>JABAOH010014838.1_pt1 | contig 33599 bp, 30 predicted proteins | sample 7062181 | NCBI WGS metagenome assembly JABAOH01 (sample SAMN14538630, study PRJNA623070) | marine sediment metagenome | biome: marine biome [ENVO:00000428]; feature: marine pelagic biome [ENVO:01000023]; material: deep marine sediment [ENVO:00002113]; isolation source: pool of 5 deep marine... | reverse complement strand
GTTGAACTTATGCATGGATTTTTCGGTTTATTCAAAAAGTTCTCGGTTAGCTAAACAAATACAATTAGTAAAATAATAAAATCTTAATTCTACTGTAAAAACATGAATTAGTGACAAATAATGAGTTTTTCAGAGCAGGAGAAAAAATAGTAAGATTAGCCGATGGAGGGATTTGAACCCCCGACCTGCTGATTACAAGTCAGCCGCTCTACCGGTCTAAGCTACATCGGCATCTATTTTTTGAGCCGTAATATCAATTCCAATATAAAACACTCTTGGTGCATAGGTTTTAATTTTTTTTACATTTAATTTAACCAACTTAAAATTTTGTTTTTCGGAGATTTTTTTTAGAGAATTTACCCTTTTTTCTATGTTTTCTTCTTTAACTATATTATAATAATGAATCATACAAGACCTTGAAGCAATATTAAGTGCATTTTTAAAAAATAAATAAGATGAAAAAGGTAAATTCATGATTATACGATCTGCCTTGACACCTTTTTTGTTTAATATATCTTTAACTTCTTTTGCATCTGCATTGACTAATTCAATTTTATCTAGTAATTTGTTTGCTTTAATATTTTGCTTTGCATATTTTATTGCATCTTTATTTTTATCAATTGCATAGATGATTTTTGGATTAGAATATTTAGCAATTATTATTGAAAAAGGTGCAATTCCTGTAAACATATCTACTATTGTTTCTCCTTTATTTATTTGATCTGCTATTCTTTTTCGCTCATTGGCAAGTCTGGGTGAAAAATAGGTCTTTTTTATATCTAACTCATATTTTACACCGTATTCAAAATGAGATGTTTTTGTGTTGTTTTGTCCAGCAATAACTTCAATTTTTCTTGTTCTTAATTCTCCAGAGATAGGATAAGAAAGACAAACAGTTTTTATGTTTTTGTTTGCCTCTAATAATGCTTTTCCAATTTGTTTTTTATATTTTAACAATAACAATGGGATTTTTATAAGAATTATATTTCCTATAATATCATATGAAGTAGGCAGCTTTTCTATTATATTTTTTGGAAGAGATATCAGATCTTTATATGATTTAGGCTTTTTTTTTATTATTTGAAAATCTTGTTCTGTAATTTGATATGAGTTTATTTCTGGAGTAATAGTTTTTACAGGAATATAAACAAATTTTTTATATTTTAGAAATTTTAAATTTTTAAAAATTAAGTCTTTTTTAATAAGATATCTTCGAATTTTATAAACATCTTTAGCCTTGACTTTTAATGCTTTGGCTCTCATTGTCCCCAATATTAATACAAATATTTCATTTAATTTAATCTTTTTTAAAAAAAATCCCGCCTCCCGGATTTGAACCGGGGACCTGCCGGTTACGGCCATAGGGTCTACAGCCGGCCGCTCCAGCCAGACTGAGCTAAGGCGGGGATGTAACACGCAATATCAATAGGTATATTTATTTATTGAGGTTGTTATTAGTTGTTTTATAACATGAGATTCGGTGTAATTGTTTGTCCTAAGTGTAAAAAAGTTAAAGCTGTTGATTTAACATATAAATCTACAAGGTGTTTTTATTGTAATAAAACAATAAAATTTGATAAAATTAAAATCCTTTATAAATCAAATTCTCAAGAAAAAATCCGTTATATAATTGGTAAATTAAATGCTGAATTATGATAAATTCTAAATAATAAATTTTATTAATAGTAATAAGATTTGTCCCGCGGAGTGTTGACAACTTGACAGTAATAAAAAGGATAATTTTAGATGTCTTAAAACCCCATGCACCTTCAATAATTGTAGTTGCTCAAAGACTCAGTTGTTTAGAAGGAATCTCAGGAGTAAACATTACTCTTGAGGAGGTTGATGCTGAAACAGATAGTATTAAAATAACTATTGAAGGAACAAATATTGATTATGAATCAGTTAAAAAAGAAATCACTGAATGTGGTGCTGTCATTCATTCTATTGATGGAGTATCAGCTGGGACAAAATTAGTTGATGAAGTTAACACACCACAAGATAGATAGTTTATTTTTTGTATATTACTTCTTGGAGAATTATTATAAAGAGCAAAATTATATATTTTGCTATATTTTTATATTAAACTATTCATTTTTATGCATATAATAATTCAGGTAGAGAAGTAGATACACCTGTTTGTAAGATAAGGAAAAACGCAACTTTTATAAAGAATGTAATTATTTAGGGTGAAATGAGGGTCCGGTGAGGACACGGATGCAGAAAGTTCATGGATTTATTAGATAGAGATATGGACTTTCTTATCAGGTCACGGTGTGAGCTGATATCCTATTAACCGGACATATGGTGAGAAGAGACTCTAAATTTAGGAGGAAAATGAGATGAAATGTAAAAAATTATTAACTACGCTAGTAGTAATAACTTTGATAGCATCTACTATGATAATATTGAATAAAATAGCAGATTTTAAGCTTGCTGAAGGGGCAGGTGCTACTCAAGTTACTCCCGGATATAACTATTGGCTGGGCAATTACTCAGATACCGGAGATGGTGTTGTTTCAATAATTAATAAAACTGAAGGATCAAAAACAGATGTCACGTCAAGATTATATTATGATAACACAGTTGATATAGAATTTAATGGAACAATTGTAACAGAAACATCATATTTGTATTACCCAAATTATAATTATGCGTATGATCAAACTAGTGGAAATTATGAGCTTTACGTTAATTGGTCCCTTTATTCATCAACTGGGATTACTCCAACTGATTTGACTTTAGAAAATGTTGGTTTATCTCGGTCAGGTTTATGGTTAGTAATAGCAGATGACGCTCCAACATTGTATAAAGTTAATATGAATAATCTTTCAATTTGTGACCCGCCAGCAGGAACTACTTGGGAAAATATTGTTGGTTGGTTCTGGGTAAATGCAAGTACTGATTGGTCAGTAAGCTTATCAAAAACCAATTTCTACTTTGACAAAAATGAAAGTCTTACAATAACTGTTAAAGATGGCGCTGGAGATCCAATAAATGAGGATTGTTTTATTGACATATGGAATACTTATGATGTGAGTCCATCTGGTGTTGGTACTCGAAGGTTAGCATATCATAAAGAACTTACGGCATCTGCAAATGGTGTTTGGTCTATCACTGGGAGTGAGATGTATAATATTATACATTATACGGGAGCAGGCACATACCAAGTAACTGCTTACGCTGCCTATGAAGGATCAACAGCTAAGCATTCTGAAGCTGTATATATTTATGGATCTTCTGGAGATAGAAATTATGATTCAGCTCGAGGATGGAATGATACATTTGGTCAGACTACTTGGTGGAATGATAGATTCTTAGATGGCGGTAGCGGAACTACGACTCAAATTCGATCTTGGGGTGGCGATCCAGTGTTAACCACAACATGGGCTGATGGTTCTAGCCGTGCAACTACATATAGATGGGAAACCTGTGGTCCATTTGATCCACCAGAATATTGGACTGATTATACCAACTTTTCAGTACTAGCTGGAGCACCAATTGTTTCATTCAATAATGAAACTGAAATTTTCTGGAATGAAACATATTCTGCATCGCAAAACCAAATTAATGTTACATTTAAAGATTATGATGGTGATTGGTTAGATGCTAGTCAATTTACTATAACTTTATATAATAAATCTCACAATCCAACTAAAGCAACTGCAGTCCCGATAAATCCCGACCATTATATTACCTCAACACAGGCATCTGGTAGATATTTAATAATTACGCCGTGGACTGGCAATAGATGGGGAACGAATGGAACTAATATATGGGCAGACAAAGGAAAAGTATATGTCGAAATAGAATGGAATGCTCAAGGAAATGCATCTGATGAGTGGAATACGACATTTTCATTCAAGTTAATTTCCGCAATTAATGCATTTAAATGGATTGATGATGGATCAACTGGAACTGATAGCCGTATCGATGGTGAATTAGGTGTAATTCCATCAATTACAAATGTACCTCTTGATATTCAGTTTAGGTTTATTAGTGGTGACTACTGGTATTGGGGTGATACACAAGGTGGTGAAACTATTATGACAGCTGCTGAAAACATTTCCATATCCGGTAACTCATTATTTACGGGAACCTTGGATAAATATCCAAACTTTGCAACGTCCTGGTTCAATAGTGGAACTGGTACATGGACTGTTCCAATTATTCCAACTTTGGCTATCGGTGGAGGTGAAATAGTAATAACTGCCAAAGCTTGGAATTCTACAATTACTGGAAAATTAAACATCGGTGGTAGCAATTATCTATCAAACGGAACAGTAGTTACTGTTACACCTAACAGATTTGATATTGATGAAGCTGATCAAACACTTGATATAACTGTTACAACTGCTGGCGGAATAAACATGCCTGGTGCAACTGTAACATTATACTATATTGATGAAAGTCTTTGGGACGCAGGGGCAGGTCCAATGGATGGTGCAAATCAACATGTAGATAGAATAACATGGGGTCTTGGAACAAACACTATGGGATTCAATAGAACACAGCAGACCACAAATCAATCATCTTCTAGATCTGGATTGTCTGAAAAACATGCACCAAGAAATTTGACTTTATATGCAATGTCCAATAATATGTATGGTTATACACTTATACGAATGGATCCACATAGTAACCTTGAATTAATGATTGGTAGAGAAACAATGCTGGCAGGATATCCTTATGAAGATTTCGATTATTCATGCACTTTAATTGGCACTAATGATACACCAGACACAAATGATAAGAGTAATTTCAAGGTTCAAATATTTGACGAAGAATATAATGATGTAACAGATACATTATTTAGTGATTCTGGATTTACATCTGGTGATTTCTCTGGAGCATATAGTAGGACAACCTCCTACTTTGCAGATATTTATGCAATTACTCCAGGAACATATACATTCTATGCGTCTAACAAAACCCATGATAGTGAGGGCAACAATGCAACACTTGTGGTAGAATCAGTTGATGTAACTGTTGATAAAAGCCCATTAGTATGGAAATCTGATGAAAACATAAGTGCAACGTTTTCAATAAGATATAATGGAGCTCCAGTAAATGGTAGTCTACTTATTGATAATATGAGTGATGTTGGAGATTACAATGAGACCTGGAGAAACACCTCATTTGATGGTTCTTCTGATCAAGGTGGTAATTCTTCTATAGAAATTGGTGAAGATGATATTATTGGTGGAGATATAACAGTATATGATATAACAGCAGATAAATTACATTCTGGACTGGCTGAACAAAATATAACATTCTGGTTCAAACCAATGAGAGATGACGGTGTCGAAGGTGCATATGCACGAACAACTGGACGTCTTCCTGTTTCTGTGCCAGCTATTACACCTGATCCGCAATATATATCATTAGGAACAACTACAAAGATTACCTGTACTGCATCAGGTCGAGGAATACCATTGGCTGATATCTATGTAGGATTGAATGGGCAGGGCATAAGTGTATCAGATACAAATGGTACAACAGGAACAGATGGTACAATACAATTTTCAGTAACTCCATCTTCAACAGGAAATATTGATATACATGTTGGAGAGGAAGGAAGAATAATAACCACAAAGTTAAAAGTAACAACATGGCAACTAGATGTCGAAGTTAGTACATCACAAGTTCTTGAAGGAGACACATTCTTTGTTACTGTAACTGATTCAGCAGGAGTTGCAATTGAAGGAGCTACAGTAACAGTAGTAGGTTTTCAATCAGCAGATACTGGAGCAGATGGAAAAGCTACATTTACAGCACCAACTGTTTCTAGTGACACAACATACATTGTAAAAGCAACAAAAGCAGGATATGCACCTGATCCTGATACAATACAAATAAAAATCGTTAATGTGCCAGTAATATATATCTCAGCACCAAAAAGTATAGCTATTGGAAAAGAATTCAAGATTGAAGCTGGAGCTGATGATGGAAATAACAATGGTATCTTAATAGTAATAAAAGATAAGAATGGAAACGAGGTTGCAACTGCAACAACTGTTAACGGAGTAGTCACATTGAAAATCAAAAACAAAGGCACTTACACAATAGAGGCAACAAAAGCTGGATATAAAGACGCAGAAACTTTAACAATTAAGGTAACAGAAGAAGGAGTAACACCAGGATTTGAGCTACTTACATTGATAATAGCCCTTGGTGTAGCATTCATACTATTAAAACGCAGAAGAAAACATTAAGAGGGAAAAATCTCCCTCCTAACTTTTTTTTTATTTCATTTTTTTGGATAAAACCTTTTAATTAGATCTTTTATACGTCTTTTCCTATTGGAGTGATATATTACGAAAATAACAGTAATACTACCAACTATTAATGAGGAAAAGGGTATTGGTAAAACAATTGATTCAATAAATATAAATTATTTTAAAAAGCACGACTGGATTCTAGAAATCTTAGTAATAGATAGTGATTCAAGGGATAAAACCCAGAAAATTGCTAAGAGCAGGGGAGCAAAAATAATAATTGAAAAAAGAAAAGGCTATGGTAGAGCATATAAAACTGGTTTAACTTATGCATCTGGTGATATTATTGTCACAGGAGATGCAGATGCAACATATCCATTTGATAAAATTCACAGTTACATTAAATATCTAATAGATGAAGATTTAGATTTTATTACAACTGATAGAAATGCGGAGTTAAAACATGGTTCGATGTCTGCTAAACATCAATTTGGAAACTCAATTTTAAATATTGTATTACGCGCTCTTTTTTTAATAAACATCCGTGATTCACAATCAGGGATGTGGATCTTTAAAAAAGAGGCACTTAATAAAATTCAACCTTTAGAAGATTTTAATGATGGAATGCCCTTTTCAGAAGAGCTAAAAATTGAGATGTTTACCAATAAAAAAATAAAGGCAAAGGAAATACCATCAGCTCTTTATATTAGAGAGGGTGAAGTAAAACTACAAAGTTTTCGAGATGGTTATAAGAACCTTTTGTTCTTATTTAAAAAGAGAGTTAAATAAAAGTTTTTTTCAAATTAAAAACACACCTAACCTACAACAGATACCTCACGAATTATTTTTTTATCCTTAAATCTTTTAAGATTAAGATGTTCTAAAATATCAGGTCTTTTACCATCAACAATAAAATCTGCAAGTATCTTTGCAACCATTGGTGAAAGCATAAAACCATGTCCACTAAATCCGTTACACTGAATAAAACCTTTTAATTCTTCTGTTTCACCTAGAATTGGTCTTGCATCAGGTGTTACATCATAAAATCCTGTCCAATGTCTAAGCATATTAACATGTTTTAAGATAGGAGCATAACGGGTAAGAGTTTTTGCCATATGTTGCATGAATTCAAAAGTTGGTATTGTTATATATCCGCTTCTTTCTTCAGGAATGGGTATTCCACCCAGTATTTGACCTTCTTTTTGCTGGCTAAAATAAATGCCATCCTTAAATGAAATAACCATAGCTTCAAACACTGGCCTTATTCGTTCGGTAACCATTATTTCTTTTCTAAAAGGAATATTAGGAAGGTTAATTCCTACCATCTCAGCAATTATTTTAGACCATACACCGGCAGCATTTACAACTATTTTTGTTTTAACTGTACCCTTTTCTGTTATAACTGAACAAATTTCTTTTTTATTCTTTTTAATGCCTTTTACTTCTGTATAGGTATAAATTTTTGCCCCAAGACGTTTAGCAGCATTTGCATAGGCAAAATTTGTTTTAAAGGGATTTGCATGTCCATCTGTTGGACAAAAAGTTGCACCAATTGCCTTCATACCTTTTACATCAAGAATTGGCACAATATCATTAATCTTTTCAGGTGTGAGAATATCAACCTTTAAACCAAGTGACTTCTGCATTTTTACATTTTTTAAGGCTTGTTTCATATCTTTTTCGTTATGAACTGCAATTAAATATCCACCTTGCCTTAATTCAATATCTTCACCTAACTCCTTACCAAGTTGCTCAAAAATCTTAACACTTTTAATAGCCAGATCAGTATTTTCTCGTGTTGACCATTGCTGTCTTATTCCTGCTCCACATGCTCCAGTTGCACCAGAGGATAAATACCTTTTTTCAAAAACAACAACTGAAACACCGCGCTTTGCTAAATTATATGCTAATGAACAACCAGAAACGCCGCCACCAATTATTACAACATCAGTCTTTTTTTCCATTTTTACCACTAGCAAGTGTTCCAAGAGGCACTGGAACAATTGGGGGTCTTGATTTGGGAAAAGATACCTTCTTAACCTTTTTTCCAGTCTTTTTCTCAAGTATTTTTATTAACAATTGAATACAGACTCGTCCTTGGCAGGGTCCCATACCAATTCTTAATTTCTTTCTTAACTCTTCAATGTCAGTATAGCCCTCATCTATTGCCTTGATGACGTCTTCTTCGGCAATATCTTCGCATCTGCAAACAATAGCCTTTTTTTTCATTAGCAAACCCTGATATTTCTTAAATCCATTGCAAATTTTTCGTCTGCCTCAACTGTAATTATAATAGTTTTTCCTTTTCTAGTAATCCTTTTAATTACTACTTTATCAATTGTTTTACCTTCTCTATTAAGTCCTTCAACAGTATCACCAACTTGAGGAACTGGTAAAAATTCGTATGGTAAGGTAATCAATGCCTTACCATTTTTAACTTTTATAACAAAAATTGCAAGTCCAGGACATATCCCAACACATTTACCGCAGGAGATACATTTATCATAATCAACAATAGGTGGAGCATTGATATCTTTCATTGAAATTGCATCTACAGGACAACAATCTACACATGGATTACAGGGTATTTCTTGTATACACTCAAGTATTGCAACACCTTTTTTAAGTTGTTTTTTTGAGGGAAGAATCAAATCATTTTTAGATAAAATACCACTTTTTTCATAATTTTTCATGCGCCTTCTCCAAAAAGTTTTTCAATTTTGGCTTTTGCTAGTCTTGGCTTTTTTCCAAACGGTCCTTCCCTAAGGCTTTTCAGCTCCTCTTGATACTTTTTTAATAGAGCCTTGGCTCTGTTGTTATAACCTAAAAAGTGAGCAGCAGATACTCCTGCAATTTTTCCTTCAATCATTGCAGTAGATGCCTCTTCAATACCAGATGAATCTCCTGCAACATACACTCCCTTAACCGTTGTTTGCAACCTATCGTCATGAAGGGCAACATAGCCACCTGCTTCTGGTATAAGTTCCATTTTAACATCAAGTTGAAAAAGAAGTCTTGTCGAAGGAGTTAAACCAACTGCAAGACAAATGGTATCACAATCGACAATTTCATCTGAACCTTTGACTTCTTGCCAGTTTTTATCAAGTTTTATAATAACTGCACCTTCAACCTTTTCATCACCATACACTTCTTTTATAGTATGAGATGTATAAATGGGCACATTACATCTTCTTAATTTTGCAGCATGAACATTGTATCCACCAATAATTGGTGCAGCCTCTACTACTCTATCAACACAAATCCCTGCTTGAAGGAGTTGATAAGATATTATCAACCCAACATTACCTGCACCAACCATTATTACCTTTTTTCCAGGTTTTACTCCATAAACATTCATAAGAGTCTGAACAGAACCAGCACCATAAACACCAGGTAAATCATTCCCCGGAAATAAAAGCATGTTCTCCATTGCACCACAGGAAAATATGGCTGACTTACAGGTAACCTCATAGAGTGTACTTATGAAGTCACTTCTTTTTACAATCCCAAACTTATGAATATTATCTTTTTCTTCATAATAACCGATAACTGTTGAGTCTAGTAGTAACGTGATTTTACCCTTTTTTTCAAGTTTTTTTAGTTCGTTTTCTAAGTCAAGGGCGATTTGAATACCTCTTGATCCTGCCTTTTCATGTTTTGAACCAAAAAATTTATGGGTTTGTTTAATCAATTGCCCTCCGACACATTGATTTTCATCAACAAGTAACACTTTTGCACCTTGATTTGCAGCTTCAATTGCAGCACATAATCCTGCTGGTCCTGCACCAATTACTAAAATATCAAAAAATTTTACCTTTTTTGGTTTTCCTTTAAAGGCTGCTACTGGAAACTCAGCAAATTTACTTTGAGTCTCAACTTTTATATTTTTCTTCAGAGGAGCAATGCAAGTTCTGATATTTGGTATGCCATTTACCCTCATAAGACAAGAAGAACATTTACCAATACCACAGAAAAACCCACGAGGCCTATCATATCTGAGACTTGTTGTAAATTTTGTAATACCTTCTGCATGAAGAGCAGAAGCAATACTATCTCCTTTATAACCGCTTAATTTTTTATTGTCAAAATAAAAAGGAATCTTTTCTTTAAATTTAAAGTCAATTATAGGATGTTTCTTGATTCTCAGAGGGATTCCCCGCTTAGAAATATAGGTTCTTATTTAAAAATTATCATAAAAAAATATTTGATCTTGATATCTATTTTATCTGTACATCTTTAATTGAATGATGTCTACTGGCAAGTTTACGAATAATTTCAATGTTTCTACCTGCTTTTCCAATTATTTTTGATTTATCAGATACATCAACATCAATTTTTGCAATCATCGATTCGTTTTCTCCTTCTAAAGAAATGTTGTTTATCTTATATGGTTTACAGAGATTTTGAATAAATCGCTCTTTATTTGAATCAAATTCAACAAATTTAATGGTTTTTTTAAATATATTTCTAAGTTTTTCAAGGTTTTTTGCCTTAATTCCAATTGCTGCACCAAGTTGGCCCTTTTGAACAATAAAAATTATTCTATCATCAAAACTTAAACAATCTAGGATATGGGTCTTTGTAACATTACTTGCAATATTTATATACTGCATCTCTTCATTTGAAAACATTATATCTGTCATTGATAACTACCCTTTTTTCACAATATTTGATATGTTTGATCCACCGTCATCTAAAACAGCAAAAACAGAGACAGCAAAGGATTTTCCACAAGTATAGCCTAAATCAATGGAACTTGATTTATAGTTATAAACAGGAATCTTTTTTTGTTTTGCAATTTTTTTAATATCTGAGTCAAATGGACAATTATTTGAAATTATTACAATTTGTGCTGATCCATTATTAATTACTGTTTTTGTTTCTTTAAAACCAATTTTTACTTTACCATTTTTTACAATATTTTTTAAAACCTTTTCAATATCTATCATTCTACTTCACCTTTGAGGTCTCTCTTTTCATTATAAGTTCTACTGCACCTGTTCCAAGATTTACTGGTTGACCTACAATGATATTTTCAGCAACTCCCCCTAACTTGTCAATTTCCCCTCTTCTTGCCGCCTGTAATAGATGACTAACAGTAATTTCAAATGCAGCACGTGAAAGCACTGACTCTTTTTCTTTACTAACGCCATGACGACCAATTGCCTTAATTGTTCCATCTGTTGTCATAACATCTGCAACTAACATGATATGTCTTAAATCTACATTTAAACCCTGTTCAAGAAGTGTGTTATAGGCTTCTTGTATTATCATATTTCTTGCAGCTTCAATACCTAGAACTCTTCCAACTGCTTGAATGTCGTTTGTGGTTGTTCTATAGGGATCTACTCCTTTAATCTCAAGTACTTTTTCTAAGTTACTTCCTTCACTATATATAACATAACCTTCATTTGGTTCATTTCTAATAATAATTCTTTTTATGCCATCTATTCCTTTTACTTTTAGGTCTTTTAATGTTTCATTTACATCAAGTAGTTTTTTAAAACTTGGTTCATCAAGTGTTACTTTTATTTTATTGTCTTTAAGTTGTGCATCTGATCCCCTTATCTTATTAATGCTATCGGCCAGCTCATCCATTGATATATTTTTACTTTTCATTGTTTTAAGATTAGGTTTAACAAAAATAACAAGATTTGTAAGATCTGTTTCAATATCTGCAATGCTATTTAATTTAGTAATTTCTATTTGATTTGCAACTTCCTTTGCTAGATCTGAATTTAACCTGTATTCATCTCTTAAATATATATTCATCATTGGTGTTGAAGGAATAGACCGGGCATCTACAATTTCTATTAAACGAGGCAAACCTAATGTAACATTAATTTCTGCAACTCCTGCATAGTGAAATGTTCTCATTGTCATCTGGGTTCCAGGTTCACCGATACTTTGAGCACCAACAATTCCGCATGCCTCAGATGGATCAATAATGTTTTTATCATATTCATTAAGGGCATGTGAAATAATTGTTTTTAATTTTGATTCTAATTTTTTATCACTTGCTACTTTCATAACAATATCAGTTATTACAGAATGAGGAAGGAATTTTCCCATCAATATCTTTTCAATATTTGCTCTTATCTTTTTATACTCCTTTGGTTCTTCAGGGATTTTAGGAGGTGTTATCTTTTTTGGTTCAGGTGTTATTTTTTCTTCTTTTTTTGTAGTTTTTGTGATCTTTTCTTTTTTTGCTATAGTTGTTTTTTTCTTTTGTTTTTTTATTTTTTCATCTTCAGTTTTTGTTTTTTTTGCTTTTACTTTACCTTTCTTTTTAGGCATTAGTTACCCTCTTTTATATCTGTAATAATTCGATCTATATCAACAGCAGTTCCACTTAAACTTCTTGCTGGATCAATCCCATCTTCCCCATATATAAACTGTATTATCTGACCTCCAGAATGTCTTACAGTTCCATCATTTTCAACCTTTACATCTTCAAGTGCATTAATTAACCGTCGTTGCATATAACCAGATCTAGAGGTTCTTACAGCTGTATCGACAAGACCCTCTCGTCCTCCCATTGAATGGAAGAAATATTCTGTTGGAGAAAGTCCAATTTTATAGCTTGATGCAACAAAACCTTTTGCTCTTGCACCAAGATCATGTTTTTTAAAATGAGGAAGGGTTCTATATTGATAACCACGATGTATTCTTTCACCTCGTACTGCTTGTTGTCCAACACAACCTGACATCTGGGAAAGGTTAAGCATGGAGCCTCTAGCACCAGATTTAGCCATAATTACTGCGCTATTATTAAGTCCAAGGTGCTTTCCAGCAATTTCTCCTGCCATATCCCTTGCTCTACCGGTAACTCGCATAATTTCCATTTCTAAGGTTTCTTCAAGGCTTCTACCAGGAAGAGACTCTAATTCATTATTTTCATAAGCTTTTACTAGACCTCTTATCTTTTTCATTGCTTTATCAAGGCCTTCTGCGATTTGTCTTTTTGCTTCTTCTGGAATGTCTTCATCTTCGATGCTTGTAGTAAATCCAAATAAAGTTATACTGGAAATTCCCAACCTCGTAACATTATCAATAAACTCTCTACCAGCATCAACTCCATGATCCCTCATAATTCTATCAATAATTTTACCTTTAAATGCACCAATACTATTTTCATCAATTGTCCCCTGTTTTAATATACCTTTTTTAATTATCACATATGCATCATTTGGACATTTTGGTGCTGTACAAACCTCGCAATTAAGACAGGTTTTAGCCTTATATTCTAAGTTTAGATCATCTGGTAGTAATGTGCTAAATATTGCTTTTCCTGTTATGTATTTTTTTTCTTTTTCTTCAATAATATCTGGAATTTTACCTTGATATTTTATAGATGAAAGTATATGGGATGCATCATCAAGTAAAATCTTTTTATTTTGATGAGTTAAAAGAAATGCACCAGATATATGATCATGAATTCCACCGATAATTACTCCACCGAATCTTGGTGATAATATGTTTTCTTGCACTTTCATTAAAATTTCAGCTTCTGCCTGTGCCTCTTCTCCTTGAAGTAGATGTAGATTCATTTCGTCTCCATCAAAATCAGCGTTATAAGGGGGGCATACACTTAAATTAAATCTAAATGTTTTATAGGGAACAACCTTTACTCGATGAGCCATCATTGACATTCTATGAAGGGATGGCTGACGATTAAAAAGTGATAAATCACCATCCATTAATTGTCTTTCAATAATTGTTCCTATTTCTAATTTATCAGCAACCTCCGCAGCATTTTTTTCTGTGACTTTAATTCTCTGTTTCATTCCTTCCATATCTCTGATTACATAATTCACACTAGGTGTATATACACCTGGTTTTTCAGATATTTCCATTTTTTTCTTGATTAAATCTTTACACCAGTCAATGTTATAAAATGTTACTTTTACTGGAACAGTAAGTTCTTTTGCAACTTCAATAGGAACACCTATTTCATTTATACTTAGATTTGGATCAGGTGAAATAACTGTTCTTGCTGAAAAATTTACACGTTTACCAGATAAATTGCTTCTAAAACGACCCTCTTTTCCTTTTAGACGTTGTGCTAATGTTTTAAGAGGTCTGCCTGAACGATGACGAGCAGGAGGAATACCTGATGTTTGATTATCCAAATATGTTGTAATATGGTATTGTAACAATTCCCAAAGATCTTCTACAATCAATTGAGGAGCTCCTGCATCTCTATTTTCCTGAAGTCTTTGATTAATACGAATTACATCCACAAGTTTATGTGTAAGATCATCTTCAGATCTTTCTCCGGATTCAAGGGTAACAGAGGGTCGAACTGTAACAGGTGGAACAGGTAAAACAGTAAGAACCATCCATTCAGGACGAGCAGAATTTCTATCGATATCTAAAAGTTCTAAATCCTCATCAGGAATTTTTTCTAGCCATTCTCTTATTTCTGAAGGCGTTAATTTTTTACCATTTTCTCTAATGGAAGTAGGTTTATCAAGTTCTATTTTTCCGACTTCTCTATCACAGTGACTACATTTTTCAGATTTTACACATTCTTTAACTATTTGTTTTAATACATAGGTAGGATCTCTCCCTTCAGATTTATACCTGTGAAGTTCATTGTTATATTCTTCTTTTTGTTTCTCTGTAAGAAGTAATTTTCCACAATCCCGACAAGTTGCTCTCAAGCAATCACGTATTGATTTAACTAAACCAACATGTATCACAGGCATTGCTAGATCAATATGTCCAAAATGACCAGGACATTTATCTTTACCAACTCTTAAACCACATGTTTTACATCTTAGACCAGGTTCTATTACTCCTAGTCTAGGATCCATAAGGCCCATTGCAATAGGAAATCCATCATCATCATAGGTATCTGCTGTTATTACCTTTGTTGCACTCATTTTTCTTATTTCATTTGGTGATAAAAGTGAAAATGAAATTGCTCCGATCTTTTTAGTAATATTTCTAATTCTTTCCATAATTACCCCCTCACACTAAAGACTCCAATTTAATTCTTGGTGCAATTACCAAGGACTTTAATTCATCTATTAAAAGTTTAAATGCATAGCTCATTTCAATTGGGTAAATATCTGCTTTATCACCACAAACAGGACAATGAAGTGCTCCATGTCTGTCATGAATTGCAACATGCCCACATGTATTACAGATATATTTAACTGTAAGATCAGACTCATCAAGAAGCCTATCTTTTATAACCATTGATGCACCATGACCAATCAGACAATCTCTTTCCATTTCTCCAAACCTAAGACCCCCTTCTCTAGCTCTACCCTCTGTTGGTTGTCTTGTAAGAATTTGTACAGGTCCTCTAGATCGAGCATGGATTTTTCCTGCAACCATATGATGTAATTTTTGGTAGTATATACAACCAACAAAAATTTCGCACTCTAGTGTTTTACCTGTTTCTCCATTGTATAAAACTTCTTTTCCATTATGTTTAAAACCATTTTCAACAAGAGCCTTTCTTAAAGAATCTTCTGATTCACCAGAAAAGGATGTTCCATCAACAACCCTTCCTTCAAGTGAACCCACTTTACCACCTATCATTTCAAGAACATGGCCAACGGTCATTCTACTTGGAATTGCATGTGGATTTATTATTAAATCTGGAGACATACCTGATTCATTAAATGGCATATCTTCTTGTGAGACTAATAGACCGATTACCCCTTTCTGGCCATGTTTAGATGCAAATTTATCACCATACTCAGGAATTCTTTCCTCTCGAACTGTTATCTTTACCATTCTAGATCCATTTACTGATTCAGATAGCATCACTTTATCAACAGTTCCACCCTCACCATGTTGAACAGTAACTGATGTTTCTCTTCTCTTTTGTGGTGTTAAAAAATCGGTTGGTTCTTCTAAAAATCTTGGTGGTGAAGTTTTACCTATGAGCACATCACCACTAAGCACATCACATTCTGGTGAAATAAGACCATCTTCCCCTAAATTCAGATAGGCCTCTTCACTTCTCACTCCCCTACAATCAGGATCAGGAACCTCAAAATGGTCTTCTTGACCTCCAGGATACCTTTTTTCCTCGCTGCTATAGGTTCTAAAAAATGTACTTCTGGACATTCCCCTCTCAATACTTGCCTTGTTCATAACAAGGGCATCTTCCATATTATATCCTTTGTATGAAGCTACCGCAACAACAAAATTCTGGCCAGCAGGTCTCTCTGTGAACTTAATATATTTTACTGGATGTGTTTGAACAAGAGGGGCTTGTGGATAATGTAATAAATGTCCTCTGGTATCTGGTCGTATTCTATAATTTGATGCTCCAAAACCCAGAGATTGCTTTCCCATACCTGCGCCCATTGTTATTCTCGGTGAGGAATTATGTTCAGGATATGGAACAAGTGATGATCCTATCCCAAGAATACACATTGGATCCATCTCCATATGGGTGTAATCATTAGTAATTTCTTCCTCATTTAATGCAATAAGAGTATTTTCTTCCTCCTCTGCATCGATGTACTCTACTATACCTTCATTTATTAAATCGACCCACTTTTTTCTACCTGTATTAAGATCGTCAATAAATTTTTTTGTAAGCAGAAGTTTCCCATTTTCACTAATAACAAGTGGTCGTCTAAGCCTACCACAGTCACAATTAACAATTAAATCATTTGCTTCTTCATAATAAGTAACATTTACTTCATTGTTTAGAAGACCTTTTCTTCGTCTTTCCCTTAATTTTTGAACAAGTTCTTTTCCGTCAGGATGCATCCCAATTAAATCACCATTTAGATAAACACGTGTTCCAGTAGATTTTTTGGTAATTTCCCTTATTCCTAAATCTTTCAGGATATTTTCTACTTCCTTTTCTGGGAATCCCTCTGATATTTCAACGGCAAGTGCAAGATTTTTTACAAGACCACAGTTAGGTCCTTCAGGAGTTTCATTGGGACATAACCTTCCCCATTGAGTTGAATGTAAATCACGAGCTTCAAAATGTGGTTGTGAACGTGTAAGCGGAGATGTTACTCTTCTTAAATGGCTTAGAACTGCAAGGTTACTGGTTCGATCTAGAAGCTGAGATATCCCTGCCCTTCCACCAACCCAGTTACCTGTAGCAAGGGCATGATGAATTCTCTGAGATAAAACATCAGATCTTAGTGAAGAAGATATTTTGATTTCTTTTCCTTTTGCATGTATTCTTTCAATTTGATATTTTAAATCCTTACAAAGGGCAGTAAATGCAACACGAAATAAATCTTCCATTAAGTCTCCAGCAAGTTTAAGTCTTTTATTGGCATAATGATCTTTATCATCTTCCTCTCTTTTTCCCAAAGCAAGCTCTAAAACAGCCATTCCCATTCGAGCCATAAAAATTGCTTTTGTTAATCGATCGGTCGACTCATTTCCAAGGTGTGGTAAAAGGTTTTTATCCATCAGAGTTTCTACTCTTTTAATTCTATATTCTTTGGCCTGTCCACCAGCAAATTTTTTACCAAGATAAGCAACTGCTTCTTCTTTAGTGGTAATACCATACTCATTTGCGCATTCTTCGATATTTGCAAGAACAAAAGGCTCCATTTTTGGATCAACGCTGATTACATCAACGATTTCCTCGTCATTTTCCATCCCAAGTGCCCTTAATAAAATCATTAGCGGAATCTGCCCATATGTTGTTGGAAGAGATACCATAAGCATTCCATCGTTTTTCTTCTCAACAACAGTTAATGCCCTGTAGCCTTCTTTTTGTGAAAAAACCTTGGCAACCTCAATATCTCGGCCATATCTGCTACTTCTTTCAACAAGAACTCTATTAGGTGCAAGATCCTCTACAGTTATAAGGACTCTTTCTGTTCCATTGCTTATAAAATATCCACCAGGATCTAACGGATCCTCCTGTAACTCTTGTAATTCAATTTTGTATTCTTCATCATCGATTTCATGTCCCTTTTTTTCTTCTATATTGTGTTTTGCCAAGTTGCAGGTTTTTGACTTAATCATTATTGGAAGTTCACCGATTTTTACTTCCTCAGGATCATACTCAACTTCGTCTTTTACAGGGATGAATTCCAAAGTTATTGGTGCTTCATAGGTTAGATCTCTTAAACGAGCCTCCATAGGAGTAAGGGGTCTAACTGTTCCATCTGCTTCTTTTACTTCTGGTTTTCCAATTGATATTCTCCCAAATTTTATCTTATAACCTTCTATTTCTGGATATATATACCCTCGTTCTATTTCCTCTTCTTGACCTATAATTGTACTATCAACAATATTTTGTAATCGCCGATCTAAAAAATCATTATAAGATGCTATTTGATGATTTACAATACTTCTTTCTCTATAAAAAGAGTCAATAAGATCTCTCATGTATAACACCTATTAATATTATTCATTACTTTCTACAACAAGTCTGTAAGCCACTGCTTCTTTCGCAGTATGACTTTTTCTAATTATTTTAATAATTTGTCCCGGTTTAGCACCAATTGCAATAGTAACTGGATCTGTATGTATAATTTTTGGCAGTTGTTCCGGTGTTATATTATATTTTTCTAGTAATTCTTTTTTTTCATCTTCAGAAATAATTATATGAAGAGGTATCAATTTATGTTGTAATATATCAAGTGGCTGTTTTTCAGGGATTTTGGCCATTAAGGTTGCTCCTCCTAGTGCTTTTAATGATAAGGCGGGCCTGAAGGGATTCGAACCCTTGGCCACCTGGTTAAAAGCCAGATGCTCTACCTAGCTGAGCTACAGGCCCTATAACAGGCCGGGACTCAACCTATATATAGTATACTTTAAATATATCTCACTCTAAACAATATTAATTATGAAATAGTCTACCCGCTATAACAGTTCTTATATATATATTTTATGTGCGAATCGAATCAATAATTACGAATTTTTATTATAGAATGATTTTGAGTTTAAAAATAATTGCATCATTTTATATTTAGAATTAGTTTAAGAATATTTAATTAATTTTTAGCATTATTAAAAACTGATCTTAAAATTAATTGATTTTTTTGTTTTCTAAAAATTATTTCATAATCTTCAAAAATAGGATATCTACCAATAAGAACTGGTATATCACTCCTAGCAGACACATGTATCTGAATGTTATTATATTCAACAAAATTATCTTTGCCACCCATTATCATATTAAGGATTGCTTTAAAAAGAGAGGCAACACCACCGGCAGTATCAACATCTCCTGCTTTTTTTAACTTTAAACCAAGATAATTTGCAATTGGCATTGGAATAACAATAAAATCTCCACCAGAGTCAAGTAACGCGTCGATAAACGGCGTTTCTTTTCCATTGTAATAGAATTTAACAGGAACAACAGGATATTTGAAATAATTAAATGTAAATATTTTTTCAACCATGGAGTTGATTGTAATCAAATTATTAAAGATAATACTTTTGATATTTTAGTAAAAAATTATGATATAAAGTATATTCCAAAAAATGCAATAATTATACCACATAATCTATGGACATAAAATTTTTCTTTTAAAAAAAATGAAGCAATTATAAAAATAAAAACAGAAGTAAGTCCAGCAAGAGGATAAACCTTTGATGCATTTCCATAAAATAGTGCAAGATAAAGAAATAAGGTTCCAAGTGCTCCAAAAACTGAAGCACTTAAAATTTTTGGAACTCTCTTTTTTATATTTGAAACTTCAAATGTGATCTTTTTTCTAAATAAAAATTGAAAGCTAAATAAGAATAAAGCTGCAGAAAAATACATAATTATTGCTAGATTTATTGGTTTAACATCAAATAGTAAATTTTTTACTATTAAAGCACTAATTAGATCCGTTGGTATTAATATCAAAATTAAAAGAGAAGCTTTATCAATATTAGGAATGCTTAATTTTTTTTCACTTAAAACTAAATAAACACCTATTAGTATCAAAAACGCCAAGATAATCTGAACCATCTAAATATTCATTAAAAACTACTATAGAACTTATAAAAATAAAGAGAATTCCAAGAGATTGATAAAGGGGAATAATTTGCCCTACATCTTTTTTTCTCAGGGCAATATAATATATAACTGAAGAATATGCATAAATAATTCCTGGAATAAACCATATCAATGAAATATTACCTGAAAAATCTAATTGAAAAAAAATCAAACCAATAATTACTAGAATTGAACCATTAAAAATTGCCTTGATCATATTCGTAATTATAATACTATATCTTAATTTCATCATATATTTATCAATACAAGTCGAAATTGCATATGATAAATAACTTGTAATACCAAGTATTAACCAAAGATTCATAAATTCAAGTTTTAAAAATAAGATTTATAAATAAAAATCTAACTTACCCTTATTAAAAATCTAGTATTTTATATATTTAAAAACCTCTAATTGGTCCATCAATTACTTTTGAGATTTTTATATTATCATTTGGAAACTTTTCAGCTGGAAATTTTTTTTCAGCAAGTTTTAGCATGTCTTCAACATTTGCACTATGATCAATAATTTTATCGTTAAAGAATAAAAGCCATTCTCCTGAAAACTTTTCATTTAACTCGTCCTGTCTCATCCAATATCTCTTACCTTATTAATTATATTTATAATTTATGCAATTTTTAGGTATTTTTTTTTATTTTTTAGGAAGTTTTTAGGAAATTTAATCAAAAAGTATATATATTAGTTCATATACACTATATAAGGGCAAAATTAATAGTGAAATACAAGAAGAGGGTGAATTATTATGAATATTATCACGCTAGATGACTTATCGAAGGCTATAGCAAATAGAGTTGGTATTGGTATAGATGAGGCTAGAAGGGATGCTGGATTTGTAATGGATATATTTGGCTTTCAAGATAGGGTTATCGATAATGTTTTAGACCCTGAAGATCGACAGTTGTTTTATATCTTAGAAGAAGAAGGAATGCTTACAACTGAACGGGAAGAAACAACACTTTATGATGGAAGGGAATGGCGAACACATTATTGGGTAATAAAGAAGGATATAATCCTTAAATATGCAAAAGATGAAAATAAAAGAACTAGAAGCGTTCTTTCTGATAAACATACAATAGATGATATATCAGATGAAGCAGTATACGATGCACTTGAAGACGATATATGGACAACAAGAAAATTACCTGATTAATCTCAAAAATTTTTTCAATATTATTTAAAAAAATTAATAACTAGGTTTTTGTTTCATACTTTTTATCAATCCGGAGGCTAAATAATACTTTTAAGGTGGAATTATGTCAAAAAGAAAGATTCTTATTAGTTCAGAATCTGTTACTGAAGGTCATCCTGATAAGATGTGTGATCTAATTTCAGATGGCATTTTGGACGAGGCATTAAGGCAAGATAAATATTCAAGAGTGGCAATTGAAACAGGAACAAAAAATGGAGGAGTTATGGTTTTTGGAGAGATGACAACTAAAGGTTATATTGATATTCCAAGAACTGTAAGAAATATCATAAAAGATATTGGTTATACACATGCTGAATATGGTATAGAATGGGAAACATGTTCTGTATGGGTGCAAATAACAGAACAAAGTCCAGATATTTCCCAAGGAGTAACAGAAGGATATGGCCTTCATAAGGAGCAAGGTGCCGGAGATCAGGGAATGATGTATGGATATGCATGTAACGAAACTAAAGAACTTATGCCACTTCCAATATTACTTGCCCATAAGCTTACAAAAAGGCTATCTGAAGCAAGAAAGAAGCATGAGATAACCTACCTAAGACCTGATGGAAAATCACAAGTAACAATAGAATATGATCAAAAAGGAAAACCCTTGAGGGCTGATACCATTGTTGTATCAACCCAACATGAAGGTGGAATTTCTTATGATAAAATAAGAAAGGATATTATTGAAAAAGTCATAAAACCAACTTGTAATAAATGGATTGATAAAAATTCCATATTTCATGTTAATCCTACTGGCGCATTTGTAAGAGGGGGTCCATATGCTGATGCAGGCCTTACTGGGAGAAAAATCATAGTTGATACATATGGTGGAGTCGGTCGGCATGGTGGTGGAGCATTCTCTGGAAAAGATCCAACTAAGGTAGATAGAAGCGCAGCTTATATTTCTCGTTACATTGCAAAAAATATAGTAGCTGCGGGTATTGCTGATAAATGTGAAATTCAACTGGCATATGCAATTGGTGTTGCAGAACCTGTATCAATTAATATTGATTGTTTTGGAACCAATAAAATTTCAGTTAATAAAATAGAAGGACTTATCCGTGAATATTTCCCTTTAACACCCAGAGCAATTATAAATCATCTTAACCTTAGAAGACCAATATTTTACAAAACAGCTGCATACGGTCATTTTGGTCGTGAGGACCCTGATTTTTCATGGGAAAAAACTGATAAAGCTGCACTACTTAAAAAAGAACTAGGAATTAAGAAATAAAATTTTACTTATTAATAATTAAAAATATTTTCTTTTTATAAATAAATATATTAATTAATATAGTCATAATATATAATGTGAAGATATTGGAGGAATTTTCATGGTTGAATATGAAACAGTAAAAGCAAATGAAGTAAAATTTGGTAAGAATAGCTTTATTGAAATTTCCAAAAGAAAGGTTAAAACTCCAATTGGAGAAAATGAATTTTTTGCCATATCACGTGGTTATTATTTATCAGATAAAACAAAAAGATGGCGTGCTTCAATTGCCTTACCAAATGAAAAAAACAAGCGAGAAAAGATTGCTGAATTTATAAAATCTATTGATTAATCTTGTTGTGAAAATGTTTTTCAAAGGTGAGGGGAAAAACAGTAAGTTGTATGCAATTATTACAATAATTATTATAATTATTGTTATTTTAACAGTATTTTCAACCAATCAATTAACAAAAGCATATATCTCTGATAAATTTCTTTCCTCTTGGACTGAGGATATAGAAGAAAGAGATGGAGATGATAATTTTTTTGGTTTAGAAAAATGGGCAAGCTTTACTTATAGAAATAATAATAACTCTTATCCTGCATATGTTTCAGTTACAAGTATTAAAACACTTTTTATGATGAAAGAAGATGATTTATATGCAAAAACCCTAGAAACAATAAATAATGCAAAAAAATCTGGCATTGATTTAGATAAAGGGTCCATTGTTGAAGGTAGAAGAAATATAAAATATGGTCATGAATCAATGTATGTCATATATAGTGGAAATGATACATCTAAAGATCCCTTTGAAAAAATTAAAATTATAGGTGAAACCTGGAATTGTGTGATTTCTGGATCATCTATTATATGTATTGGTTTTGCACAGATTACTGATAATTTACATAATAAAACTAAACCTAATTTTACCTATTGGGAAAAGATAGTTGGTGATAATGTTGGTTCTCTTGGTTATTTTAATGATAATGGTTTGATTTATAATGTTAAATGTCATTGATTTATTCTTCAGAAATTTCTACTTTTTGTAGCTTATACCCAAGTGGGCAATCAATTTTTTCAATTACCTTTTTTATTTTGTAACTTTTATCTTTATTAATTATATTACTACAAAATTCAATGTTTGGGCAACCGATACTATTACAGTTTATAGCTTTTATTTTTACTGTTGATCCTTCTTTTATTTTTTCTTCTGTTGAAATAATAAGAGGATTTTCTTGTACTTCTACAACAACAGTTGTTCCTTCATGGATATTACAGTTATGACGTTTATCTCTCACATTTGTTATCTTGTATTTTCTCCCTGTTTTCAAATTAAAACATACTGTTTTTAATTTGCAATTTCTACATTCATTAATTGGTCCAATATATGTAAATTCACCATCTTTTATTGCTAGTTTTTCTCCAATTAAAGTTACTAATGGCATTTATATAACACCTGTTATTTTTGCAAGTCTTTTTGCTGCATCATTTGTAAGACCAGTTTCTCCTAAAATTGTGTATCTTTCAGGTCTTATTTCTTGAGCACGAACTAGTGCTTCTATTATTTTTTTCTTTGATACACCAAGCTCTTCTGAGGTTGTTGGTGCTCCTATTTTTTTTATTGCATCACGTACTTTTTCCCAATCTCCCCCATGTAGGTAAACCATCATTATTGCTCCTACACCACATTGTTCGCCATGCATAGGTCTTTTGTACTTTTTTCCTTTAAGCATTATTCCTGGTCCAAGATGATCAAGCATATGTGAAAACATATGTTCAGAACCAGATGCTGGTCGTGTGTTGCCTGCTACACTCATTGCAACACCTGAAACAATCATGGCTTTAACAGCAAGCCATGATGATTCTTCTGTATTTGTTCTAATATCCTCAGCATTTTCTATTAAAAGTTGAGCAGCTGTTTTTGCAAGAACTGCCGCGTGACTACTATATTCTTCACCTTTTAGTCTATGTGCAAGTTCCCAGTCCATTACAGCTGATATATTAGATATTGCATCTGAACATCCTGATGCAAGCATTCTATATGGTGCTTTATTAATGATTTTTGTATCTGCAAGTATTGCAAGTGGTGAAACTGCAGTTTTTGATACAGATCCTCTTGAGTGTTTTAAAGAAGCACGTGGGGAGGCAATTCCATCATGTGCAGCAGATGTTGGAACACTTACAAAAGGTCTTTTAAGTTCATATGCTGCAAGTTTTGTTACATCAATTACACTTCCTCCTCCTACCCCAATTAATAAATCAATTTTGTTTTTATGAGCATAATTTATTAAACGATTAACTTCTCCCACAGTTGGATTGGATACTATCTTTTCTTTAACCTCATAATCTGCTTTTCTTAGGATTTTGTTTATATCGTCTCCAGATAATTTCTTGGTTTTTTTATCTTCGACTATCAAAATAGATTTTCCTTCACTTATTCTGTCACATAATTCAGCAATTTGAGGAGTTGTGTTATGACCTACTATTATCTCTCTTGGAAATACCATTGTTTTTGATTTTGTAAACCGTTCCATATCAAAGCGGTAAACCACAGATTTAATATATAATTATTGTGTAGAAAAATGGAATTAATACTTTTTAGTTGAATTTAACATTAAAATATTGATAATGTTTTTTAATTTTAAACTTAAATTAAATACCCTGAACATTTGTTAAAGAGTAATTTTTTAATGATATTCAGTGCAAAATCAATATTAAAAACATAAAAAATCTGTGTTTTATAAAAAAATTCATAACTAATTTTAAATACTTATAAATAGATCTAGATAGATGAAACGGAGGAGGCATAAATGAAGAAAAAAGTTGTATATATTGTTGTTGTGCTGCTGGTTTTTTGCCTGTTTTGTCAGAGTAATATCTTCTCACTATCCGTGTTTAGTAGTAAAAAATTTTGTTCTAGATTAAGTATGAATTCATACAATTTGCAAATAGATTTAGATGCAGGTAAATTTCTAAAAGTTACAAACCAAACCATAGATTTTAAAGTTAAAATAAAAAACCTTGGGCCAATCGATTGTAGTTATTATAAAGTTGTTCTCAGAATATTTGAAAGTTTGTTTGTTGCAGATTTAATCGAAGAGTTAGAACCAATCTATATCTTTAATGACTCAAAAAATCCATTGAAAGCAGATGAAACTCATGAACTAAATAATATTTGGTCTTGGATAATTACGGAAGATGGCCTTTATAGGGTCAAAGCTACAGTTTTCGAAGAATCTGGTAGATTTATAAAATACGACTCTCAATATATTTTACTCAGAACTCCAATAAATAGGAATGCTAAATATAGGCAAAGCTGTAATTCATTTTTCTATTTTATTTTTGAGCAGTTTCCAATACTGCATAGGTTGTTAAATTTTAAAAATCAAAACTTACAGACAAACTTAAGGTTATTCATTGTTACATTTGGAACAGATTTTTTTTAATCTGTCATAAATTTGTATACATATTTTAAATATTATTAATGACATGTACCTACAAATATTAGAGGGAGGCTCATGAAGAGAAATTTGTCTGGAAAGACGCTGGTTTTTGCAATTGTAATTATATTTGTTGGTGTTGGTATAACACCTAGTATAAATAGTGGTAATTTTAAGGTGGATTCTTTTAAAGTCGATTCGGGGGGGGGGTGAAAACCTGGATTTATCCCCTTGTACTTTTTATACATTTGATAAAACAGGTTCAAAAGAATGTAGTATAGACCTATCAAATTATATTGCTGAAGAAATAGCAAGTATGATTGAAGATTTGAAATATAAAATCGTTAATGAACCCTTAAGTGAAGAAACTAAGTCTTTGAAATCTGATTTCGTTGATTTGTTAGACGAATATGGTTTGTTTCCTTTTGGTATGTCTAAAGATAGTGTGCTTTCTTTGTTGAATCCTTCTTGGCTTCATTGGTTTGAAGATAGATCTGGTTTAAATATGAAAACATCTGATTTTATGAGTTTTCATAATGTCTTTAATAGAATGAGGAGTCTTCAAAGGTTTTTTGTTACTCAGGAGGTTATTGATTTATTTAATAGTTTACCTGGACCTAGTAGTGCTTCTGCTATGTTATTTTTTTGCAGTATGGCAAGTGGTGGTAATGGTATTCCTATTCCTTTGTTTTTGCTTCCTAGGCCTCGTGGTTTTGTTTTGTGGTCTGGTTCAGAAGGATGTGGAACTAATGCAAATAGTCTTCTTTCAAAAAGAGTTTTTATAGCTGGTGGAACTCAAAATGGTTTTGCTCTTGGTTTTATTGGTGTTGGTCTTACTTATTCTCTTTTTGGTGAAACTTTTTATGCTTTTATTGGTTATTCAACATTTACTTTTGTAAATGCAAAATCAATACAGTGGTATGTTCCTCCTAATGAGNNATGAGGCTCCTAAAATTTCTGATGTAAGTCCTGCTAATAAGGCAAAGGATGTTTCTGTTTCTCTTGATGAGCTTAGTTTTAGGATTACTGATGCTGAAAATAATCTTATGAGCTATACTGTTAGCACTAGTCCTGATATTGGTTCGGGTAGTGGTAGTAGGAAGAAAAATGGTGTTTATAAGGTTCCTGTTAGTGGTCTTCAGGGTAATACAAAGTATTCTTGGCATTTGGTTGTTAAGGATAATTATAATACTGTTGAGAAGACTTATTCTTTTACAACTGAAACTGTTGCTCCTGTTGTATCTGTTGAATTTCCAAGTGATGGTGATGATTGGGTGCCTGTTGATATCTCTAAGCTTAGATTTACTTTGAAGGATTTTCAGGGTGATTTGATGGATTATTCTGTTGAAACTGTTCCTGATATTGGTTCGGGTAGTAGTAGTGGTGTTGGTGATGGTTTGTATACTATTGATGTTAGTGGTCTTGATTATACTACTATTTATTCTTGGTTTGTGAATGTTACTGATGGTACGTATTGGACTCGTGAGGTTTTTAGTTTTAAGACTCAGCCTATAATGGTTTTTGATCCTTTTGACGAGGGCTGGTTGTATCGTAAAAAAATAACAATTGATCATGATGAGGTTGATGGAGATCTTTCAGATTTTCCTGTGCTAATTAGTATTGTTGATTCTGATATTAGGAATAAGGCTCAGGATGATGGTGATGATATTTTATTCATGGATGATTCTGGTGTTGCGAATAGATTGTTTCATGAAATTGAAAAGTATGTGGGTTCTTCTGGTAGGCTTGTTGCTTGGGTAAATATTCCCATTCTTGTTGAAAATACTGATACAGTTTTCTATATATATTATGGTAATCCAAATTGTGATAGTCAGGAGTATCCTAGCAAGGTTTGGGATGATAACTATATTCATGTTTGGCATCTTGGTGATAGCCTTGAAGATAGTGCGGGAATTGATGATGGTGAAAATCATGGAACCAACATAGTATCTGGTAAAATAGGGAATGCTAGAGATTTTGAAAATAGTGAGGAAGACTATATTTCTTTTGGAGATATGAGTCAACCTGGTGATGGCTCTCTTTCAACTATGACATGGGAATGTTGGGTTAAACCTGAAACTCAAGATAGCATTCTTATGACTAAATATAATACTCAGGGAACAGATTATGTATCTTATTTCATAAGCTTTGTTGATAATGGTAAATTTAGAAGTTGTGCTTATAAAGGGACGGGTGGTAAAAGAACAAATGGTATTACTAATGATTCTTATTCTACTGTAGGTCAATGGATATATTTGACATCGACTTTTCTTTTAGGAGGAATAAATGAAATTGATATCTTTATAAATGGAGATGAAGTAGCTGTCACTCATGAGAAAAGAGCTGGTGATTATATGCGTGATACTCCAGTTTCTGATGATTTAGGTAGACACAGACCTGAAAGCGGAACAAAGTATGCTGATGCAGTATTTGATGAAGTAAGATGGTCTAAGATTATTAGAAGTAGTGCTTGGATTAAAACTTCATATAATAATATGAATGATCCTTCGGATTTTATGAGATTTGGTCCTGAGGAAACAAGTCCATAATCATATTATTTGTTTTGATTGAGAATTATAGATATGTTTCGTGTAATGTAGAAATTGTTAGATGAATGACTCATCTAAAAGTTTTATATACCTTTAACTGATTTATATTATTGGAGGAGGTTACAGTTTGAGTAAAAGATCTCTTGCATTTGGTTTATATATTCTGTTTATATGTTCCACTTTAGCTCCAATGAGTATTGGAAATAATACTGTAATTTCAAATGAGATAGAAATAGAATCAACTTTATCCTTTGATAATCGAGAAATTGTTTGTCCATTGCTTAAGCTTTCTCTTACTGTACAACATAAAGGGATGAACTCTAATTATTATTGGAATAATTTTTTAAACATTCAAGATTTTGATTGGGATAGCTTCCGGAACACCTATGAAGGTAATATTTGTAAGAGAAAGATTGAGCCGTTTTCTGTTCATAAAATCACAGAACTATTAAATAATGATGATAATCCATTGGTTATTGTATTTGTAAACTCTAATTTATTGCCACAGCTTGAAGATGAAATTAATGTTTATTCTTCAACCTTAGTAGATGTTGGTTATGCTGCTATTGTTTTTGAAACCTCTGGTGGAACTGTTGAAGATTTAAAAGATCATATTTTTTACTATTGGGATAACGGATTTAATCTTGTTGGGGTAGTCCTTATTGGTAACTTTCCTGCTGCATGGTATAGTCATGATGAAGATTTTCTATGTGATCTCTTCTTAATGGACATGGATGGAAAATGGATTGATGCAGACAATGATGGACTATATGATTCCCACACTGATGGAGATGGTGATGCTTCTCCTGATATTTTTATAGGTCGTATTGATGCATCTAAAGTACCAGCAATTGAAAAGGGAAAAATTGAGATTTATAAAAAGTATTTAAATAAGGTTCATGAATTTTGGGTGGGAAATGTTCCCCAAACTAATTTTGCTCTTACTTATACTGATCGTGAGTGGAGTGACTGGGATGCTCTTTTAAATGATATTGGATATACATACGAAAATTATAATGCAATAAGTTATCCAAATGTTAATAAAAACGATTATTTAAACAATCAGCTGTCAGGTCCTTATGAATTTATTCAACTTACCTGCCATTCAAAATCATTCGGACATTTATTTGATGATGGAGGTTTAGCATTTAGTAATAGTATACGATCAGCTTCTCCTATGGCTTTATTTTACTTTCTACACTGTTGCCATGCTCTTAAATTCACTGATTATAATTGTCTGGGATATGCATATATTCTAAATACAAACACACCTTCTTTAGCGGTAATTGGAAGTACAAAAAGCGAATTAAGTCGAGATTTTAGATATTTGTATGAGCCATTTGGACAAGGATTTTCATTTGGACAGGCGTTAATAAAATGGTTTGAACATCATTATCCATACAATGAACACGATATTGCTAATTATTATGGAACGACGATACTTGGAGATCCTACATTAAAGGTATATAAAAATTACAGGGCTAACGCACATGGTCCATATTATAACGAATTAACTTACCCAGAAAAATTTTATGGATCAGCAACTGGTGGTAATCCGCCCTATACTTGGTTTTGGGATTTTGGTGATGGCAATACTTCCAACTTAAAAAATCCAGAGCATAATTATAGTAGTGCAGGTAACTATACTGTAAAATTTACTATTACTGATAGTAAAGATAATTCTACAAGTGACATAACATGGGCAAACATTAAAAAATTTAACAATCCACCAAATCCACCAACTATTAATGGACCAGGTAGTGGAAAAGTCAGAAAAAAATATTATTTTGAATTTGTGGCCGTTGATGTTGATGGAGATGAATGGGTTAAATATATTATTGATTGGGGAGATCAGACTATTGATGGAACCCTTGGCCCCTATAAAACAGGTGAAGTGGTAAGATTTTATCACAGGTGGAATGAAAAAAGAATGCATTCAATTAGTGCAATAGCAATAGATCTATATGGAAACGAAAGTGAGTGGTCAGATCCATTTCCAATAAATATTATGAGAAACAAAGCAGCCTTTGACTCCAATTCATTTAGGTTTTTAGATATGATTTCCTCACTACAGAGAATTCTATATTTTATAAGATAAACATTATTAATTTTTATTTTAGATTTCAGACTTTTTTTTTAAGATTTTCTAAAAATTTTAAAAAATATAATAGGCGATAAGCTATTTTAAAAATTGAACACGTCGAAAGCTTTTTTCTAAACTAACTTATTTAATCCTGATATTTTTTTGAATAATGTATATATCAAAATCAAATCATATTTTTTTTAATATTTTGTTTCCCATAAGATTAATATCAAATCATTATTATGTTTTTAGCCTATTAAATTGTGGAAAAAAATTTAATTTATTTTTAGTGCAAAATTAGTATTTTACAAACAAAATATCGATTTTTTATAAAAAAAATCATGCCTACATTTATATACCATTATTTAGATTATATATTGGGGAGGCAAGTAAATGAAGAATATATTGTCTAGAAAAGGCATGATTGTTTTTATTGTATTTTTTTTAATTGGAGCAAGTGTTATACCAACTATAAATGGGAATGTAAGTAACGTTAAAATGGAAAGCAATTTTAAAAATAAATTTTTTAGACTAGATTTTATTGAGAGGATTAACGATTTGAAAAATAAAGAATTGAAATCCAACACTATTAAAAACTTACCTATTTTATCAAATAAGGAGCTCTCAGATTGGACTCCCACCGAGCTTGTATCTTCAGAAAGTACCGAGGAATCTTTTTTTTGTTCCCTTGGAATTGATGAATCAGGAAATATTCATATTGCATGGGGCGATGATACTGATTTTGGAGGATCTGGTAGTGATACAGATATTTTTTATAAGATGAAACCATACGACGGTGAATGGACAATCACCGAGATTGTTTCTTCAGAGAGTTCTGATCCATGTGAATTTCCATCTTTAGCTGTTGAATTAGATGGAACAGTTCATGTTTCATGGATTGAATATGATTATTACTATTATTCTAGTAATGTTTATTATAAGATGAAGCCACCTGGTGGTGATTGGACAGCTGTAGAGATTATATCGCCAGTAAGTTGTGTTTATTCAGGGTTTTCATCTTTAGCTGTTGAATCAGATGGAACTCTTCATGTAGCTATGCTTGGAGCTATTTCCGAAGAGGAGATGGATATTTATTATAGAATGAAGCCACCTGGTGGTGATTGGTCAGATCCTGAAATTGTTACATTTGATTCTTCAGATTATGTCAATCTTCCAAATTTATATGTCGATTCAGATGGAAATGTTCATATCGTATGGATGGAATATGATGAAACTTATACTCCTAATATTTATTATAAAATGAAACCTAGTGGTGGCGATTGGACAGCTGCTGAAGCAGTAACTCAGGCTAGTGAAGAATCATTTTGGGCTAAAGTGGTAGTTGATCAAGATAGTAATGTTCATGTTGTTTGGAGTGAACTTATTGATTATTATTTTTATACCATATGTTATAAGATGAAACCCAGTGGTGGTGAATGGTCAGATACTGAGATTTTATCTAGTTCTGATGCATGTTTTACAGTCTCTATTGATGTAGGTTCTGATGATACCATCCATGTGGTATGGGATGAATTTGCGGGTGAATTTTTTGATATATTTTATAGGAAAAAACCAAGTGGCGGTAGTTGGTCAACTATAGAGAAAGTAACTGATGATTTTTTTGCGATTTCCTGGTTTGCATCAGTAAAAGTTGAACCTTCATGTTTCGAACGTGTACATGTAGCTTGGAGTGGATACGAATATTATGGTAATTTTGATTATGACCAAGATATTTACTATAAAAATAATGGTTATGTAAATCTACCTCCTTATACACCAAGTGACCCTTCACCTGCAGATGGTGCAGTATATGTTGATCCAGATGCAGATCTTAGTTGGACTGGTGGAGATCCAAATCCTTCTGATACTGTTACATATGATGTGTATTTTGGTGGTAGTAGCCCACCTCCAAAGGTTACTAGCAACCAGACTGATACAACATATGATCCTGGGACTATGGATTTTAATACACAGTACTTTTGGCAGATAGTAGCATGGGATAACTATGATTTATTTGCTGAAGGACCAATTTGGGATTTTACCACTGAGGGCCCTAATAATCCACCATATACACCCAGTAATCCTAGTCCGTCTGATGGTGCTGTTGATGTAAATGTTTATATTACCCTCAGTTGGACAGGTGGAGATCCTGATCCTGGTGATACAGTTGTTTATGATGTCTATTTTGGGACAACAAGTTCTCCTCCATTGGTTTCGGTTGGTCTATCCGGAACAATATATGATCCAGGATTATTGAATTTTGGAGTAACATATTATTGGAAGATTGTTTCTTGGGATGATCATGGTGTTTCAGCAACAGGTCCAATTTGGAGTTTTACCACACGAATAAATAATCCGCCAGATACACCAAGTAATCCTAGTCCGCCTGATGGTGCAACTGATGTGGATGTCAATTCTTATCTTAGTTGGGATTGTAGTGATCCTGATGGGGATAGTTTAACCTATGATGTTTATTTTGGTACATATACTGATCCACCATTAGTCGCTGTTGCTATTTCTCAAAAATATTATGATCCAGGTACCTTGGATTATGATGAAACATATTATTGGAAGATTGTTGCAATAGATGAGTTTGGTGCAACTACAACAGGTCCGATTTGGAGTTTTACTACTGGATCTGAACCAAATAATCCACCGTATGTTCCAAGTAATCCAAATCCGTTTAATGGCTCAGTAGATTGTGATATTAATATTGATCTTAGTTGGACTGGGGGAGATCCTGATCCAGATGATACTGTTGTTTATGATGTTTATTTAGATGCAAATAATCCTAATCCAACAACAAAAGTTTCTGATGATCAAAGTGAGACGACATTTGATCCTGGGGCTCTCGAGTTTGAAACTATTTATTATTGGAAGGTTAATGCTAAAGACAGTCATAATAGAGTGACTCTCGGACCTGTTTGGCATTTTAC
>JABAOH010032651.1_pt2 | contig 33619 bp, 24 predicted proteins | sample 7062181 | NCBI WGS metagenome assembly JABAOH01 (sample SAMN14538630, study PRJNA623070) | marine sediment metagenome | biome: marine biome [ENVO:00000428]; feature: marine pelagic biome [ENVO:01000023]; material: deep marine sediment [ENVO:00002113]; isolation source: pool of 5 deep marine... | reverse complement strand
CAATCACCATCGGTGGAATGACTCATCGTGGAGACAGTCTGCACCCGGAGGTATTGATAAAAAAGTAGAAGAACAACAAAATAACTGCATATGATAACCTAACAACCGTCGTTCCATAAAGCAGGTAATGTTGCTAAAGTGCTGGCTGTCCGAGTAGACTGGATTGATACAGAGGGCCTACATGCTCAATCTTTCACGAGGGTAGAACAATCGAGAGTTTTTCGGTGGAACCATCTTGGCGTTTTCAGACTGTTACCAGATGGCTTCTTACTTCTTCGTACCTTCGTTCATCAATAGCCACGTGCCGGTCTTGCCGCTCACTGCGATGTCCTTGTGGCCGTCACCGTTCAGGTCGGCCGTGCAGATCTGCATACCAGTGCCGACGCCCGCGCCGGGCGGACTGATCGTATGACGAACGAACCTTCGGGCGGCGCTGTCCCAGGTATAGTAAAAGAGGCATGCTGGTTCCTGCGCACCGGGATCACGGCCGCCGTGGCCGCGGACGCGCTTGCCGGTCACCAGTTCACCCTTGCCGTCGCCATCCAGGTCGGCCCAAGCCATGCTGTGTGCCTGGGACCACGAGTCGTCGATGAGATGTTCTTTCCAGGTTGTGGTACCGTTACGTTCCGGCTGGCCTTGTTCCCACCAGTACACGCCGTAGTCGTGTCCCCTGCCCCAGATGAGGTCGTTGCGACCGTCACCGTTGACGTCTACAACCAAGAACGGGGAGCTGGCGGTTCGCAAGGCGGTCTCGGGATGGAATCTCCACGGCCTGGCAAACGCTTCACCTGCCGGGTGCTCATACCAGCCGACTCCACAGAGAACATCTTCTCGGCCGTCGCCATTGATGTCGCCGAAGGCATAACCGTGCCCACAGCCGTTTTCTCCGAGCAGAATTCGGCTTACCGTCGGTCGGCCGTCCGCAGTTTTGCCCAGCTTCCAGGCCACCAACGGAGCTTTTCTAACCCAGCAGAAGACCACGATTTCCGGTACCCCGTCGCCGTCCAGGTCTCGCAGCTTAAAGGCCTCATTCTCGGCGCGTGCGTTGACCAGCAGGTGAGGTTCCCATTTCCAGCCTTTTTCGAGCCCATCCTTGCCCGGGTTCTTGTACCAGTAGAGTTCCGACTCGGTCCAGCCGCCGGAGATCACGTCCGGCCACCCGTCGCCGTCGACATCGTAAACATGGTCACCGTTGTTGGCAAAGAATCCCTTGCTGCCGAACCCGAGCGATACCTGGGGGATGTCGCGAATCGGCCGCGGAATGAAATCTGGTGCCGCATACCAGTGCGTTCCGGCGATGATGTCGAGCTTACCGTCGCGATTCACGTCAGCAACGGCACAACCCTCATTCGGGCTGACCATCAGACACCGCTTGGAAAACTTCAGACCGCCAGACCCACTGGCAGCGGCCATATGTGTTGGACACAAGCAGACCAAGCCAAGACTTAGGACCGTGAAACCCGCTATTGCACGCCTTAATGAACAGCGATTATACATAACATTTCTCCTTTACCGACAATTTCTAAAGAAACTGCGCTCATCTCGCTACTAAGCTTCAAACACAACACATTAACTCGAATTGCCGCACGGTGCAAGTTATTTCATGGTTTTCTTTGGGACATTTCTTAGCCAAACCTTGCATCAGCCACGCCTGCCCGCTTGGCTTCGGTGGGGCAAGCGTAAGGGGAAAAGGTTATGGACGTATATTAGGTTTATTGGTATCATGGGTCATTAACCAAGCAACTAAGATTCAGATTCTTGAATGGAGGACTCAGGAATGAAGGTAAGGTTCTTCTCATTACCATTCGTCGTTCTGGCCTTAGGATGTGCGGCCTCTTATAATGTCGGGATCAACGGCTACTCATCCACTGGTGAAACCTTACAAATCCCCCAACTTTCATCAATATACGTAGTGACCGATAGTAATGCTACAAATCCCTTTCTTGAAAAAGAAATCGCGGTCAAAATTCAAAAACTGTTAACTGCAAAAGGATACACCATCGGGACGCACCAGGCAAGTTACTACCTTCTCTTTGAGTATGGAATTGATTCGGGGCGAATTTTGACCGATGCCATACCAATCTATCATCCGACTATCCATGGTGAGTATTCAACCATTCATGCACCCTACTATGGCAGGTATGTGCCATATAGTGAGTTGATCTACACCAGGTGGCTCGTATTAAAATTGGTTGATCGTAATGCTTACCGGGATCTACATAGGGTCGAGCCTTCGTGGATAGGCGAGGTTACAAGCACGGGGCCGAGTCCTGATCTAAGAGAAGTAATCAATTATATGCTAATTGCCGCTTTCGAACATTTTGGGCAAGACACTGGCAGACGGGTCACTCAGGTTATCCACAAGGACGACGAAAGAGTAGAGCTACTTATGGAACGTTAGAATAGCTGTCACAGAGACCACCCTGTTACTGTCACCGCTGTTCATAGGCAAGGTGATGGTGAGGGAGAAATACATTCAAAAAGAAGCCCCTGCACTAGCAGGGGCGAGCTATTCCCGTAATTTTCATTTTTTTGGTTATGTTTGAAATACTCGCCTTCTGCTTCGCAGGGGCAACGTTGAATCGAGTGCAGCTCTTTCCTTTACATTTTTAGCTCTTGGCCTGCTGTGCCCGCGTTTCGCTCTGACTTGTGTGCGATACTCTCAAGATGGACAACGCAAGTTAAAACTAATATGGCCGGATTGGTCATTTTCCAGAGCCACTATCTAATCTAAAACATTGCATCGGCAGGTTTCGTTCTTAATCTTGAGCCTTTATCGATTGTTCCCAACTCAGGCAATACAACATGGTTTAGCACAGGCAAAAAACTCAAAACTCTGAAATCTTCTCACTCTTCCGTAGCTCACCCTGACCTTCTACTTGGCACTTTTGCTGTTTTGCCCCATGCTAAATAACTTCCCCCCTTTAACCCCGATAATGAAATATATCACTGCTAAAAAAATTTTCTTTAAAGTTAAAAAATTTAAAATTTTCTTTGTTTTTTTTCAATTTAGTTGGGCCTTTTTTGCAACCCAGAGAATTTGTGATGTCCCCTCGACTTAAGGGCGGATGGTGAATAAGAGAAGAGAAGCTGGAACATCAACGCTTAAATGTACATAAAATGGATTGAAATACAGCCACCAATTGGAGTATTATGGTGATAAGATAGCTAAGTGGCGTAATTAGGTGAAAAATAAAGCGAAATGTTAGTTTGTAAGCAGCTTGGACATTTTTGTACTAAGGGAAGACAAAAATGCACAATGAGTTAAAGACGTTCAGCCTGTACTTCAATGTTGTTGTCATTTTTATACTATTGAGCTCAATATCGGTTCGTGGTCAAGAGGCTCCATTCGAATGTTTTGCGGTAAGTGATTTGGTGAGGGTTTTTGAAGACGGTTACAACTGCCCCCAGCCGCAGGGAGTAATAGAGATATTTGGCATAAGAAATGAATTTATTTCTGCGCAGTGTGTTATCAAAGCCAATGAGGACATAAGACGCCTTACAATCACAGTGAGTCTCTTAAAGCATGTTGAACGTTCTGCTTCTCTGCCGATCAGTGCCATAAGATGGAACTTTATAGGTTCTATACCGATTGCGGAAAACACGCCTAAGTACAGAAAGACTGATTTAGTTCGGCCTGCCCCCGCCCGATTCCCTGATTATTTGGCAGAAGACAAAGAGGTCTCTATAGAGAAAGGCTATTACAAGGCGGTCTATTTGACGGTAAGAATTCCACGCAATGCCGAGGCCGGTGATTACGAAGGAGACGTGACTATAAAAACAGAGAAAGGGAATAAATCTCTGCCTTTACATCTCACCGTTTATCCCTTAACGCTGCCTGACGAGCGGCATTTGATGGTTACTGAATGGTATACAACAAGTAATTTCAAGAAATTCCACGATATTGATATATCAGATTCCGAACGATTCTATGAGATGCTCAGAGTGTACGCGCAAAACATGACCGAACACAGGCAGAATGTTTTCAGGATTAGTATGAACCTGATTACCAGCAAGCAGCAAGCCGATGGCAGACTGGAATTTGATTTTTCACAATTCGACAAGCATGCGGACATTTTTTGGAATACCGGGCACATGGACTTGCTTGAGACAGGATTTGCAGCAAGATTTGGCGAGGGAGGCTGGTCGAGCAGAGAGATTGTGTTGAGAGATTTCCGTGTTCAAAAAGAATCAACAAACGGGGTAATAACGATTCCGGGGAAAGAGTTTCTTCCGCAGTTTTTACCTGCATTCGAAAATCATTTGAGAGAAAAAGGTTGGCTTGAGAAAACAGTATTTCATATTGCCGATGAGCCATCGAATCATAATGTGATGAGTTGGAGAAAAGCTTCAGAGTACGTACACCGTTACGCTCCATTGCTTCGAAGAATAGACGCCATAGAGACACCATACTGCTTCGACAGATTGGAAGTATGGGTTCCCAAATTAGACTATCTCGCTACCTGGCACGATGTTTATAAAAGAGCCCAAAATCAGGGCTGCGAATTGTGGTTCTACACCGTCGGCATATTTCAGAAAGGCTCGTATCCAAACAAGACCGTAGACGTGCCTCTCATAGAATCACGCATCCTGCACTGGCTGAACTATCGCTTCGGACTAAAAGGCTATCTGCATTGGGGATTTAATCACTGGACGGATGACCCTTTTGAAGCTCCCGGAAGGCACCGCGGCGACGGCTGGCACGTATATCCTAAAAAGAACGGACTAATTAATTCCCTGCGCTGGGAGCAAATGCGCAACGGGATTCAGGATTATGAATATCTCTGGATGCTGGAAAACAAAATAAGGAAGATCAAAGATGCACTTGGTGAGCATTTGTCTATGATTGAACCATCTCGCAGACCGGTGGAAATAGCTTCGCAGATTGTTAAGACCATACACGCGTACAACAGGGACCCGGACGCATTGTATACAGCAAAAAGGCAGATTATTGATGAACTCCTTGATTTGGACACCGCGCCCCGATTGATTGTTCAGACTAATCCTCTTGAGTATACGACCGTAGCAAATGATTGTGCCATAGGTGTATTTGGGTGGGCAGAACCTGAAACAAAAGTCGTTGTCAACGGCCGAAAATTGCCTCTATCACCGCAGGGTTTGTTTATGGAGAACGTTCGTCTTTCACGAGATAATACGATTGTGGTGGAGGCTGAACACAAAAAAGGAAGAAAGACGTTAGTCCGTTCTTTCGATGTCCTTTACTGATTGAATTATGATGGATTAAGCATGAGCAAGATACTTAAAAGGGTTCCCATTTTGCCATTTTTTTGCAAAATGGGGTCCCAAATAAATGCATGTAAGTTGGTCGTGCCGTGGGTGGTGGCGGTTTTAGCAGGAAATATGGTTGGCTTGTGCAAAGAAGAAGACGAACCGGTAGTAAAATGGCCTCCTCACATACAGGTCGTATTGGATGCAACAAAGCCCCTGAGATTTGACCGGGGCGAGCGTCTGCCGCTTTATCTCTGGCAGGCCATGGACCCCGGCTCGCTTGATGGGCAAGCTGCAGAAGAGCTTGTCAAAGAGCTCAATGAGCGAGGTGTTGGACTTATTAGTTCCTGGAATCCGAAGAATCGCGAAGAGAGTCTGGCCCAGTCACTGATGATTGCCAAAGTGCAAAAAAAGTTGAATTTGCGTATTAATATTAATGCTACTAAATGTCTTTATTCGTTCTTCGACGGGAATGAGAAAACTGCCCACATAGACGATGAAGGTATGCGGTTTTGGGACGAGTCATTTGGCAAACAACATAAGATGGGATGCCCGTTCGCGCTCGATTTCCGGCGGCCTTACATCCAGGAGCAATTGGAGTATTTCATCAAAGCTTTTAAGGAGGCAGGATTGGATGTTGGTTTTGTTTTTGCTGACTGGGAAATTGACGGCCCTATTGAGTTTAATGAAGCTCATGCTGCTTCAAAGCGTTGTCGACGCTGTCGCGAAAACATCAGTAATATCGGTGATTTTGAAGAGTTTCAAAAAGTGCTTCGGAAGCTCAGATGCCAGTTACAGCGTGAACTTTATGCCGAACCAATTAAATCTAATTTCGCCAACGTGTTGGTTGGCAACTATGGAGTTTATCCGCACGGTGGGTACCGCCATTGGTATGATTACTATGAATACTACGTCGATGGGCAGCCCTGCCGTCTCGATGGGCTGGCGAATTATCGAAAGTGGTATCATGAATTTCCCGAAAGCGGTTATACGTTTGCCATGCCGGTAGTGTACACCTGGAGCAGGATTTTTGATTGGTATGACTATACCGATGCTGACTACCGCTGGTTTTATAACATGCTACTGGTGGCAAGCAATGTTGGACAGCACACCGAGCCTGGGGTGCCTATTGTTAGTTTTGTGCACTGGCACACTATTAAGCCTAAGGACTCCGGTGCTGAAGTGGAACAATTTAGTGAGGACAAATTCCAGGAGTTATTGTGGCATATGTTGTTTAGAGGGACTGATACGTTCTTTCTCTGGTGTCGAAGACGGGAAGCAGCCAAGGAGATTCAATTGGTTCATCAAGTGTACGCAGAGGCCCTGCAATACGGAGATTTCCTGTCCAGAGGAGAGCCGATCAATTTTAGCGTTCCTAAACAGCCGGGAACGGTTATCTCCGGCTTGAAGTTAGCAGACCGTGTGTTGCTACGTAGAACGGACTTTGGAGACTCAAGAGAGCCTGTAGGAATCGGCATAGCTAACAGGCGGCTCAAAATCCTGCCCGCCCCACGGCGCTGCCAGATTGTATCGCTGCGTTAAGCCAAAGGGGCCGTCTTGCTTGGCCTTGGTATCTCGGGAATTACTTCAAAACAAAAAATCCTTGAATCAAGTCGCTTTTTGATTTAACCTGTTGCCATGTCTAACATCAAATTTCCATCAGTTTTGTAACTATAAGCTAAGGAGGTAACCAATGAATCATCAGGTGAACCGTCGTACGTTCCTTAAACAAAGCTCTGTGGCTGGAGCAGGATTTATGATCCTGAGGTCGGGGATACTCAAGGCCGGCCAGTCGCCAAACGAGAAGCTTAACATCGCCATCATCGGCTGTGGCGGGCGAGGGGGAGCTAACATCAAGGGCGTCAAGAGCGAGAACATCGTCGCCCTATGCGATGTGGACAAGAAGGCCCTCGCTGCAGCCGCTGAGCAGTTCCCCAGGGCCAAGACCTACGTTGACTGGCGCAAGTGCCTTGAGCAGAAGGACATCGACGCTGTCGTCTGCTCAACGACCGACCACACACATGCCTTCATAAATGTCTGGGCGATGAACCGCGGCATGCACGTCTATTGCGAAAAGCCGCTTGCCAACTCGGTCCACGAGGCCCGCGTGGTACGCCAGACGTACCTTAAGAACAAACGCAAACTCGCAACACAGATGGGAACACAGATACACGCCTCGGACAATTTCCGGCGCATGGTCGAACTGATACGGCACGGCGCAATCGGCACCGTGAAAGATGCTCGCGTTTGGTGCAGCCGCACACCGGAAGGCGGAAACTACCTGCCGGCGGTCAAGCCCGTGCCCGAGCGAATCAATTGGGACCTGTGGATCGGCCCGTCGCCGTTCCATCCGTACAATCCTGGGTATATCGGCGGGTGCCTGAAGTGGAACCGCTTCTGGGACTTCGGCAGCGGACAGGTCGGTGACATGGGTAGCCACCTGATAGACATGGCTTACTGGGCTCTTGACCTGCGATTTCCTACGACCTGCGAGGCCAAGGGCACTCCCTTCCATCCCGACACCTGCCCGCAGTGGCTCACTGCTGAGTGGGACCACCCAGCTAACGACTGGCGGCCGGCTGTCAAGGTCTACTGGTACGATGGCGGAAAGAAGCCCGGCATGCCATCGAAGATATTCAACCGTGACGAAATGTTTAGGTGCGCTATCTTCACCGGCGATAAGGGTTTCCTGATTGCCGACTACGGCTATCGCGTCCTGATGCCCAAGCTCGATAGTGACATGACCCAATACGAGCCGCCTAAGCCCGCGGAGCTGATTCCTCCTTCGCCCGGCCACCACAAGGAATGGATCATCGGCTGCAAGACGGGCAAACCAACTCTGTGCAACTTCGATTACTCCGGCGCGCTCATCGAACACAACCTACTGTCCCTGGTCGCCTATCGTGTGGGCAAGAAACTGCGGTGGGACGCAAAGAACCTAAAGGCCACCAACTGTCCCGAAGCCGACCGGTACATCCGAAAGACCTATCGTAGAGGATGGGTACTGAACGGTTAGCTTGTTGGAAGAGCGCTACGTCAGCGAGCGCTGTCAGGATATTAACAGCGGCGCCTTTTCACTCGACTACGCTGAAAGCACCTGCAGCAGAGATGGAGACCTGCTTTTCAAGGCCTTTGGTGGAGGTAAACCGGTACTGGTTCTGCCCTTTTAATGTTACATCGTTCTTGTCTGTGGTTATTTCGATATCTTGCTCTCGGTTTCTTTCGTGAATTACGTTAGCCAGCAAAAAGGCCTTTTCGAGTCCGTCGCCGGTCTTGTAATTTGCCACTTCATCGGGTTGTGCCAATCGCCTGCCATCGTAAATCGAGATATCTTTCATTTGTCCAAGCCACGCATATACTTCTTCGACCGACATTGCCTCCGTCATTTGAATCGAAACAGGATTACGCTCGGCTGCTGCTTTGATAAACGGGACCCAGTCGCAGCTTTCCATATCACGATATGAATAAAAAGCAAGGTCGGCCGTCGTATTGTTTGGGCGCACTTGTTGCAGATAGTCGATTATCTGTTCTCTACTTTGCTCTATAGATATTTCGATCGGATCGGCAGGCAGGAAATTTTTGTCCAAAGCAGGCATCTTCGCTTCGGTATGAACAAAATCAGCTAACCTGTCTACAAACTTTTGCGTTTTTGGGATGGTCGGCTCAATAAATCCTCTAAAAACCGCTCTGCCCTTGGGACTTCTCAAGTCGGGCTTCTGCTTTTCTAAAAATTTTTCAAGCTCATCACAGCGAATTCTGTCGGGCAGTTGATATGGGACAAAATCCTCATCGGAAACCTCGGCGAGCAATTTGTCGAAAGTCTTGTCGGCCACTCTGTAGTTACTGCCGTGTTCGTAATGAAACAGAAGTTCGGCCTTTAAGAATTGTGCCTGTCCATGACACTCGCGACAGACCTGAAAGAATTTTTGGTAATCTCTGTTAGATCGCAGGAAACTTGCAAAGACAGAAAGGGACAATTCAACTGACAGATATGAAGCAAGCTTCTTAGTAAAGTCTTGATAAAGTTTTTTATCTATCGTGGCCTCCTTATACAAACAATGTATATAACCAGACGAATGAGCAACGATTGTAACGTTTTCGTTGCGCAGCGCCCGCTGGGCCTTGTTGGAAATGGCGGTGCCGTTGAACCACATCGTTTTGGTAACGAGTCTTCTATTATTGGTCAGAACGCCGTCCTGTATGTCGATAAAATTCTGTGAGTGAAGCGGAGTGAGTATCATATGAATATCTTCCAGGGGTATTCCACATACGATAAAAGCCGCCGCTGCGTACAAAGCCGATAATGAAACGCACTCCCCCGCCCATTTTGTATAGCCTTCTCTGTACGGAAAGGCATTCATAGCCTCAACTGTTTCTGTCTTCCAATATGGGATTATGTCACTGTCATACTTATCCAGCCCAAAGTGCTTTCTGATATCGACATCAAAATAATATTTGTCACCCTCGTAGCCAAATAGAGCATTGCTTTTTGCAACATCACCCGGCGAGACAAACTTCTCAAACCGTTTGAGTTCTTTAGCTTTGCTGGTCAGTCCCCAGGTTTCAAGGTCGAGATTAAACTCAAACTCATCAATTATGAATTGCTTGAGCCGCATCAGTTTTTTATAGCTGCTTTTGCCCTGCAGCTTCTTGAAAGATTCCAGCTCTCGCCACTGCCAGATAATCGGACTCATAATATCAGCCAGAACCAGGCTGTACATCAGCTCCGGAAACACAAAGATTTCCATATCCGAAAGCGTTATCGCAGAAGTGTATTTTTCCAATTGCTCTGGATTCATTTATTATCACCAATTGTTGTGTAGTTGAGTATTGCTCTTTACTCAAGCGCATGTCCAAAGAGTTTTGTCATCCTGCGGAGAAAAATCTTCACTTTTTAACCCACATCCTTACACCCTTTGGAATTTCTAACAGAACGTGCTTGGCCGGTTGTTTCCAAAACAGTCTGCCATAAATGGCCATCAGGGTCAACTTTTTTCCTCTTCAGGATAGTAAGCGATATGGGGATATGAACAAAGTATTGATTCCAGTAGCCTATTACCATATTTGTTCGGCCCGACATGCCGGCATGTACGGCATTTTGTCCAAGCATCACGCAAAATGCCGAATCGTTGGAATCGGCGGGTAAGCTGCGAATCATGTAACTGGGGTCTATATATTTCAGAGATAACGGCTTTCTCTTGGCTTGGAAATATTCCGTGATTCTTTTCTTCAATAAAAGACCGATATCCTCACGCACAATATTACCGGAAACGTCTTTCTTTTGAGTACCTTTTGTCTCGGTCAAGCCTCGTCCTACACCTTCGGCTACTACGATAAGTGCGTGATGTTTTTCATCCAATCGTTTTTCCAGGGAATGTAAGAACCCATGTTCCCCCTCCAGAATAAAGGGCACTTCCGGGATAAAACAGAAGTTCACATCGCTATTGGCTAAGGTGGCATAAGCAGCGATAAAACCTGAACCCCTGCCCATTAGTTTAACTAATCCCACACCATTCCAGGCACCTCTGGCTTCTTCATGTGCGCCGCAAATTGCTAACCGCGCCGCCTCAACAGCTGTTGAGAAGCCAAAAGACTGCTCTATGCCGGAGATATCGTTGTCAATTGTTTTCGGTATGCCAATTATCGAAATTCTTAACCCTCTTTTTTTTATCGCTTTGGTAAGCTCCAGTGCCCCTCGCAGTGTTCCGTCTCCACCGATGGTGAATAATAAGCCAATCCCCATCTTTTCCAGATTATCAACCATATCATCAACGTCTTGGGGCCCACGGGAAGACGATAAAATGTCCCCACCTTTAAGGTGGATATCATTTACCAATTCCGGCGTTAACAGAAGGGGTTTCTGTGGAGCCCTCGAGGATAGCCCTGCGTATCCATATCGCAAGCCAAGAATTTTCTTGACGCCATACTGCCAGGTCAGACTAAGGGTGATGGTCCGTATCACATCATTGAGACCGGGACACAATCCTCCACAAGTAACTATGCCGCAGTTTAGTTTTTCCGGCTCAAAGAAGATCCTTCGGCGAGCCCCCGCCCTCTCGAACATCGGAGGCTCTTTGTCCGAATTTTCGTACTCTTTCAGATTTTCAGAATGTGAATATAAGAGAATCTTCTCGTGATCATCAATAAAACAACGCTTACCTTGTATTAGAGGAGAATCTATCGTCGGTGGGCCGAGTTTCTCGATGGTTAAATCAGGCAACTCATCCTGTCTCAAGCTATAAGCATCCATTTATCGTTTACTCCAGTGGATATTTCCTACTTTCCAGGTGCACCGCTTACAATATCTATCCCAAACGTGAGATATCCCGAACTTTGGAATTATGCTCTATGAAGTGCTGTTCTGTCAAAAAGTTTTTGCAGTTCGTTTTGGAGCCGGTGCGGCTGGGTTTTACGGTGGTACGTTCGATGAGGAGTCAGAGATAGTATACCTGGGTCTGCGAATCCGTGTCTAATTTTCCTGATGAAAACGAGCACCAATTTCCCAACTGTCTTGGCTCACGCAAGCCGAGACAGGCAAAACGCTCGAGTAACCAAAAGATGCGAAAACTCACGGAAGTTCTCGTTCAAGTTTTTCCATAGTGTTTTCTAACTGTTCCTGGATATCTTTCAGTTTTTCCTTCGGACGTTCTATTTCCTGTATTGTTTCAGGAAGCATCTTGCCAGCGTCGTCTATTACATAGGGCGTTATAAATACGAGCATTTCATTGTTGACTGCTCTAAGCTCGTTGTGGCGGAATAAAGCGCCGGCCACAGGCACATCGCCAAATAGCGGGACCTTTCGTACGATAACCCTGTCTTCCTGGAAGAGGATGCCGCCGAGCATAATTGTCTGGCTGTCTTCAATTATCATATTGGTTTTTGTTTCCATCTCGGTCCTCACCGGTTGGCCATTTTCTTCATCTGCGGTTAGCTGTGAGATTATAATATTTATAATCATGTCCACGTTGTTTTCGGGAGTAATGCTTGGCCGGACCGCCAGAGTCATACCCACTTTCTCATATACGATATCTTGTGTGACGCCAACGTCGGCTTGTGTTGTCGTTGCTTGGAGGAATGCCACTTTTTGACCCTTGAAGAAGCTTGCTTCTTCATTGTCTTCCGTCCACAGCGTCTGCTGATTGAGGATCTTTGCATTAGTTTGCTTGACCAGGAAATCGATCATCGCGGTGACATCCGCTGCCGCACTAAGTGTAAGCGAGCCGTGTTGTTCCAGATATGAAAGAGCGTTGACGATGGTAGCTGTATTTTCGTCCAAAGTGCCGAACGCCAATCCGGCCGACGCAGTCGGCGCAAGCTGCACACCAAGGGATGTCATACTACTGTGGTCGACTTCCACAATTATCGCCTTTATCATCACCTGCTTGCCGGGTACGTCGAGCTCTTCAATCAGCTTCTCTATCTCCGGCATAAACTCCGGAGGGGCAAGAACAAGAATGGCTTTGATGCGTGGCTCCGGAACGAAGCGTATCCTGCCTATAACGTTGCTTATCGGCATCTCTTCATCGATACCGCTGCGAGCGCCAGACCCGGACCACCACGGCGTATATTGGCCTTGGCTGGTAGTACCACCGTCCTGGGAGCTGGTGTCCTCTGTTTCCTCCATTGAATACTCGCTCAGGCCCGTTTCACTACGCACAATTTGGGCCGATGTGCCCGGCTCGCAGAACATCGCATTTAAACGTTCACTGAGGTCTTCAGGGTCTGCGTACTTGAGCGTTACAACCTTGGGCACTTCGCCCATCTCCTGCTTGTCAAGGTCTTCGATCAATCCCTCAATAACATCGTATGCCTCGGGAATCTTGCTTATTACGATAATCTTCTTTGTCCCCGGCACATCTTCAAAGGTCAATTGGCCATAGAGCGGCCCGACAATTTTTGCCTTTTCCTCAGCACCTGTGCCGAACAAAAGGTCGTAGAACGACAGGCCTCTACTGCTTTCTTCGCTGAAAAGCGTCGTCAGCAAATCAGCCATCTCAATCGGGTCGGAATTACGCAATTCAATTATCCTCGGCTTGACTTGGTCCACATCGAGCGGAACGTCCCATTCCAGTATCTGCTCAGCAATTTTGAGCATATTCTCAGGCGAGGCAATCACAGTAACCTGTTGCATCGTCGAAAATGCTATTACTCTTACTGTTTCCTGAGATTCAACCGTGCTTGAGCGTCGGCTATAGCTGCTACGACTATAACCATAACTATAAAAACTACCGGCTTCTTGTTCGTAAAGACCTTCGAGATTCTCCTTGATCTCATCAGGGTCAGCGTATTTCAGTTTGAAAACCCTTGTTTCAAACATACCCGCGGGGACATCAACTTCTGCAATAAGTTTCTTAACCATTTCGCGCATATCCGCTCTGCCGAAGATCACAATCTGCCTTGCCTGCACCAACGGCTGAACCAGGACACTGGCCTGTAATTCTGTGCCCGGCATCTGCTGCAGCGCCTCGTTGAGCCGGTCCGCCACTTCGCCGACATCAGCGTATCCTATTGAAACTGTTTCGTATTCTTTTTCGATCGGGTCTTTCTGGTCGAGCTTCTCTATCCACTCGGCAATCCGCTTCATATCTTCAGCCGATGCCCTTGCAATAATCCACTTGCGCTTTGGCTCCGGGATAAGCACAATCGGGAGCTGGCTCGTCCCCACCACAACGGAAGATGACCCGGTCCTGGAACTGGATCTCGACGGAGACCAGGACATGCCGCCTCGACTGTAACTACTTCGACTGTAACTGCTTCGGCTGTAGCTGCTTCGGCTGTCCCTGCTGCTTCGACTGCTACTACTTCGGCCGAGACTGCTTCCACCAGTACCGTCGGCGCTTAAAAGCATCCTAAGCAACTGAACAATCTCAGAAGGGTCACCATTATAAATCTCAAAAATATCCGTCACGGTTTGCTCAGCTTCGGGCACATCAAACTGTGCGATAATCATCTCGATGCGCATCAGATTCTCAACCGTGTCAATCACCAGCAGATTGCCGGTAGTTTCCTCAGCGCTTAAATAGCCGGACTCGCTAAGCAGAGGTGCAATGACCTCACCCATCTGCTGGGGACTGAAGTTCTCTAACTTAAAGAACTTCTGGACTACCTGATTTTTATTTTCGATGCTAGCAAGCGGATAATCTACAAGTACAGTTGAAACTGACTTGTCAAGCTTCTCAATCCACTCACCAATTACCTCTATATCTTCAGGTGATGCTTTTGCAATAATCCAATTGTGCTTTGGTTCCGGGATAAGTACGATCGGTGCCTGGGTCGTCCCGACCGTGATCGAAGTTGGCGCTCCCTTGGTACTGCTTTTTGATGGAGTGCTGCTCGTAGGACTGGGTCTTGACGAAGAACCATGCCCACGGCCTCCGCCGGGACCTCTGAAGCCGGGACCCCTTGAACTGCTTAAACCGCCCTCACTTAACAGTGTCTCCAACAATTCAACAATCTCTGAAGGGTCGCCGTGACGAATTTCAAAGATCCACGTCACGGTCTGCTCGGCTTTGACCGCATCAAACTGTTCGATAATCCGGCTAATGCGCAGCAGATTCGTGACCGTATCAATCACCAACAAACTGCTGGTGCTTTCATCAGCGCTCACATAGCCATACTCACCGACCAGCGGCACAATAATCTCGCTCATCTGCGAAGGACTGTAGTTCTTTAGTTTAAAGAACTTTTGAACCACCTGGTCTTTATTTTCAATCTTCGCCAGAGGATAATCAGCAAGTATTGTGGGAACCTCGCCAAATTTTTGCTCTTCAATAGATTTGAGATAAATCGTGTCATCGGTATGTTCGGCAACGTAGCCCTTCATACGCAGCGCGCTGTAAATCTGCGAAAGAGCCTTGCTTCTCGGCAACCTATCCGGCGCGTATATGGTCACTCTTTGTTTCATAGACTCATCGGCGGGAATAATCACCTTACCGGTCCAATCTGCAAGCTTCTCAATAATGGTTTTCATCTCCACATTTTTGAGGTTTACAAATTCCATCGGCTCATTCGGCTCAACAGGCTTCTCCGGCTCACCAGCAGCAGCTAATCTTCCGGGCTCATTAACATCAGCTAATCTTCCGGGTTTATCAACATCAAAGGCCACCATAGGCTCGTTTGCGTCACCTGGCTTTTGAACCTCATCAGGTTTACCAGGTTCGGTAGCTACTTCGGTTTCACCTGGCTTTTCTGCTTGTTCAGGCACGGGGGGGTAAAAACCAACCCTCCAGATAATGAGAACCGCTGCGAGACCAACTACTATCGATATTTTTAATTTTGACCGTTCCATTTTACTCACCTCATTCTAAATCCAATTATTCTCTTACTGTCTTCCGCCTGGTCGGCGCTACGGGCCGGTGCGGTGTTCTATGAGCAGATCGAACACGCACCGAAGCACCGCATCAATAATCACGCACGATTACCACATCTTTGCCTACCATGTACTGGTCTGAGCTTTTAACCTTCAGATTGTAGACTTTGCCGGTATAAGGCACGGCTCTTTTTGTAACGCTTTTGATACCCACAGTGCCGGTCAGCGTTTTCAATCTCAGGCCGCTTGTCAAGTTCTGTGCCGCGATCCATTGTCCGGAATCGAGCATGAAGCAGTGTGCATCGACAACGCTGATGGTATTTCCGCTCTCGAGCACTATGTCACGACACTCGAATGTTCCCTCGTGCTCCTGAACCTGCTCCAGAGACGATGACCCACAGAACTTCTTGCCGACTGTCTGGCCCGCGGTGACTTTAGAAATTTGTACGAGCTTGGCGTCTACCCACACAGGGGTCTCAGCAACAAAGCAGGCTCTGCCCTTCGGTGGAGGTGCGCCGCCACCGCTGTCACCTGGCCGGCGTCTGGCACCGGGTCGCCGTCTGCCACCTTCTCTATCACCTTGCGGCCGTCGACCGCCAAATCTTTCACGCCTTTGGGCCATAAACTCTTGCCTTTCTTCCTCAGACATATTTTCAAATCGCTCCCTCATCTTTTCTCTTTCTTCTTCAGAGAGATTGCCAAACCTATCACCGCTTTCTCGTCGCCGAGCAGCGAATCTTTCACCCATTTGGGCCCTAAACTGCTCTCTTTCTTCCTCAGACATATTTTGAAATTGCTCCCTCATTCCCATCATTCCTTCCTCTCCGAATCCGGCTCCTCCTTCCCGCGGAGGCCTCCGTTCAGGCCTCCCAGCTCCGGGACCGGTCATCGGCCCTCTCTCGGGCCGAAATTGAGCCATCTCGGCAGGTTCTCTTTCAGGCTCGGTGTCGGGTTTCTCAACCTCAGTAACTGCCTTGGATTCGATGCCGGCGCTGCGGAACCTGACTTGTCTGATGCATAGACCAATCCCCCAAGCCCCAAGAAGCACCGCAACACAGACTATTACAAATACTGTTGTTGTTCCTGACTGTTTCATTTTANNATTACCGTCCGCCACGCCGTCCATCACCCGGACCCCGTCCGCCACCGAATCTTTCACGCATTTCAGCTCTAAATCTTTCCCTTTCCGCCTCAGACATATTCATAAATCTTTCTCTTCTTTCGCGCATTTCGGCCATGAATCTTTGCCTTTCTGCCTCAGACATATTCTGGAATCTTTCCCTCATCCCATCGAATCCTGGCCCACCTCCCGGACCGCCACGCCCTCTGTCTCCGCGGCCAAACATTGGCCTTACGTCGACCTGAACCGAGACCGTCTCGGGACCAGCCTTGGCTGCTTCCTTTGCTGGTTCTGTACGCTTCGGCCCACCGGGCGGCGAAGCAACCACCGCATCAATAGGTGCAAAGACTTTTTCCTTCCCGTCCCACTCGATTTTGACTGAAGTAGGCCCGATTGCCACAATTTTCGCGTCTCCTACCGTGTCACCGACTTTGTACCATTTGTTTTTTATCAGCACCTCATCTCCGAAGATACCCCATACCTCTTTAACAGGATGTTGCTTCGGTGGAGGCGGCGCAAACAAATTTTCCCTCTTCAACTCGTCGGCAATCGCTTTGGATTTGGCAAGATATGTTTCCATATCTTTGGCATCCGTGTTATTTTGCGCAATAGCCATCTTAACTAAGCGCTCTGCCCTGGCCGAGGCCGCAAAGAAGCTCCCCACCTTAATCAGAATCAAAACTGCCAAGAATGCTGAAAGCCCAAGCAGCACAACTGATACAACCTCTTTCTTTTCTTTCAGATAATTAAGATAATCGAGTTTCATAATCTGCATTTCTCACCTCACAAATGTTGACACTGTCAGATCCAAGTCTACTTCCTGCGGCTTTTTTGGATCGCACTTTATGCGCATTTCCTCGATGCCGACCAGATAAGGATTCTCTTTCAGGCTGGCAAGCAAGTCGAGCACCTGCCCGAACCTGCATTTGGCACTGCATTTCAAACGCAAAAGCCTATACCCGGCCTGCGTAGATTTTCCGGTTGACACAACCTGCAAGGGCTTGCTGCTTATTCCTGCCTTCTTTAATTGTTCGTTAAGCTTATCTCTGAACAGAAACTTTTGCGTCTCTTCCTTCTCCGGCATCTCAAACACAGGCACAATTGACATCAAGCCTGCTTGCTTAGCCTTGCCCACATCGAGAAGTTCTAATTTGTCCTTCAGCTCAGCAAGCGATTTTCTCGCCTGTGCCCAGTGGCCAAGCCACTCTGATGCAAACACAAACACCAGGATAGCTGCTACACACACAGCGCCAATCTTCAACGTCCGTATGTCTTTTTGGCTTAATTTCTCTATCATAGCTTCTCTAATTCTCCTATTTGGTAAAATTCCTGTAATGAAAAGTTATAGTGAAGCTGAGCCCCCTGCCTCTGGTGTCTCTGGTCGAGCCTCTGGTGTCTCTGGTCGAGGTCATCTTCACGTCTTTTATACTGGTTCTGTCCTGCAGACTTTTCTCAAATCTGTACAGCTGCTCATTACCGGGTGCTTGGCCGTTTATGGTTACCCGCTGACCCTTCTTAAAATACAAACTCTCCAGCTTTATCCCTCTATCACCGCTTTCGACCACTTGATTTATAAGATCAAGCAAATCGGGCCGTTGCGATGCAACCGTTTTGATTAGTTTTTGCCGCTGCATTAGCATATTCATATCTGTATCCGAAAGGGATGCCTCCAAACGCTTTTCGATTGCACCAGGACTGGCCACATCCACTGCATAAGAGACAACAACCAGCAGGATTAGCATCATCGATGCAATCACGCATGTCACCTTTGGTGAATACAGCCAATGCTTCTTCTCCTCCTTCTTGGCCGGGTTGTATAGACGCTCAAAAATGTTAAGATCGTTCGTGCGCTCCTCAAGTGCCATAAGCGCAAGACCTATAGACACACGATATTCGTAAGCCTCTTCAACCTGAAGTTCCGTCTGCTCCCTTAATTTCTTAATATCCGGCAAGGCTGCTCTGGCATTCAATCCTGCCGACCTAAGAGAAGAAACTATACCTACGTACGCAGCACTGCCGTCCGACAGCACAAAAACCGGCAATTTCGCTGGCTCGGCATAACCAAACAAGTCCAGCACACTCCTCATATCCTGGACAAATCTTTCGAAAGTCTCCGTTTGTTCCGCCAAATCCTCTGTCCCCATATCCAGGACAACAGCATTGCTCAATCGCCCGTCCTCAGCCAGACAAACCTGCGTATTTCGCGCTTGGATACTGACAACCACAGCGTCTTTTTCCTTTGCGGAAAAGAGCGCTTTCCATGCTTCTATTATCCCCTCGCAGTCTAATAGTATTTTTGTTGGCTCAAAATCACACACATTTTCTACAAATCTTTGTAGCTGTTCTCTTCTTGCTGCTGCCATGGTGACGGCCACTTGCCCATTCCGCATCTGGCCGGGACGCCAGGCCAGTTCCATTTGCTCGGCTGGCAAGGGCAGCTGGGTCTCAGCCTGCAATTTGATTATTGCTGCGGTCTCTTCTTTTCCCACCGCAGGCACAACAATGTGATAAAAAGCCACCGCTGACGAATTAAAACCAACCACAACTATCCTGTTACCATCGACATCTACGTGCACTGTTGGCTCAACGGACAAGCCACACTCGGCTGCAAAAAGTCGCCAGTCCGCATCGGTGCCTTTGCTGCTCTTTGTCCAGAGAACTTCAAAGGCCCCGCCCTTTCTTCGAAGCTCTACAGCTTTGAACCGGCTTTCCTCTTGTGCCATTGCTATCACGGATAACGGGGTCTTCATATTTATTTTGTCATTATTCATTTCGTTCAACCTTCACTACATAGGTCACAGACAGCCCAGAGAATAATCAATTACTTGTCCCCTGATACCAGTAGAGTATCTTACAAGGTGTCGAACTCCTATCCACCACCGCTTCTGTCTCCAATGTTGCCCCAGCAAAGCCGTTTCTATCAGCCGTCGCAATACAACGAATTGTAAAAACATCAGACCGCGTAGTTATGAAATCCACAATTTTCTTGAAAGAATCGACGTTCATCGACCCGACCTGCATCAGCTCTCCAATGCTTTCGATCCCGTACATCAGACTCTCTCTATAGGTGATTATATTCTCGGCAATTTGGTAAGCCGTGTCGTCACCACCCAGCAAAGCGGCCAGAACAGCCTCCGGAGCCGTATTGACGTTTACTTTCCCCGGCAATTTTTCCTCGTTACTGACCGTTATTTTGTCCGCTATCTGAGAAAAGCTCTGCGTATTTATGGGACTTTGGTTACTTATCAAATCGCCGATGCTCTGGTGTGGGCGGTTATCCACAATCCATTTGGCCTGCTCGTTCGTTACGCCCAGGGACCTCCTCAGCTCGCTCTCGTCCGCTTCATTGATATTAACCCTCGTATTCCCGCTGGCATCTTTGTTGTTGTCATAAGAGTAGCACGTCAGGTACGCAATCCATCCCAGATCCAGTTCACTATCCCCATCATCGATGGGTGGACTTTTGTCACCGTCTTTCTCATTGTAGTCTAATTGGCCGTTGAAGTTCGTGTCTTCTCCATAGAACAACTCTTCCGTAACATCCTTGACCAACAGCAGCTCGCGTATTGTCCTGAAAGGACCGTTCCGGGCCCTATATCCAAACGGCAACTCCTCATAATATCCGCTTTCGACACCTCCCTCGCTCGGCGTATCATTTTCGTCCCGCCAGTCGATTATCGCATCTGCAATTTCTTCAAGCATCTCCGGCAACCCCAAAAGTTGTCCTTTGGTAGCAACGTTCACATTTAATTTACTCGCCTCATCAATGACCCGGGTCGTAAATGAGCACCTCTCTAACAGAATATCATTAAAATCTTCTTCGTTATCACTCCACAGGTCCGTCAGGCAGTCACTTTCCCTTGTGTCCTCGTTAAGCACACCAATAGCTGTCTCTATCCCTGCCCGACAAGCCCACTTGCATCTAAGCCCTTCTATCCTGGCGAAGCACACCTTTGTATCGAGCCGACTTTTGCGCCCCAGGACCGCAACGATAATCGTAAGCACCACTACTACCCACAACACCGTTACAAGAACAAGCCCTTTTTTGTCACCATCAGTACCCATTCTTTCAGCTAACCTTTCGCTCACCGATTCTTTCCTATCTGCCCGTCGGAGGGCTGGCGCCGGAACTACTTGGTTGTCCGCTTGGCTGACCACTTGGCTGACCACTCGGCTGACCACTTTCTTGGCCACCTTGTTCTTGCCCACCGGTCTCAGAAGTACTGGCCGCACCGACTGCAGACCTGACGAAATTCACAACAAAGGATTCGGTGGCCGGTTCTCCTCGGTCCGGCACTTTTCCTACTATGTTTACCTCAACCAACTGAGGCAAAATCTCCATTTCCTCCGGCCATTCAGTAGACCATTCTTCCCCGTCAAAGAATCTGACCTCGAAAACATCAATATCCTCGGCGATGACCGTCAGTATTCCGCCCGGCTCATCTTCTTCATTGGGATTTGGCCACAATCGCCTCATTAGCACCGATTCTTCTTCATTCTTTAGCAGATAGTATTCCACTTCATATAAATCACCTTCCGGATAGCCAATTCTGGCCTTTGCTCTGCTGACAGTGTAAAAAACCAGATAGCTCATGTTGATCTGCTCTGATTCCTGGACTGCCCCTATCAATTTGGTGTTTCTTATGTTGTCGTCACGGTACAGATTCACAAGGTCCCTTGTGATCACGTTCGATGCATACCTTACCTCAGCAGCAGCATTGATATGATAGTCCACCTTCTCAGAACTTGCTGTAACGGCCCTTAGTGTCCCCACCGCCACCAATGCAACAAATCCTCCTATGGTCACTGACACCAACACCTCTACCAAAGTAAATCCTGTTTTCCTCAAACACATCTTCTTAATCACTCCTGTTCGACTTCAACCTCAACCTCGATAAACACACTAATCCCGTCGAGCATCGTATTGGCCGTAATACTATAGGGACGATTACCCTCGACCCAGCTGACCGTTATAGTCACCAGATAGAGACTATCGATCTCCATGTATTCAGTAACAACTTCCCAGCGATACTCCGGCTCAGGCCCTTCAAAGACCCCTTCCATTTGCCCTAATTCGATGAATTCATCGATGCCGACATAGTCAATCAAACTAAGCTGCTTATCAATCAATGATGCTGCCATTTCATATCGCCTGTTAAGTCTTGTTCCACTAAGAGACCTTGTGCTGATTGCTCCCACCGTCAAAACAGCTCCGCAAAGGATAGCACTCGCAGTGATTGTCTCAACCAGAGTAAAACCTCTATTTTTTCTTTCTGCCCACACCATTATTCTGCGTCCAGATCAATGGCACCAATTCTCACATCGGTACCAGCTTTCAAGTCTTCAACCGCGCCGAAATACATTTTTGCCTTGCCGGTGGCAGTGCTGATACTTATCGTATAATGGGTTTTGCCGTCACCGACCTGAATTACCGCCGACTGTGCGGTGCCATCCGGCAAAAAAACTATCGCCTGCTCGTCGTCCCCGGTCGTTGTCTCCAAACCGGTCGGCGTGATTTGAACGTCCTCGAACTTAACATCACCTTCGAATTCCACCGGCTTGCAATAAGAGTCCTTCACAACCATCTGCTCTGTTTGCTCGGTATCTTCATCCCATTGCGTGGTAGCTAAATAAAATGCGTTATTGGCTAAGTCCAATTGTATCTCGTACTGTTTCTGTTTCTCAATCGCCATTATCCTTGCATATTTGGCCGTAAGCATAAAGTGGCGTGCCGCTTTTTCGACCAGCATTTTCTTATATGTCCCCACATAAATGCCGCCACCAAGGCCTGCGAGAAGCGATATGATAATTATCACCGCCAGCATTTCCGCAAGAGTAAAGCCGCATTGCTTCGCTTTGACCTTTAATTTCAACTTTTGCCTTTGTACTTCCACAATAAGAACCTACTTGAGTTCATAGTTGATAATTCATAAACTACGAACAGATTTAATTGTTATATATATCTGTGTTGTCACCCTCGCCGCCTTCTACGCCGTCGGCTCCGAGGCTTATCAAATCGTAACTGCCCGGATTGATTTCACCCTCCGCAACATAGATATAGGGGTTGTCCCATGGATCGACCAACTGACTTGGCTTTATATATGGTCCGTTCCACTTTTCCTCCAGGTCCGCAGGCGGAGCAAGCAGTACATCAAGTCCCTCCGAGTCATCCGGATATCGCCCGCAATCAAGACAAAATCTCTCGATCGCATCTTCTATGATTGCCATCTTGGGCCCTGCCAGGTCCCACTTGGCCTTGCTGACATGCTTAAACATTTTCGGCGCAACAAATCCTGCAAGCAGCCCTATAATGATAATCACTACAAGTAATTCTATCAGTGTAAATGCCTTCCTTTTCTCCTTCTTCCACTTCATTTGATTACCTTTCATATAAGCTGTTTTATAAATCGCATTTTGCGAATCATGGTTCGAGCCGCGAATGGCGAACCACTAATTACCGTCAAAGCACCCCTGAACCAACAGTCATTAGAACGATTGGCAGCAGAGTCGCCACTATTATGAACCCTATCACTAAAGCTAATAGCAATATCAAGAGCGCCGGGAAAATCGCCATAAATCTGTTTATCGCCGAGTCCGCCTCAGTATCGAAAGTCTCAGCGGCATTGAGCAACAATTCATCGAGCTTGCCTGTTTGCTCACCTATGGAGGTAATTTGCACAAGCAGCGGTGGAAAATATCCCGACTCGCCCAAAGGGCCGGCCAACGACTCACCACGCTTGACCTTTTCAGCCACAGCATCGATTTCTCTGCCCAACAATTCATTACCAAGCGTATCACGAACAACACTAAGAGCCTCCAAAATTATAACGCCTCCTTTGGTCAGCGCTCCAAGTGTCCTTGCAAATCTGCCCACCGCTATTGTCCGCAAAACCGAACCCAAAATAGGTATCTTCAACTTAAAGGCATCCCATTTGACTCTACCCTCAGATTTCGTCCACCTTATTAGGTAATACAGTCCCGCCCCAATCAGAACGAGAATAATCCATCCGTACACCCTCGTAAGTAAAGCTTTCGTAAATTCGCTCATTCCTAATAGCATTCTTGTCGGCCAGGGCAGTAACGCGCCGCTCTCGCTTATCGTTCCTATTATAGTCGGCAGTATCCATGTGATTATGATAACCACCGACGCAAGGCCGACGCACAAAACGAAGATAGGATACGCCGAGGCATTTTTCATATTTGTTTTTATCTTCTCATCCCTGCTCAATATTCCTGCCAGTTGAGCCGATGTCTCATCGAGAATGCCCCCTGTCTCTCCGACCCTTATCATCGACAGATACAACGGGCTGAAAACCTTCTCGTGCTTAGCCATAGCCTCTGAAAGTGACTGCCCGGAACTGACCGCTTCAACAAGTTCGCCCAGCATTTCTTTCATTGCCACCTTGTGCTGTTGTTCGCGAATAAGCTCAAGACCATTGAGCAACGGAAGTCCCGCTCGCAAAGCCGTGCTCAACTGCGTGGTCACGGCCAGAACGTCTTTACTGCTAACTCTTCGCGAACCAAACCTCACAAACCTGGACAGATCCAGCGCCGCCTTCTTCTCACCGTTGACACCCGGCGCCTGAGCCGCTTCGGCCAAATCTGTTACGAACTGACCCTTATTAGCCAGGGCAACAACAGCACTTCTGCGGTCAGACGCCTCTATCGTCCCTCTAACGTGTCCGCCACCTTTGTCAACCGCCTTGTAAGAAAACTGGCCCAAAATTACGCCTCACACAATTCGTTTCTCGTAGGATGATTCATTCTTCTTCACCAATACTCTTTGCGACCCTGAAAACCTCCTCAGGAGTCGTGACACCTTCTAATACTTTGGCAAGACCATCATGCACCATACTTACATGGTCTGCCGGCGCCGCCTTTATGATTTGGTCAGTTGTCGGTTTTGCCGCTATCAATTCCCGAAGCTTGGCGGTTATTCTAAGTAGCTCAAACATACCTGTCCGCCCGGCCATGCCCGTCTGGCCGCACTCATTACAACCAGCACCATGATAAAACTTCGTACGAGGTTTAATCTCTACTGAGCCATTTAAAGCCCTGATTAAGTTTTCATCCGGCTTGTACGGCTCCTTGCAGTTTGGACAAATCTTGCGAACCAGCCTTTCAGCTAATATTGCTTCGAGTGAACTGGCTAACAGGAATGGCTCAACGCCCATATCAATCAATCTGGTAACTGCCCCTGCTGCGTCGTTTGTGTGAAGTGTCGAGAAAACGAGGTGTCCGGTCAACGCCGCGCGAATTGCTATATTAGCGGTTTCTCGGTCTCGGATCTCCCCCACCATCACAATGTCAGGGTCGTGACGGAGTATATGTCGCAGGCCCGTGGCAAACGTAAGTCCCCTTTTCGGATTGACCGGCATCTGGTTAATGCCTTCAAGCTGATATTCGACAGGGTCTTCTATAGTTATCATTTTCACAGCCGGCGAGTATATCTTATTTAATGCCGCGTAAAGTGTCGTTGTCTTTCCACAACCGGTCGGCCCTGTAACAAGTACAATCCCATTTGTTTTATGGAGGCATTTAGTGAAACCACTCAGACACTGAGGGTTCATCCCCAACTCTTCGAGCCCTATCAATGATGCCGTCCTGTCCAGAAGTCTCAACTGAACACCTTCGCCGAACACTGTCGGTACGGTCGAGACACGAATATCAACCCTGCCGTTTTTGCCGGCAAATTCGATATGACCATCTTGTGGTACAAATCGTTCGGCAATATTCATATCTGCCATAATCTTAATTCGCGAAGTAATCGCCGCCTGAAGACGTTTTGAAGAAGGCGTTTTCTCCACAAGCATACCGTCAATTCTGTACTTTATCTTTACCTCTTGCTCAAATGGTTCAATGTGTATATCGCTCGCGCGGACCTCAATCGCTTCCAGTATTATCAAGTTCACAAGATTAACTAAAGACGGCTCTCTGGCCAGCTCATGCAGCTTCGCTGGTGAGTAATCACCGTTATTCAGTTCAGCTTCTGTTCGCTGTTCGGCCGGAACAAGGTCATCCAGCATCCTTGCCACATTGCTGCCGTAAAATTTCATTATTGCATTTTCCATCTCCAACGGGTCAGCGTAATACCGGCGCACCGAGTAGCCTGTTACCATCCGCAAATCCTCAATGACCCGCGGCTGGAACGGATCTGTCATTGCCACCGCTAATAATTGATTATTGCCTCCGTTCTCCACGTTCAATCTCTTCTCAAACTGTAACGGCAAAATACTGTATTTGCTGACCAATTCTGCGGGCACAAGGGCAATGATTTCACCGCTTACCGAAGCATCGGTCAAATCTACCCTCTCTATCCCCACTTGGAGCGCAAGTGCTTCATTCAACTGGCTTTGCGTTACATAGCCAAGCTCTAACAAAATCTGGCCCAAACGCCGATGTTCAATCTTTTGTTCCGCAAGCGCGAATTCAAGGCTGGACTCATCCAAATACCTTTTTTCACAAAGTAACTGCCCTAACTTCTTCTTATTCATCCGCGAGTTCACTCCTGTCTGGTTGTCTCAGGAACAATATTCCCTTAGAATCACAAATCCCTATAAACAAAGAGCTTATGTCTACTCCGCACCGAATACGCTCAGACACACGATTATTTTCGTGTGCAGTGAGACCCATAACTATCATATCAGACGCTTGAGAATGCCGTTTTGTTACAAAAAAATGGTTTTTATCAGCAAAAATCCCCTATCGGTTCCCGAGGCGGGGTCCCTCCACGCACACCGGGCCTACCTGGCGACATTGACTTGACACGAAAAAAAGACAAATTCTCAAACCAAATCTGAATCTTCCGGTTGTATTTTTCACAAGTACTGACTTATCATTTGACACATAATAGGGTATTAGTTTAAACAATTAAGACAATGAAAGTATCCAAGTTTGCCAAGAAAATTGCAATGGCCTCAGGCATCGGCCAACTGATGGATGATTTGGGCACTGCTCTTACGAAGAGTCAGGATATGCTTATGCTCGGCGGAGGAAATCCTGCTCACATTCCCAAAGTTCAGCAGTATTTTCGAGAAAGCATATCGAGGCTTCTTGAGGATGATGGTGCGTTTGAGCAGGTCATTGGAAATTATGACCCGCCTCAGGGCAACAAGGAATTTATCGAAGCCATTTGCGCACTGCTGAATAATGAATTCGGCTGGGCCATAAAACCCAAAAATGTAGCCCTAACCAATGGCAGTCAGTCGGCGTTTTTCATCCTTTTCAACATCTTTGCCGGTGCCTTTGAAGGTCGGGTGAACAAAAAAATCCTGTTGCCGCTTGCGCCCGAATATATCGGCTATTGCGATGTCGGCTTGGCAGATGATTTGTTTGTAGCCACCAAACCTCAGATCAAACATATCGATGAGCACATCTTCAAATACTACGTTGACTTTGACCAGATTAGCGTTACTGATGAAATTGGGGCTATTTGTATATCTCGGCCTACTAACCCTACCGGTAATGTTCTAACGGACTCTGAAGTCAGGAGGATCAGCGCTCTCGCCCGTGCAAATAGTATCCCGCTGATTATTGATAATGCCTATGGTACGCCGTTTCCAAACATCATCTTCACAAAGGTCGAACCAGTATGGAACGAACACACAATTGTATGTATGAGCCTTTCTAAACTTGGCCTGCCGGCTGCACGTACGGGAATTGTCATCGCCAACGAAGAAGTTATCGCTATGGTTTCACACGTCAACGCCGTCATGAGCCTTGCTCCGGGCAGCATAGGTGCAGCCCTGACGACCGGCCTGGTTCGCACCGGTGACATCCTCCGTTTGAGTCGAGACGTTATCAAACCATTCTACAGAAAAAAGGCTGCCGAGGCCGTGAAGCTTCTCCTTGAGGAACTGGACGGAATTGATTTTCACATACACAAGCCCGAAGGCGCTTTCTTTTTATGGCTATGGTTCCCAGGACTGCCCATTACAAACGCTGAACTTTATGAACGACTCAAAAAAAGAGGTGTTCTGGTTGTCCCCGGCCACTATTTCTTCCCAGGACTTAAACAGCAATGGCAGCATAAAAACGAGTGCATCCGTATAAACTACTCCCAGAGCAAAGAAACGGTTACAAGGGGGATAAAGATTATCGCTGACGAAGTCAAACGAGCATACGACGCCACTTAACCGTGATTTTGTTTTCTGAGGGACATACTCTCAGCAGCTTATGCACTCACACCACTTCGCCTTTTGGCTGTCTGCTATGTATCGACATGAATATGATTCCCATTACAAGTGTAAATAGCCCTGCAAATAAAAGCCCNNATTTAGTTAGACCTCTAAAGTTGATTTGCCTTTCGGTAAGTCAAAGCAAACTGTAACGTTTCGACCATCGGCGTGCCATTTTCCGCTTTCTAATTGCAGGAGTTTTGTCACACGTTGCAACTGAACAGCCCGTCTGTTCACCGTCAGTGTAGGTACGTTTTGCGAAGTCGTTTTAATCTGAACTGTAAATCGCGTTGTGGCAAACGGAGCGTTGAATGTTACGTGGGAGCCGTTTTTGTCAATCCGCGTTAGTTCCTTGGCGGCCCAATAACGCGATATCTCGCTAAGCTTCATCCAGAGCAGGTTGTCGTAGCGGGTGTGAATTCGCCGGACAACCTCTTTGAAAATCTTAAAGCCCACTTCCTCGCCATTGTAATAGATGCCGGGCCAGTGGCAGACAAGCACCGCCGGCTCGCCCTTGTCGATGACCTCCGGCAGCCGCCCGCCTTTGAGGTCTTCGGTAATGAACCGGTCGACCGAACCGGGCCTCAATCCATCCCAGCCGCCGAACCAGTCTCCCGTACAACCAATGATGGACACAACACACTTGGGATTTGAGCCTGTCAGGCCGGAGGCATATTCGACGCGCGGAGCTACACTGCGGTCGTCTGTAAATAGATGGCGGAAATAATGGGGGATTTCGGCTTTGAATACGTCGCGGCAGGATTCGAGGGTGGCTTTGGCAAGGTTGTCCCGATTCTGGTTGCCGAAACCGCCGGGGGTGGTGATGCCCTCGCAGTCGAGCCCGACGTTCTTGAGGATTCGCAGGGCGTAGGCCATATAGTCTGCCAGCTCGTCGGCGGACTTATCCTGGCTCCAGCCGGCGTTCTCTATATAGTAGCCGGTCCTTTGCGGGTATGGGCGGCCGGTCTTGATGTTGATGACCCAGGTGTGGGTAATCATTTCGGGATGGATGTCCCAATCCGGCATCATGAACTCGCGGACGAGCTTGAGACTGTCGTCAAGCTCCTTCTTCGACCAGCCGGGTAGATCACGGTCCATCCAGCCGACGCAGGCGGGATACGGGACGATGGTATATTTGCCCTTGACCTTGTGTTCGCGGCACCATTCACCGAACTTGCGGACGAAGGAATCCGGTATCTCGCGAGGCAGGCTGCGCCAATCCTGCTTGTATCTGTCGGGCCAGGCCTCGGCGAAATGCGGTATGCCGAAGTGTGCCATATTCACCAGGCAGGTCGAATCATCGATAATAAAGCTCACCGGCACACGGTTCTGCGGATTGAGCACCGTAACGCTGCCGGCTTGCGTCGGCCGCTCTCCTTTTTCCTGAGCCATCGCAGGTGTGCTGTGGAAAACGGGTTTGGCACCTGCCGTTGCCAGCGCCGTTATCTTCAAAAAATCGCGTCGGTTTACTCGGTCCCCATCGAGCGGGGTCTCTTTTTTGGGTACGCATATTTTGCTTTCATCTCTCATCTTTAAACCTTTCCACTAACGTCCTTCAACCTACGCCAAAAGTACATGACGTACTTGTTTAAAATTACTTTTCCATATTTACAATTATTACTGGGCATCCCTGATAAGAAAGAGGCCTTCCTTGGGGCCAAGATTTAGCATACCTTCGACGGCTGAGCCGTCGTTGGCAACAACATCCTGCGTGCCAGAGCCCTGCAGGCGTTGAAAGGCTTGTCCCGGGAAGAGTTCATCCAGATTGAACACATACGGCCGCGGCGACGGGTTGGCAATCACCAGTCCATTCTCAAATTCCCGATACATTACATCCGGGTGAGAGTAAGCTTGAATCCGGCTAATCCAGATGGGCTCGGAGCCTTCCACTACGAATTCCAGATCAACGCGGCTTGACTTGATATTCGAGAAGTAGAATCCCGAATCGAAATTGGTGCCATTGACCCACGTCATAAAGCGTTCGTTCTTGCTGGCCGGCCGGCCTTGTGAGCTAAGCCCAACATACATTAAGCGGGCGACCTCCGGCGGATAATCATGCATCGGTTCACCCCGTACGGTTATGCGAACGAATAAATCCGGCCCATTCGTCGGTACATTGGTCAATCGAAAACTTATATTTGAGGCCTCCGTTTTAGTAGTCACTAACATCCCAGACTTCACACATTGAAATTGTATACCGTCGCCCCGAAAAAGCTTCTCCAGATTTTGGTCAATGGGGTATCCTTTCCCTTCTAACAAATCCGGCTGGCGAGTGGCTATACGCACGGCTGGGCCGAGCGGCCTGCCCAGCCAGCCGAGACGGTTGGCTGTACCCATTCGAAATTCGTCCCAAATACCAAACAAACCATCAGGGTCGTTTGCAGGCGAATAACTGTAGCATATCGCTGAATTGGTAAAGACACCAACTGCAAAGACTAATCGGTGGATGTTAAAGGGGACATCCGCTCGCTTGACTACCCCTGACTTGTCGGTTGGCATATTGAATTTGTGGTTTATATAGTTAAAGACAGGAGGCCGAGCGTTCTTATCCCAGAAGAAGTGACGGTTGAGACCACCGGACCAATCGTGAATCTGATGGTCTCGCAAATGCGGCCAACCCTCGCTTTCGATACCGTTAAGGATACCGAATGCACGCTGATTGTTCTCACCCATCCCATCGGCCAGGATGAGCCTATCTTCTCCGAGCCGTTCTCTCAATTGCCGGCAGAACTCAACCACGCCAGCTCCGTAAGCACTGATTCCATTATGGAAGCCACCGTCTATTACGCCATCGGCATCGCAATCCGCGCCGCGTCCTCTCAGAGCTCCTCCGCAGCGGAACTTCAAGACATCAAATTCCAGGCCGTCGAAAGCCGCCAGTTCACCGTCCGGCCCAAACAATTCGGCTAAATGCTCAACCAGTATATCGGCACACGTCAGACCGTTCTTATCGCGCGGGCAGTAAGTCGAGTAATTGTAGTACCAGAGCAGATTGTTTTTCTCGCCCCAGGGGCCTTCGCTCATGTGAGCCGCGGCATAGCTGCGTCCCGCTTCGAAAGCCCGCGGCTCCGTGCCGTAGCAGCCGCGCCGAACACGGATGGTCTTCTTCTTGTCATCGATTGAGATTAGTTGTACCTGTTCGCTCTGATGCCAGTTCGGCTTACCATAGGCATCGAGCATGCACAGGCCAACATCCTCGTTACGATCGCGGTAGCGGCCCATGTTTAACCTGAACAGGTTGGGCTTATCGACATGGATATCTGTCTGGCCGTATTCAGCGGGCACGTCGGAGAGAATCTTCGCTCCATTGAAATATATCCAATGCCCCGCGAAGAACCTCTCGGACTCATAGCGAGGGTCGCGAGCATTGCCATTGAAGTGAAGCAGGACGAGCTGATTCGGATGGCGCTGCTTGAAACGCGTGAAGAAATCGATGTTGCGGATCGACCGCCCCAGCACCTCTTCATCCAGCACCTTTCCTTCGATACCCATCAGCCGTTCGAATGTTTTCTCCCACTGCTCATAGGACAGACTTTTCTGGGCGGCCTGGCCCTCGGCCTGCCGAAAGAAAAACACGCGAGGATATTGTCCGTTGAATATCATTAAGTTCCCGAAGCTTTTTTCTTCTAGGGCCTGTTCTGCGGCAGTTCTGATACAGAGGGTGCCCATCGCCAGTGATGCCGAAACTAAGCCGACCACCTTCAAAAAACCACGTCGATTCATAAAATCTCCTTCCGTGAAAACGCCTTTTTATAATTATAAACGTTTCACGTACACATAATACGCCCCCCAAGAGGCGTCTTCATCACCCGTCAGCCACGTTTGTAGGCGTGTTTTACCGGCCTTGAGCCTCACCCGGAATGTTACGGCTCGGGCATCTTTGGAGACCGGCTTGCTCACATCCACCCCCGTGCTTTCTGCGAAAGCAGAAACGGGGGCAATCGCCAGTCGGGCCTCCTTAGCGCCGATGGCCTTGCCGTCGGGAACCGCCGTGTTGATAGGTGCATCCAATTCCTTCGGCCAGCGCCGCAGGGTAAACTCATACACGCCGTCGCGGGCCACCTCCAACGCCCAGAAGCCACTGACCTGGGCACCTTCGCGGACAGCATCCTGGCTCGACTGGGCCTGCCGAACGCCTCTCACGCTGTGCCAGTCATGACAGGTCAGCCGGGACGGATTTTCCTTGTCCGAGCCGATAATGATTTCACAATACTCATCGAACCGCTCTGAGACATCGGCCCACCACTGCTCGTATGCTTCACGTAGTTCTTCAACAACGGCAGGATTTCCGCCGGCGATGTTGTTATTCTGTCCCGGGTCGGCCTTTATGTCGTAAAGCTCCGTGCCATTTACCAGCCGCCAGCGGTCGGTCATAACCGCGCTTTTGCGCCACTTCTCCGGGTGTTCGATTCGTTGAGAGTCGGTAATCAGCGTACGGTCAGGCCAGTTCTCACCCCTGCCCATCAACAGCGGCACAAGACTGTCGCCGTCGAACTTCACTATGCGGGGTCTCTTTAATCCGCACAACTCGATAAGTGTCGGCAACAGGTCAACATGTGCTGTAAGCCGGTCAACGTTACCGGGGCCCGTCAGACCGCCGCCGGGCCAGCGGATAAAGCACGGCACACGGTGACCACCGTCGTATTCTGAGCCCTTTTTGCCTCGCATCCCGGCACTGTAACTGCCGCCCGAGGTCCCGTTGTCGGTCATAAAGATAAGAATGGTATCTTCCTCCAGGCCCAGCTCCTCCTAATCGATGCATCAGTCGGGCTATATTATCGTCGATATTGGTTATCATGCCGTAGAACCTGGCCTGTTTCTCCGGCAAACCTTTGTCAAGATACGGCTTAATGTATTCTTCGGCAACGTTATATGGGCTGTGTGGCGCGTTAGTTGGTATGTAACAGAAAAAGGGCCTGTCTTTATTGGCCTCGATGAATTTCATCGCCTCATCGAACCACACATCGGTGCAGTAGCCCCTGAATTTTTTCCTCCTGCCGTTGTGAAGATAGATGTCATCAAAGTAGTCGTTGCCCCAGTAATCAGGTGTCTGGCCGACACCACCGCCGCCATGGATTAGCACCTCGCCAAACCCTCTGTCCTGCGGCCGAAAGGGGTAGTTGTCACCTAAGTGCCACTTGCCAAAGATACCCGTGCGGTAGCCGGCAGCCGAGAAGACATCACCCATCGTTAACTCGTCCTTGCGCAGTAGCGACCGGCCCATGACGGTATGCCAAACGCCCGTCCGGTTGCAGTAGCGTCCTGTCATCAAGGCCGCACGCGTGGGCGAACATGTCGGGCCAACGTGGAAGTTCGTTAGACGCACGCTCTGCGTATATAGCCTGTCCAGGTTGGGCGTTTGAATAATCGGATTACCGTGGCAGGCCAGATCGCCATAGCCCTGGTCGTCGGTCATCACCAGGACGACCTTTGGCCGTTTCTCACCCTTGGGCGTAAGCTGCCGCTTATCGGCCATACATCCCGGCACCACCGACAACGCCGCTCCCATCCCGGCGGCTTTGATAAAATCGCGACGGCCCAAAATATTGTTCATTCTGAATCTCCCGTCCCCTACTCATTCCGAGATGTAGATTACTTGATTTCCAGAACCACTACCGATTTGGATGGTAGCATCACTCTCAAAGTATCACCTCTCAGCTTGTACTCATAGAAAGCGGTGGGTCTGACCGCTTTCGGGTTATCAAAGGTATTGTGTGCAGCCATAGCATCATCTGTTAATATACGACCGGAGATGCTTGCAGGCCTGGTACCTTGAAATTCGCA
>JABAOH010033815.1_pt1 | contig 33621 bp, 31 predicted proteins | sample 7062181 | NCBI WGS metagenome assembly JABAOH01 (sample SAMN14538630, study PRJNA623070) | marine sediment metagenome | biome: marine biome [ENVO:00000428]; feature: marine pelagic biome [ENVO:01000023]; material: deep marine sediment [ENVO:00002113]; isolation source: pool of 5 deep marine... | reverse complement strand
ATCCTGGCAAACAAGCTGGCCCGGAGGAGTTGAGAAAAGGAGGGAAATTAAAATGATCTTAACTATTTTGCATTTTATAGAACATAATTGGGATGTAATAATCGGCGTGTTTATATTGATTTTTATTATTTTTTATATTATTTATAGGTTTCCCAAATGGCAAACCAAAAGAATAATAGATTTCAAATCCAAAAGATGGGAAGCAGAAAACGAATTTCGTAGAACTTTAATCCAGGTGTTAGGTGGGTTAGTGGTAATACTCAGTCTTTTGTTCACCTGGGCAGAAATGAGGCAATCTCAAAGAAATTTCGAAAAAGGTCAACATATAACACGATTCAGTCAAGCAATCAAATTCTTAGGTGAAAGTAATTCTGATCAAAAGATAGGAGGCATATTTACTTTAGAACAAATAGCTAAAGAATCACCTGAAGAGTATTTAGGAACTGTTATTGAGGTGCTATCTGCTTTTGTGAGAAATGTTGGAGTAGATGATATAGATGTAGATACAAAAAAGCCCGAAGAAAAAAAAGGAACGAAGGGAGATAAAGAAAAGCCCAAAGATAAGAAAGAGGGAAATGAAAAAAAAGAAGAGGTGATCAAAGAGAAATATAAAATAAAACCTGAAACCCAGATTGCTATGACAGTATTAGGTAGGATTAGAACAATAGATAACAAAAAGCATTGGGAAAAATTGCCAAGAATTAATTTGCTTAAAGTTAAATTGAGAGGTGCCAACCTCATAGGCGCCAACCTCATGGATGCCGACCTTATTGGTGCCGAGCTCATGGGTGCCGAGCTCAGGCGTGCCAACCTCATAGGCGCCAACCTCACGGATGCCAGCCTCATTGGTGCCGAGCTCATGGGTGCCGAGCTCATGGGTGCCTACCTAGTGAATACCAACCTCATAGGTGCCAAGCTCAAGGGTGCCGGGCTCAGGGGTGCCAAACTCAGGTATGCCGACCTCATGGATGCAAACCTCATGGGTGTCGACCTCACCGATGCCAAAAACTTGAAAGTAGAACAACTCCTGAAAGTCACAACTCTCTATGGAGTTAAGGGATTACCCCTTGAGATGGAAAAAGAGCTAAAGGAAAAGAAGCCTCAACTATTTGAGAAGCCGAAAATAAGGTGAAGGTGCACTAAAACGTCAAAGAAAAAAGTGAAAGGCAAAAAATCTCTGACCCAAGGACTTTCTAACCTTTCGCCGCAGGCGATTTAAACTTGCCCGCAGGGCACCATTTTTAGTTGGCAGTTGGCAGTTGGCAAGTACAAAAAGAAGAAGTGGAAACCTTCTTTACTTTGTACACCTTGACTTTTAATCCCAATAACAATATCATGTTCGACATGAAATTGAATATCGCTGAAATTACACGTTCCTTTGCGCCCAAAATCAGGTACGTCGAAGTAGAAGGCCTCTTTCGCCTCTCCGATGAATTGAAAATTAACAATGACACTTTCTATGCAAAAATACAAGAATTAACAGGAAAAGCTTACCCCTCCTATAAAGACAAAACCGATACCAAATGGGAATATTTCTACCTGCCTATGAAACGAAAAGGCAGGCTCATTTGCCTTCCCTTCTCTATTGTTCTTTACAAGTCAGTGTATTACGTTTGGTTTCATGGGTTCAGCGGTTTCAGCTGGATTGCCGTAAATAAGGGAAAGGACAAATTTTATTATGAGGATTACCTTTTATTTATCGATGAATCCATCCGTTTTATCCCCTTATTAAAGGAAGCCGGTAACAAGATCATTGAACGCACCTTCCCTCTTGATTTGAGAAGAGGAAAAGTCAAAGGGAAATATATCCGGGAAAAAAACGATCTTATGCCGGAAAAAGAAAGAAGAGAAATCGAAGAAGCCTATAAAAACCACCTTGAAAAAAAGTTGACTATCAATGAAATTTCGTTGAACGAATATTTGAACACCGCTGCAATATGCTACCAGGCAGCTTTCGAAAAAGAAAAAACAAAAGCCCTTACTCCCCTGGAAATGTATAAAAAATGGGCAGATAAACGAGACGGCGGTATGCTGGATATCGATGATCCCAATAGTAAAAAAGAATATATGGAATGGCTCAATTCAGGTAAATGGAGTGGGTCCCATCCGTTTGAAATTGTGTACAGCTTTATCGAACTGGGGATTCATCTCTATCCACCGCGTCTGGATAAACCATTTTTTGGAATTTCCGTATCCTTTATTCACTTAACCGGACCTTTTGTTGATATGGTGGTCAACCTCATTAAACACAATGTTCCCTTCGAAGCATATCACCTGGATGAGGCATTGGACTACTTAACAGGAGAGAGTTATATCAATGTGAACGTAACCAGCCTGGATTCATTTCATTATTATCCGTCAAGAGAAAACAGGAAAAAATACTTTCCCCATATTCAATGGGATAAGATCGAAACAGTAAAATTCAAATAAGCCTTCGGCAAGCAGTAAAAAAAAGGTGACGGTGCGTCAAAATGTCAAAGAAAAAGTAAAAGACAAAAAATTTCTGACCCACTTATTTTCTAACCTCTCGCCGCAGGCGATTTAAACTTGCCCGCAGGGCACCTTTCTAATTGTCAATAGTCAATTGTCAATTATTAATTGTTAATGAAAGATTTTTAATAACCTTGCCCGCAGGGCACCCTTTTTAAGCTGAACTCTCCTACCGCACGGGCACTCTGAAAAATCTATTGCCCTCCGTGCGGATCTACTAAACCATATTTTTATCTCCAGGATGGGCAGTAATATCTGTGAGCTAAAAAAACGTTAAGCCTGCCCATCCTGAAACTCCTATAAAACTCTATCAGAACTTTTTTTTTGCCTCCGGCGGCCCTCCGGGGGGTCGCTTTTGAAAAAGCTCCGCAAAACTTTTCATACACGGTCAGTCTGGGTTACGTGGCTTAATTCATCGTGCCCCATTCAGTCCAAAAAATCCCCTCTTGAGAGGGGTGGCCGCGAAGCGGTCGGGGTGTGTTAGTCTCTCTTCCTTCCTATTGCCAACTGCCAACTGACTTCGTGCCTTTGTGGCTAAAATACTATTTTCTCTTCACCCTTAAAGTCCACGTCTCCTGGCCGGACTTAAGAATTACCACCGCTTTCTCGATCCTGACCACCAATACTCCCTCAATTGTGTCACCTTCCTTAAGATACCGGTCGTTTATTAACGCAACACGCCGGTCAGCTTTAGCAGACCAGAGAATTCCATTGAGAATAAACTCAGGGCGTTTTGTTTCCTTTATTAATTCCTTATGATCGTTTGTTTTTTCAGCAAGCTTTTTGTCAGCGGCTGTCTGGCTGCCTTCTTCCACGCGATTACTGTCGGGCTGCGGCAGCCGCCCTTTTTCCGGAAATACCGGTTTTGTCGGACGCGTCGATGGCTCACCGGCGGCTGCCACTGGTTTCACTTCCCCGGGCGAATCTTTTTTTAACTCCTTTTTTAAAGTCGGCGCTTGTTGAGGTATATGTGTTAAGGCCGGCTTTTTAGGAGACGTATCCTGTTTTTCTATCATAGGAGGTTGCTTATTTAAGTTTATGACTATCCACGCGGCAGCACCCAGCAGCAATACAGTCAATACGATAAAAAGTAACCGGTTAATTCCCCGGGGAGATCTGGCTCTCCGGGTAACGATCCGCCTCATTTTTATTTTCTCTGCACCGGTTTCTTGTTCCCGGGACATGGAGTCTTCATCGAGTTTTTTTAATGCCCTTAATATAGAACTCAATTTTCAATACTCCTTCATTCCTTTTTTTTATCTCCAGGGGAATCGTTTAATGACCGGATATGGGGAATTTTTAATTCTTTTTTTTCATTGTAAATGACAATTTTCGTTTTTGCCCCCACGATGCCGTCAACCACGATGCCGTGCTTTTCCTGGATTTTTTTTACAGTTTCCCTGGTGAAGTCATCATACACGTAATCCAATTTTATCTCCTTGAACCCGATATCCCGCAGCAGCATTTTCAGGGTAAAAACAGATTCTTTTGGGGCATCGATGGGAATTTTTCCCCTGTAATTGAAAAAATCTTTCCAGAGGATATAAGCGTTCCCGGACCAATATGATTGCATTTCCGCCGGTTTTACACTTATGATTTCATTTTTTTCTCCACCTTTGAGAATAATTTCATTTTCAGTCATTTTAATAATAGTAAGAAACCGGGGGGAAATTGCACCCGGAGGCAAAAACTCCAGGACAGCAGGGAGGTTTAATTTTTTTATCAGGTCCCAATCGTTGTTAACCGCCAGGATTTGGAAGTTATTCCGGGCAGCGGCAAACTGGAAAAAAGCTCCGTTTTCATCGATATTGTTCAGGTATTGATTCAGCCTGGGAGTTGTTTCCCACAGGGAAAGGGCTGTTTTTACGGCAATAAACCTGGATGAGCGGCTCGTTAAATTCCCCAGGAAATCTTCAAATGTCCAGGAAGTTTTTGTCATAGATACCTGATCCCCGGCTGATTTTTCCTCAACCACCGTTCCGGGTTTAAACACGGGGGGCAGCTTGAACAAAACCATGGTAATAAGAGCCAGGCAAAACAAGACGATAAAGCCGGTAAGCACTCTGCCTTTGGTAAAGATGCGGTGTGTGTCTCCTCCCCTGGCATTCAATTCCTTTATCGAGCTCCTGGCAATACTCCCGGTAACCTTACGCCGGTTAAACCCGAAGGCAGTCAGAAGAGCCCGGTCGCAAACGATATTGATTAACCTGGGGATACCACCGGAATATTTATAGATCCAGTGATATGCCGACCCGGTAAACTTATCCTCGGTTTTTTTAGAGGCGATATTCACCCGGTGGCGAATGTACTCCCTGGTCTCTTTACGGCTGAGAGGAGTCAGGTACCAGCTTAATGTTATTCGCTGCCGCAACTGCCTGAGGTCGTAGGAATCAAGCATTTTCTGCAATTCGGGCTGGCCCACCAGGATAATTTGCAGCAGTTTGCTGGTATTGGTTTCCAGATTGGACAGCAGTCTTAATTGTTCCAGAACCTCTTTGTTCAAGTTTTGAGCCTCATCGATCAGAAGGATGGCATTTTTCTTTTGGGATTTTTTCTCCATTAGAAAAACATTTAAAGTATCGATAAGGTCTTTGGTATTATCGGCATCCGCAGGAATACCGAATTCATCGTTGATGGCCCGTAATAACTCCAGCGAATTGAGCTGGGGATTGAAAATATAAGCCACTTCGGAGTTTTCATCCAGGTCTTCCAGGAATGCCCGACAAAGGGTTGTTTTCCCGGTTCCCACCTCCCCGGTGATTTCCACGAAACCATCGCCGTGAGAGATGGCATAATTGAGATGGGCAATCGCCTCCTCGTGACTCCTGCTCAGGAAAAGGTACTTCGGGTTAGGAACCAGTTGAAACGGTCGCTCTTTGAATCCGAAAAAATTGTCATACATGCTTTATCCTTTTCCTTTTTCCGGTTATTTGCAGGAGAAAGTGAAATAAATTTTTCATGCTCCTTTTTTATCATAAACTGGCTCATTTTGCAAGATCAGGAATTGGGGTGAGGCGAAAAACGACCTAGGCCATGGAACTCATAATCATTTGCATTTTGGCTGCCAACTGCTTCATATGGTAAGGTTTTTGAATGAATCCTTCCGGCCGGATGTCTCTAAACCGGCTCATGGTTTGTTCCTCTGTATATCCACTGGAAATAATAATAGGGATATCCTTTTTGATACGTCTCAGTTCATGGAACAATTCCACACCATTCATTTGAGGCATGGTGAGATCAATGAAAACGCAGCCGATATCAGGTCCCTGTTCCCGGCAAATCTCGATTGCTTCCCGGGCATTGGACGTTGTAATAGCATTGAACCCCAGCCGGGTCAGCATTTTTTTGCCTACATCCAGGACCATTTCTTCATCATCTACCATAAGAACGGTTCCCCTGCCCTGCCACTTATCTACAAAACCCGGCTCTGTGATTTTCTTTTGAATTTTTTCCTGGCTCTCAAGAGCGCGAAACAACACTTTTACCGTGGTGCCTTGACCGGGTTGACTATCCAAAAGAATCGCTCCATTGTGAGCACGGACGATCCCCAACACAACAGCCATTCCCAGTCCACGCCCTGGAAACCTGGTAGTAAAAAACGGATCAAAAACCCGGTTCAGGGTCTTTTTGTCCATACCACAGCCGGTATCAGACACCTGGAAATAAACATAATCTCCATCGGGTAAATCCTCTTTTTGAAAGGGTGGTTGAAAATGGTGGCGTTCACAAAACATGGTGCCGGTAGATAGTATAATAGAGCCTTTGGTGTCACCAACGGCCTCGGCAGCATTGGTCACCAGGTTAATAATTACCTGGCGAATCTGGGAAGTATCCCCTTTAAATAAAGCAGGTTTTGAAGCGGGATTGAATCGCAGCACTGCCTTCTTTGAAAGCGCCAACTCCAGGATTCCCATCATGTCTTCGACTATTTCCGATATGTCCGTAACTTGCATATCCATTTTTCTCTGCCCCACATAAGTCAACATCAGGTTGCTTAACTCTGCCGCATGTTTGGCTGCTTTTTCAGCATTTTGGATGTTTTGTCTTGATGAAGAATCGGCAGGTAAACTGTCTAATACCAGGTCCAGGTTTCCCAAAACTACCATCAGGAGGTTATTGAAATGGTGAGCGATACTTCCGGCCATCACGTTAAGGCTTTCAAATTTCTGGGCTTGCTGGACCTGGGCTTCCAGTTTTAATCGCTTTTCTTCTTCCTGCTTACGTTCGCTGATATCGAGATGTGTTCCCATTGCCCTTAAAGGACGCCCATCTTTTTCACGCTCAACCACTTTACCCCAATTAAGAATCCACTTCCACTCCCCGGATTTGGTCTTTAAACGATGTTCTACCTTAAAAAAAGGAATCCGCCCGGCTTCATGGTCTTTTGCAATTTTATTAACCAGGGGTAAATCATCCGGATGGATGAGACTTTTCCAGATATCTACCTCTGAATTCAACTCATCCAATGTATAACCGAGCATTTCTGCCCAACGTTCATTGCGAATCACCTTGCCGGTGACAAAATCATGGTCCCACAAACCAAGTCCTGCGCTTTCCAATGCCAGTTCCAGCTCTGCAATCCTCTGACGCAGCAGTTTTAATTCGTCCATAAGCTGTGATCTTGTTTTGGCTTTTTCTTTTCCCATTGTCCCTCCCTCTTACCTGCTTCCTTTTTATCCACTTTATCCCGGTATATTTTATGCATTTTTTCGTTTATCAACCGGTAATAAAACATCTTAACTTACCTCTCCTGTTAAGTTTCGGTTTAGAAAAAGAAAACGTAACACAAAACCAAGCAAAGTTCAAGTTAAAAATAAAAAAAAAATCAAAAAATGTTACCCCCTTTTAAATAAAAGTTTTTGCGGGCAGTAGAGCGGTAACAATAAAACGGAGAGCGGTTCTCAGACGGAACCTTATTTTTATATAGGCCAGGTAACCGCGAAAGTATAATCTTGCCCGGAACCGATGGCGGAAGCGGTCCGGCCAAAAAAGAACCCGGCCCTGGCGTTCTATCCGGGTGACCACGCCAAGAATATTTTCCAGGGGAATGTGGGAATCTGTTTGCCGGAGATTGTCTCCCCGGATGAAAAAAGTGCCATGTTTTTTCCGCACCACCCGATGAATCAGCAATTGGTTTGACCGGGGATGGCGAAAAGCCACCACTTCGCCCACAGAGGGTGGGATTTCTTTCAAAGGAGAGATGGTAATCACATCATTATTGCGAATGGAAGGTTTCATGCTGAAACCGGCAGCTTTGAACCGGAAGTTTGCCCCTTTCTCATGAACAGTGTGAAGCAGTTCTATCACCTCTGTACTGGAAAGAGAAAGCCCCTCTTTTTTTTCCTCGGCAGACACTTTTGATGAAACGTCGACTTTCTCCATTTTTCATTTACTCATATTTTAACTCACTTCCTATCTTTATATTTTAACCTATTTATGGAAAAATCGCCAGGAAAAGAACATTTTCGAGCAGTGAATCGATAATAGCGGTGAAGAACATCAGTCGTCAGCTAATTTTGCTCATGCACGAGCTAAATTTGATGTCCAGGAATTTCTATAAGTCTTTGATAACAAAGGTTTCCAGGTGTTATCCTGGCCCGGCACTTTTTCTTCTTTTTTCTCTACGTTCTACGCTCTATGCTCTATGCTCTACCCCCTTTTACTAATGCCCTGGAAAAGTTTGCAAAAAAAACGTTTTGGTAAAACGTCTTCAACGTGTGAAAGTGGCTATGCCGTGCAAGTGGGTGGGGTCGCCGACCCCTTTTGACAATATCTTCCTGGTGTGGTATCTTTATTCCTTGTAATTGTCAATAATCAATTGTCAATTGTTAATTGGGGCTGACTATGAAGGTATTTATTTCTTCCACTTATGAGGATTTGAAGGAATACAGGGAGAGAGCCATTGAGGTGGTGAATCGCTACGCTTGCCAGCCCGTGGCAATGGAATTTTTTATGAGTCAACCGCAAGAGCCGACTGAAGTCTGTAAAGAGAAGATCGAAGAATGCGACATCTTTGTGGGTATCTATGCCCACCGGTACGGTTTTGTGCCCAAAGGACAAACCAAATCCATCACCGAACAGGAATACGAACTGGCAAAAAAATCAGGCAAAGATTGCCTGTGTTTTATTGTTGACAAAGATCATTCATGGAAACCTGCTTTTATCGAGTTTGAGAAACGAAAGGAATTGGAGGTGTTTTTAAAGGATGTCAGGGAGCAAAATATTGTCTCCACTTTTACCAGCACATCGGATTTTGAGATAAAGCTTTCCACCTCCCTGGGGAAGTTAATGGCAAAGCAAAAGGCAGAAAAGGAGAGAAAGAAGGAGAAACCGATTCCTGAAATTTGTATTCCTTTCGCACCCACACCGTTTATTGCGCATCCTTATCCGCTGCCGGAGCATTTCACCGGCAGGGCAGCGGAAATGGCTGAACTTTCCAACTGGTTTTATAATGAAAAAAAACCGGTGTTGGTGATGGAAGCCATCGGTGGCATGGGCAAAACCGCCCTCACCTGGGTCTGGATGCAAAAGGAAATTAATGAAAAGGCTGTAGAATTGGACGGCGTCTTCTGGTGGTCCTTTTACGAAGCACCTTTTGAAACATTTCTTATACAATTGGCCTGCTATTTAAACGTATTGAAAAAAGAGGACAGCCATGGAAGCGTGTTGTCCGCGGACCTGGCCCAATTGCAGGCAGCGCTGCATAACCGCAAGTTCTTGCTGGTGCTGGATGGATTGGAACGGGCTTTGCGGGGTTATTCGGACATGTCTGCCATGTATATCCAGGAAAAGGGATTCGAAGGTGACAAAATCGCCGAGGCTGAATGGGATAAGCGGCAGAGGGAACCGGTACATCCATTGGCTGCCCGGTTTTTACAGCACCTGGCATCAACAGGAAGTCTATCCAGGATTTTGATTACCACACGTCTCTTTCCCACGCCACTCGAAGAGCTTTCCGGTGTCAAACATATCTTTTTGAAAGGGCTTTCAGAGGTAGATGCGGTGCGGTTTTTACGCAGCGAAGGTGTGAAAGGGACCCGTGCCGAATTGGAACAGGCGGGAAACGTCTACGACTTTCACCCATTGATGTTAAAGCTGTTGGCTTCTTCTATCAAACGCAGCAGGACAAAAGATATACAGGAAGCCTTTCGCCTCAATCTCATCGATCAAAAGGACCCCCATTTTTACGATGGCATCCCGGAATACGAGATGCTCAAGCGCGGAATGACACAGGAGGAGAGAGTTCAGAATGGTTACTGGGTTGCGTATAAGATAGCCGATGTTTTGGAACAAAGGAAGTTAGAAAAGTGAAAGAAAGAAAATTCCAAATCCCAAAGGGAGTGGCACCCCCAGCCGAATAGAAATTCCAAATTCCAAATTCAAAATTACAAACAAGAAAGGTGCCTTATGGGCATATTTGTTAACGCCTTCGGCGAAGAGTACACAACGGCATTTTTAAGCCCTATAAGTATTATTTTTTGCCTGTCACCTTTCCTTTTTTTGTGCTTTGATTCTTTTCTTCCATCTTTTGTGTTTCCTCCCCTGCTCTTTTTATCATCTTATCTGTTTCTGTTTCATCAAGAAGTTCAGATGGTTCTGCTGCTTCTAATTTATCTTTAACCCATTCAAATACAGTATCAGCAAGGCTTAACGCTTCCTGGAATTCCTCTTTGGTAACCGGATCTTCCTTTCCTGGATACCTTGTTCTGACAGCATATACTGAAAGTGACGCCGATTTCTTGATTTTATCCGGAACTTCAATAGTATTATCTTCTAATGTTTTTATTAAAGTGCCGATATCGTGTGTCCACTCAAATTCAATATTTTTAAAAACCATAAGCCCTTTAAGAGCTTTCTCTACTGACTGCTGGCAGTCAAAACACATATCTTCATATAAAATATGAATATTGCGCGAAAAGCTATCGACTCGTGCCCGTTCGAGATTACTTCTTGAACGCTCAAGCCATTGTTGGTGCAGTGGTTTCTCTTTCATAAATTGCTTTCCCGTATTTATCCACCTGGTTATAAATGAGATATTGGTTATCTTTAAGGCGTTCAAATTCTTCCTCTGTCTCCACAATCAAATCCACCGGAATGCCAATACCCTCTTTTGCCATTAAGTAGTACAATTCTTTTTCCATTTCCCTGGTATTTTTCCCGTTTTTTACAAGGACAAAGATATCATAGTCGCTTCTTTTATTGGATTTACTCATTGCCCGTGAACCAAATAGAAATATCTTTTGGGGAAATATAGTGCTAACAATTACATTTACAATCTTTGCAAGCTCTTTATCCTTTATTTGCATGTTCTAAATATATTATTAAAACAGCTTTATGTCAACAGCAAAGGCAATCAAAATCATCTTTGACTTTACTTTCCCTCTATGGTATCTTTATTCCTTGTAATTGTCAATAATTAATTGTCAATTGTTAATTGGGGTTGACTATGAAGGTATTTATTTCTTCTACTTATGAGGATTTGAAGGAATACAGGGAGAGAGCCATCGAGGTGGTGAATCGCTACGATTGCCAGCCCGTGGCAATGGAATTTTTTATGAGTCAACCGCAAGACGCTGAAACGGTATGTGATAAGGAAGTCCAGGAGTGCGATATTTTTATCGGTATCTATGCCCACCGGTACGGATTTATGCCCAAAGGACAAACCAAATCCATCACCCAACAGGAATACGAACTGGCAAAAAAATCAGGCAAAGATTGCCTATGTTTTATTGTTCTTCTGCGGCCAGGTGCTGCTGGAATCGAAAGAACCTCAAAAATTGCTGGGATTAACAGCCGCAGAACACCTGCAAATAACCAAAGAATACGCCCTGGATGTGTCTCAATTCTCCGATCTCTATCAATCAGAGGACCCCCATTTTTACGATGGCATCCCCGAATACGAGATGCTCAAGCGCGGCATGACTGAGGAGGAGCGAGTAAAAAACGGATATTGGGTGGCATACAAGATAGCCGATGTTTTAGAAAAGAAGTTAGGAAGGTAAAGGGAAAAAAATTACAAATTCCAAATTACAATGACCGAAATTACAAACAAAATAGGTGCCCTACGGGCATATTTGTTAACGCCTTCGGCGAAGAGTACACAGCGGCATTTTTAAGCCCTATAAGAATTTACCTATCCACAAGCCGGAACCAAAAAGGCTATTATTCACCGCAGAGCACGCTGAGAACGCAGAGATGTTTTTTGTTATAAAATTTTTTCTCCGCGATCTCCGCGGTCTCTGCGGTGATTTTTCCCCTGCCACTCTATTTACCCTCCATATATCCTACCGGATATAAGGGAGTTATCTCCCCTAGAAAAAGAATTATCTCCGGTAGAAAAATATTTTTCTCCGGTAGAAAAGAATTTTTTAAGTGTGGATATGAAAAATTTCAACCTTGACTTGGTGGAATTTACCCTGGAGTCTGATTTTTTTACACTAGCCGGATTCCAGTGGCAAGAATGGGACTGAAGTGCCGCCGATTATCCATGACCTCACCTCAACCGGATATGACCAATGCACACTGTAATGCACAATTCATTGCCCTGGTAAATGGGTTTAACACACTGCCAGGATTGAGATGTCACTGAGAAATCACGATCACGTGATAACATGGTCTGAAGTAAAAAAATTTTTGTATGTTGTATTGCGTTATGGGCAAAAATATTTTAAAATATAGGTAAGATGAATACAAAGGCTATTAAAATACTAATCATAGAAGATGAAATCGCGTTGCGGAAATCCTTGAAAAAATTAATCCAATTGCGAGGATACCAGGTGGATGAAGCAGCGGATTTCACTTCTGCCGTCAACCAGATCCGCTCTCACAATTATGATATTTACTTGTTGGACTTAAAACTCCCTGATGGACACGGGCTTCAACTGCTCAAGAAATACCCCGGGAAAATGCAGGCGCGAACGATTATTATGACCGCGCATGCCACAATCCCCAGTGCAGTGGATGCCATCAAAAGCGGCGCCTATTACTACCTGGAAAAACCCCTGGAAGAAGAACTGTTGTTCATCCAGATCGAAAAGATCGTGGAGATCGCCCAATTAAAACAAAAAAATCTCTCCTTCAAAAATGAATTGATCTCCCAGCATTCATCCGACGAAATCATCTACAAAAGCCAGAAAATGGCTGAAGTGGTTTCCATGGCCAGGGAATTCGCAAAAACCGACGATACGGTTTTACTCCAGGGAAATACCGGCGTAGGGAAGGAAATAATCGCCAAATTCATTCACAAGAACTCAAAACGAAAAGAAAAAGAATTTCTACCCATCAACTGTTCCTCTATCCCGGAGCAGCTGTTTGAATCGGAATTGTTTGGATTTAAAAAAGGTGCCTTTACCGGTGCTTCTGAAAATTACAGCGGGCGATTTCTCCAGGCAGACAAAGGCACCCTGTTCCTGGATGAAATCGGCGAAATTCCAATGCACTTGCAGGCCAAACTACTGCGAGTCCTGGAAGATGGAGTGATTTATCAATTGGGAAAGAAACAACCTCAGAAAGTTGATGCCCGCTTAATCGCAGCCACCAATAAAAACCTCTGGGAAGAAGTCCATGCGGATCTGTTTCGAAAAGACCTCTATTTCAGGCTGACAGAAAGCATGATAACCATTCCGCCACTTAAAGAAAGAAAAGACGATATCATGCCGCTGGTCTGGCATTTCATCTCAGTATTCAATGATCTATTCGACAAAAAGATAAACCGAATTAAAAAAGAGGCAGAATCGTATCTAATGGAATATCCATGGGAAGGAAATGTGAGAGAACTAAAAAATGCCATTAAAAGTATTTTTTTACTAAAAAGCAGCGACGCCATCAGCCTCAATGATATACTAATGTCTCTTCATAAGGATGAAAAAAATTTTGGAGAAACTTTTGTAACACTCCAGGAATATGAACTCAAGTATATCAAAAAGGTCCTGGAAGCCACCAATTATAACGTTAAGAAAACAGCCAGGATCCTAGAAATCTCAAGAGCCAGGCTGTACAGGAAACTTAAACTCTTAGATATAAATCTCGAAAAGGAGTTTGACAGCGTAACCGAAGCCGAAACAGAAACAGAAAATGAAAACCCTTAATACCTGACTAAAAATGTTTAAAAAAGACTATAGCAAATTGCTGGAACAAAGTCTGACTGAAATCGAAAAATTGAATTATTACGAACAGTTTTTCGATTTGTTCCCGGACTTTTTCGTTAAACATCTCCCGGTTTCGGAATTATCTCTTTTCCTGTTAAATAGACAAAAAACCGAGTTCATTGCCTATCATGAAGGCAAAAATACACAATTAGAACTTGACCCGGTGACACCGAACTCAAATCTAATCATCTATTTGAAAAATTCAAAAAAAACAATCGTTGTCAAAGATGAAAAACCCTCGAGAATACGCTATCTGCAAAAAGCTAACCCCGATCTTTTTGAAACGATGACTGTGGAGGTCATCATCCCCCTGTTTTCTATGAATGAACTTCACGGTTTCATCGTGATAAAAGCCGACAGCAAAACCTATAAAGAATTGGAACATATCACCGGCTTTTTCAAAATCTTTGCCAACATCCTCATTCCCCTGGTTATTTGTGAACGCATCCAGGAGGAAAGCAACCGGAACTATTACAAGATATACCGGATGGACCGGTTGGCAATGGTGGGAGAACTGGCCGCCTCCGCTGCCCATGAAATCAAAAATCCCCTGTCCGGGATATCCACGTTTCTCAAATATTTCACCGAATTGCCAGACTTTAAAAAAGAAGATATTATCGATGAATTAGAAATTATGAAACAATCCGTCCAGCGGATCGATGAAATTGTAAAATCATTCCTCAGTTTTTCCAGGTTTAAAAAAAGGAAAATAGTCAAACTCAGTCTTGGCGAAGCCATTGAATCCTCTCTTCAATCCATCGCCTTAAAAATTCCCGCCGCTGTCAAACTGGCAAAAAAAATAGACGAAGATTTAACAGTTGAAAGTGATCTTCAGCAGCTCCAGCAGGTGCTGGTTAATATATTATTCAATGCTATTGAAGCCATCGATAAAGAAAAAGGAGAAATCGTCATTTCTACCTATGTATCCGGTCAAGATCAATTGCCCTCTAAAGAGTTATTTAATATCTCAATTAAAGACAACGGCCCCGGCATTGATGAATCCTTTAAAGAAAAGCTTTTTCAACCCTTCCAGACCACCAAAGAGGAAGGCACCGGTCTGGGATTGTATACCTGTTACGGCCTGATGAAATCCCTGGGGGGCACCATCAAAATCAACAGCAGCAAACGGGGAACCGAAGTCCTGCTCTCACTTCCCTATTCCTTTGACGATGAGATAGACGAGTAATTTATTAGCGCTCTGAAAGAAACTGGAAGTAGAGTTCCTTGAGACTTAAATTTTTCATCTTTGCCGCTTTCAATTCCAGTAAGAGTTTTCCCTTTTTCATAAAACCGATGCGGTCACCAATCTCCGGTGCAAAAAATACATCATCACTGAGGTATAGAACAGTACCCCCATCCTTTTTAAGGCGGTAAATGCTTTTCTTAAATTCAAGATTATAATCAAGAGGCATACCTTTAACAAAGTCCCGGATAATGTAATTCTTACTTCCTTTAAGCCTAGCCAGGGAAAAAAGAATTCGTCGCCACTCCACCTCTTCAATCTCACCGATTCGTTTTTGGGAAATTTCTTCCATATTCAATTTTATATAGAGTTCTTCAAACTCATCTTCGGAAATATTCATTGTTTTTTTGAAAAATGACATAATATGACCGGCTTTCATATCCCGGGGCCACAGCCCGGCGCTGTCTAAATAGACCAATTGTTGATTCGCCTTATTCCAGTTAGACAGTATATTCACATTGTCGACTTCTACCGTTCCTCTAAAATCCCTTTCCAACCCCGAAAAAATATTAATCAAGTGTTTAAGGGTAGAATCCCCGGAAGAAAGCAGCACAAAGGCTTCCCCATTATCGATGTGAAGGTTTAACTGGCTAAGTTCAGGAATTTTTTTTACCAGGGATAAATTTTTTATTCTTATCATTGAGTCACACGTCACACATCACAGCCGCAGCGATCGTTTAAAGCGACCATAAGATATGATTAACAGTCCCACAATAAAAAACAGGTTCAATAGTAAACCCTTAAAAAAAACCCTGGGAACCCGGCTTTTGGCATAAAACAAATTTTGGTCATCCTTTATAAAGGACTCTACCTTTGAATAATCTGAATAATACCGTTTATTGATGTAATACCTTATAAATTTCTCTTTGAGTTCCAGGATATAAGAAAAAAAATCGATAAAGCTCTCATACCCTTTGCTGCTGATCTCATCGCTGGCAGATAAATAGAAGGTGGAAGGAAAAAGGGATGACAGGGTTTGAAAATGGCGAATATTTTTTCCCATTTGTCTCTCCAATTTCTTTTCAAATGCCTGGATTTTCTTGAATTCGTTCTCCATGTAGCTCTCAATCTCTTCTCTCACCGATTCGATATTTTCTTCGGTGGTAAATCCCATCTCTGCATAAACACGTTTTTCAAAATCCATCAATACTTTTAATTTTTCCAGTTCCAATTGGTAATTGGATACCATATTGTCGGCTCTCCGGGAGGTGACGGAACTCACAACCCCCGGGACCAGGAAAACCAAAACAAACCACGAAACCACCAAAATAACAAACCCCGTAAACCTGGATTTAAAGGAACCGGCAATGGTCCCCAGGGTAAAAAAGAATACCAGCATCAACATCAATATCCCCAGGTAAATGGCCATGTGAGTATAATCGTTGGGAGTTAATCGTATATTATTGAACACCAGGAAAAGCCAGGAAATTACCGCCGTAAAAAGGAACAGGAAAAAAATAATCACCATTCGTGAAAAAACAACGCAAAAGAATAGTCTTCGATCACTGGTAAACCCATGCATAAATCTCAGGTAATCTTTACTGATCATGGACTCGTAACCGAAATAGAGAACCAGTAGGCTGCCCAACAGCAGCATGATCCCGGAAAAATCCTTAAATCCACCGGACTTCTCAGCAAATAGCCTTCTGCCTTTAAAGGAATTATATATTTTTAATCGCTCCCCGGCATCCACATTAGAAGTCAGTTCCGATATGGTACTGGAATTGACAAAATAGGTATTCAGGGGAGAGGGAATAAATAAGATTCGGAACCCGTAGGAACCGTATTGACCGTAATTGAGGTACTGGTTCACCTTCAATAATTCAAAGTCCTGGAATTCTTTCTTATTGTTGATGATATGTTTATAGTCATTGATGCCAATCTGGACAAAATAAAGGGCCAGGAGCGCCACCAGCAGGTACAACAAGATGTTCCTCTTATTAAACAATCGCTTCGACTCCAGTATGTACATTGCTTTGATTATCCTCATACATTAATTTTAAATCATTTTCCCTTTACTTTCCAGTGATTTCATAAAAGATTTCCGCCGTATACTGTCCAAAGAGGAAGGTATCGGAATAAATCCGGTTTGCCCGCCAAACATCCGGCATGTCAGGCAGTGTGTCCGCATCAACGGCAGATTTGAGTAGGATTAAGAGGTCCAGGATTTGCTGCGTATCCCAATATAATTTGTAATAAACTCCCCGCACATCACCGCTTTGCAAATAAGCTTTCACGTCACTATATATAACACTGTTCAACCCCTTACTGTCTCTAAATGCAGCATAATCAAAAACAGCCAATTGCTGGAGAACCGTCTGATCATAAGGTGTGCTGTCGGCAAGTGCGGTAAGCTCGCTGTATTTTGCCTGTGCATTCTGCATATTCACCACAGCGCAATCGATAATGGATTGAAGCCCGGCAAAATCGGTACCCTCAAGATCCGACATCTCAACCTTGTTTAAAAATAAAAACATATCGGAATGGGATTTTAAAAAATATCCGGCAGCTTCCACCACATACGTCTCCATCTGCCCACGGCTTTGCTCTTCAAAGCTTGAATCCGAATAGTTCATCACTATTTTGGCCACCGCTTGCACGTTAAAAGCAAGCACAACTAAAGTCCCCAAACAAACCTTTAAAAATGATAATCTTATTTGCCTCATGACTCACCTCTTTTAGATTTCATATTTATTTTAGGTTCTATGGTTTGTATTAGTGGGCTTTTGATCTTGCTGTAAACTGTAAAGCACCACGTTTTAATTACCATATGAACAACCTCCGCTTTTCATATGCAATATTTATGCCAATCTCAGCAGGAATTTGCGAAAGCCGCTTCTAAAAAGGATTTAGAGCGTTTGAACCGGTTGACAGAAAAGAGGTATAAGGCGGGCGAAGTGACTCGTTATGGAACACTTTTGGCAAGGCAGTTTTAAGATTTATGCCGTTGAGGCTTTAATATAGGGCATTTCTATTGCTTAGCGGAGAGTCTCATTTTGATACACAAGAGTTCGTTACGTTCTGCTAAACATCTCGAAAGGTTGAATTATCATGGATTCCAATGAATTTCTCCTGGTGTGTCGTTTTGATACAGCCCACTGCCTGTGGGGGCAAAGAATAGGTAGAATTACATCTCTTCAATCGGCTCGATAACCAGCAGGTATAACGAATTCTTGAGGATTAGCCTGAATGCCTCTATCAACCTGATCCGGGCGGCTTCATTGTCCGAATTGAGAACCGGGCAGGTATGATAAAATTCATTAAAGGTCCTGGCCAGGTCGTATGAATAATGAGCGATCAAAGAGGGATTATATTTTTCAGCAGCCTGTTCAACCACCCCGGGAAATTCATTAATCTTTTTTACCAGCCTGATTTCTGCTTCCTCCACCAGTTTTACCGGTGAGTCATAAGAGATGGTTTTTTTATATTTCCGCACTATCGATGAGGCCCGGGCGTATGCGTATAAAATATATGGCCCGGTGTTGCCTTCGAAGTTGATGGATTCTTTGGGGTTAAAAATCATATTTTTGAAAACATCCACTTTCAATAGATTATAGTTTAACGCAGCCATGGTTATCCGGTGACTGCGGCGTTTTAATTCTTTTTCCGGTAATTTATACCTGGATTCCAATTCTTTCCTGGCAAGAGAATTTATTTCATCAAGCAAATCATCGGCATCAACGACCGTTCCTTCCCGTGATTTCATCTTGCCTTCGGGTAATATCACCATTCCATAAGAAAGATGGATGAGGTTTTCGGCAAATTTGCACCCCAGTTTCTTTAAAATTAAAAACAAAATCTTAAAGTGATACTCCTGTTCATTGCCAACCACATATATCGAACCATCAAGGTGATATTCATCATCTTTCAATTTTGCCAAATAGAGATCCTGTGTTATATAAATAGAAGTTCCATCAACCCTCATTAAAACTTTTTCGTCGAACCCTTCTTTTTCCAGGTTTATTGTTATGGCGCCGTCGTCTCTTTTTTTAAAAATGCCTTTTTTTAGACCTTCGGCAACTATTTCTTTCCCTTTGGTATAAATTTTGTGCTCATAGTAATTTTTATCATGCTTAATGCCAACTGTTTTGTATGTCTTCTCAAAACCGTCCAACGCCCATTTATTCATTTTCTTCCACAGCCCGATAACTTCCTTATCCCCGGCTTCCCACTTTCTAAGCATCTCTTCCACTTCATTTTCCAGTGAATCATCTTCCCTGACCTTTTGATTATAAAGAACATAAAAATCCCCCACAAAATGATCTGATTTTCTGTCGGGTTCTTTATTGTTGCCGAATTTTTGGTAAGCAAGCATTGATTTGCAAATATGAATTCCCCTGTCATTATTCAAATTAGCCCTGATTACCCGGTTGTTATTAAATTCAAGAATCCTGGACATCGATTCTCCGACAGCCATATTCCTGAGATGCCCCAGGTGTAAAGGTTTGTTTGTATTTGGTGAGGGGAATTCGACCATTATTTTACCGATTTTTTTATTCCCTTTGCAGAAATTTTCTTTTTTTTGTTCAACGTCATGGATAACGTTTTGTGCCAGTATGCCTTTATTGACAAAAAAATTAAGGTAAGGGCCTTTAACTTCTATTTTTTCAATTTCTTCAACTTTTTTAATCTCCATCTGCTCCGCTAATAATCCTGCCAGGTGAGCCGGATTTTGCTTCAGTAATTTTGATAAAATAAAACACGGGAAGGTGTAATCTCCCATCTCGTCAGAAGGGGGTACTACCAAAACATCCTTGATCTCTTTAGACGTCAAGTAGACTTTTAAATTCTTTAGTTGTTCTTCTAATAACTCTATTATTATTTCTTTCATTGTTACCTTTAAATAAAGGTAGATTATAACAACTTAATAGATATTTTGCAACACAGGTGTCCCTGTCAAACCGCCCACGTTGAGGGTTGACAAAAAAACATTTTATCCTTAAAATGGAACCTTCATTGTTAGAGGAGGAAAAAATGGCATATATGATCAATGACACGTGTATTGCTTGTGGGGCATGCGAATCCGTTTGCCCGGTGGAAGCTATTTCCCAGGGCGACGAGTTTTATGAGATTGACCCGGATGTCTGTGTGGAATGCAAAGAACACTTTGATGAGCCCCAGTGCGCCGACGTCTGCCCAACAGAATCCTGTGTTCCCCTTGAAGATTGATTAATTCATCATTCCTCATTTCTTTCATTTTCAATAATGACAACATCCCACAGGTAGCTGTATTGAGGGAGTTTCTTCTTTAGATTATAGAGATTGATGCGCAATTCCTTTCTATTTTCCGGGGTCCAGTGGTTGGCCCAGTCCAAAAGTTTTCTTACCTTTTCTTCATGAGCTGTTATGTCGATATGTTCTTCTATAAACAACTTACCGTATTTTTCAAAATACCACCACCGCTGAAGATGCGTATATCTACCCTCCAATATAAAGGGTTGAAAGCTGTGATCCGACAGGAGCCATTTCTTCAAGAGTTCGAGGTAAGCCTCGGTTTGGGCAAATTCCTTGTTTTTTGAAATATTGCATATAATACTCTCCAGGTTAATAATATCAGGTGGTCTTAGATTCGTGTAATCGATCCACTGGGATAGTATATCAGTCAGCCAGGTGTCGGCAAATAGCCTGTTAAATACATGATTTCGGCTTAAATATGAGAGCGTATAGAGTACTTCGGTATTATCCGAATATTTTTTGCACCAGTAAATGGCATCATTGAGTACATCATCCGGGATATCTTTAAACCGGCAAAATCGTTTAATTACAAAGTCGGCATTTTTATCGCCTTTGTAGATGCGCAGCCAGTTATGGGCATGTTGTTTAATGGATTCCGCATCTTTGGTGGCATGGAGCCAGGATTTAATAATATAGCTGGCCTCAAAACTTTCCTGGTACTTATCCAGCCACTGTTTCACAAAATCCTCCACCACGTCGACTTCCCCGCTGGCATTTAACCAGGCTTTAATCAAGAAACTGGTGTTTTCTTCATCCAGGGGGAATTTTTTCAGCCAGGGCCGGATATACTTTCGCACCACTTTGCGATCGCCATCAGCAGCCAGCCATCGTTTGATTAAAAAACTGGATTCCATTTTATCCGGGTATTTCTCCAGCCACTGTTTAACAAAGGGTTCAACGGTATGTTTGCTCCCCCCCACATTTAACCAGGCGGAAATCACATAATGGGTATCCTCTTTTTCTATATTGCGATTAAGCCAATCGACAAAATAATCTTCAACTGCCTGTGGTGCCCCCCCGGATTTCAGCCAGGCAATCAGGACAAAATTGGCCTCGGTTTTGTCAAGGTTTTTTCTCAGCCAGCGATGCACGGACTCTTCCACTGTTTCCCTGGGACCACCGGTTTTGAGCCAGGTCACAATAGCAAACTCAGCTTCATGTTCTTCAGGATATTTTTTGATCCAACGTTTAAAATACTCTTCAATGGTTTCCCTGGGGCCCCCCGCCTTCAACCAGGCCACGATCACAAACTCGGTCTCCTTTTCTTCCGGGTACTTATTCAACCAGCGGATCATGGGAGGTTCCACCGCCTTTTTATCTCCACCTGCCCCGAGCCATGCTGTGATAACAAAGCTAACTTCAATACGCTCCGCGTACTTTGCCAACCATCTTTTGACATACTCGCCAACAACCTCTATATTACCACCAGCATCCAACCAGGATTTAAGCACAAAATGGGTTTCCATCTCTTCCGGGTATTTTTTCAGCCAGTCTATCACATATGGTTCAATGAGCTCTATTGATCCACATGCTTCCAGCCAGGATTTAATAATAAAACTGGTGCGTTCTTCTTCCAATGGAAATCGTTTCATCCACCTTTTTACAGACTCTTCAACCGTTTCAATGGTGCCCCCGGCATCCAGCCAGGATTTAATGACAAAATGCGTTTCCATTTCCACCGGGTATTTTTCCAGCCATCGTTTTACATAGGGTTCCACCACATCTAGCCCACCCCCGGCATCCAGCCATCCCTTAATCACAAAACTGACTTCCATCTCCAGGGGATAGCGTTTTAACCATTTTTTCAAATATTCTTCTACTGCTTCTTTGGAACCGCCGGCATTTAACCAGGCCACAATCAAGAAATCCGTCTCTACTTCTTCGGGGAATTTTTTAAGCCACCGCATCATGTAAGGTTCAATGATATGGTGTGCTCCACCGGCATCCAACCAGGCTGAAACAACAAAACTAACTTCTTTTTCCTCCGGATACTTATTTAACCAACAGAGCAGGAACTCCTCCACCACCCGTTTGTCACCACCGGCATCTAACCAGGATTTAATCACAAAACTGACTTCCCTTTCTTCCGGGTATTTTTTTAACCAATTGGCCAGGTACCCTGCCACCACATCCCGATCACCACCGGCATCTAACCAGGATACAATTAAAAATTGCGTTTCTTTTTCATCCGGGTATTTTTTCAACCAGTTGGTGATATAAGGATAAACATCTTCTTTGGCCCCACCGGCATCCAGCCAGGCAACGATCATAAACTGGGTATCCTTTTCCTCCGGGTATTTTTTCAACCACCGTTTTAAGTAGTCTTCCACCAGGTCCCTGGAGCCCCCGCCACTGAGCCAGGCTTTGATGACAAAACTGACTTCCATGCGTTCCGGGTATTCCTCCAGCCAGATTTTAATGTATTTCTCAACGGTCTCTTTAGCTCCGCCAGCCTTCAACCAGCCGACAATCAAGAAATCAGCTTCCACTCGATTGGGATGACGTTTCAACCACCGTACCAGGTACTCTTCGATATCCTCTCTAGGCCCACCGGCATCCAACCAGGCTTTAATGACAAAATGCGCTTCAATCTCCTCAGGGTATTTCTCCAACCACTGCCTGATGTACTCTTCCACGGTGTCAATGGGTCCACCGGCATCCAGCCAGGATTTAATCACAAAATGGGTTTCAATTCTTAAGGGATATTTCTCCAGCCATTTCTCCAGGTACCGTTCCACTATTTCCCGGGCACCGCCGGCGTCCAACCAGGCAGTAATGACAAAACTCACCTCCATTTCTTCAGGGTACTTGTTTAACCATCTGACGAGGTAATCTTCCACCACCTCCTTTTCGCCGCCGGCATTCAACCAGGAGACAATCACAAACTCACTTTCTTTTTCTTCAGGATATTTCTGTAACCATCGTTCCAGGTAGTCTTTCACTGTTTCCTTTTCGCCACTGGCATCCAACCAGGAGACAATCACAAACTGGGTCTTTCTTTCTTCCGGGAATTTTTTTAGCCACCCTTCCAGGTAGTGTTTCACTACTTCTCTGTCCCCTCCGGCATCCAGCCAGGCCACCAGCGCAAACTCGGTTTCCATTTCTGTGGGATATTTAACCAGCCATTGCTTCAGAGCTTCTACCACGATTTCACAACTACCGCCCGCCTTAAGCCACTCAGCGATCACAAACTCGGTTTTAAGTTCCTCCGGGTAGGTGACCAACCATCGCTTTAGATCATCTTCCACCACTTCCAGGGGTCCACCTGACTTAAGCCAGGCCACCATCAAAAATTCCGCTTCTATCTCTTTTGGATACTCCTGCAGCCAGTTTTTTAAATATTTTTCTACAACTCCACAGGTACCACCGGCTTTCAACCAGGAAGCAAGCAAAAGCTCTGCTTCTTTTTCTTCCGAATGTTTTTTCAGCCATTTCTTCAGGTATTTCTCTACGTTTTCTTCCTTCTTTCCCCAGTAATTGCCTACCCCAAAGAACCCAATAAACGCAGTTATAATCCGCAGCGAAATCATTTTGTTAGAAACAAAATCATGGTTTGCGGCAAACCATACATTAAAAAGGGTCTTTACGTTTTCTCTTACTTCAGGGGGGATTTCATTTTTGGAAAAATAATTCATTTTAAACGCTAACTTCAAGCCAAAATCAAGGGTTTCGATCTGCTCTTTGAAAAATCCCAGGTGCTCCACCATTAATTTTAGTTTTAACACTTCCCCCATTAACAAGGTGGAAATAAATTTATCACTTCTACCGCAGCTTTCTGGTTTTTCCTGGATATATTTGGAAAAAATCTCATAGTATATGACATTCTTGTTTTTTAGATTTTTATGGCCCGATATTCGTTCCAATGCCCGGAAACAACCGGAAAACGAATGGTACTCAACGGCAAAACGAAATATATTTAAAATCTCAGATTCCAATACATCCATATGGTTTTCCAGGTGGAAGATCAATAGTTTATCGGCTATGGCATCATGGATAAGCCTCAACCCATTCTCATCCTCCTCAAGCCACCCTTCTCGTTTTAAATTGAAAATAGGTTCGCTGTATTTCTCAGATAATGCCTCGGCTGCTTCAGGGGGGGCCGGCATGATAAAAAATAAATACAGGAGCTCTTTTTCCCAGAAAAGATCGTTAAAATCCCTTTTCCTTAGGGTTAGAGCCAATCGTTCTTTCAACCACTGAGCTGCTGATTGAAATGTGTTCACCGCAAATTGGGAATCGCCCTTTCTGTATCTCTCATAAAGAAAGCGAATAAAAACAGCAAACGCGGGCCGCATCAAGTAAAACTCGCTGCTGATTTCAAAACCTGCCAATGACTCACAACTCATCAGGACTTTTTCAACCACATAATCGTTAAATGTCACTTCATCTTCTTTGCCTTTTAATGTTAATTCAACGGTTAGAAATTCTTTAGACTGGGGAAATGCAGAGGCAAAGCTGTAAATATTTCGACAGTTGGCTGCCACTTTTACTGGAACTCCGGGTGCGATTTGGTCCAGTTTTTCGATGATATCGGAAGCAAACAGCGGATGATCTTCAACGGAATCAAAAAGCAGCAAATAGCTGCTGCCGGGCAGCAAACAGGATTTTAAATCGGAAAGGCCTTTGAGCTGATGGGTCACTTGATAAACGATCCAGCCTTTTTTTTCTGCCAGTCGTCCAAGTTCCAACATGAGGCGTGTTTTTCCAATACCGCCGTCCCCATAAATCATGACCCCGCCATACTTGTCAGGTTCCAGGAATTTTTCAAGAATGTCTGACTCACCACTCAAGTTGACAGCTTCAGGATGCTGGCGGATGTAGTCATCACGGCTCATATAGGGCAATACGGCATCATTCAGATAATCAGCGTACGTCAACCGCTCTGATTTACGCGCTTGAGACAGAGATTCCACTCCTACCATTGATATGCCAGACATTCAGCCGCTCCGGGGTTATCTTTAATCTTTTTTAACATTGTTCTAAGACCTTTTTCGGTTCAGCAAAGACGGAAGTCTTATATTATATCAAATTATTTTGAAAAAGAATATCATTCCAGAATTTTTTTTAAAGAAATCCTTTTTTTGTGATCCGGGGAGGTGAAAAATGAAGCGAAGGGAGTGGAAATAAAAACATTCAGAGGGCAGCAGGCACGAGCTAAAGCACCCTGCTGCCCCCTGATTTACTGACTCACTGACTGAGTTACTGATTTACAATTTTTTTTCCTTGGCGAAATCGAATGCTTTGGCAAGTATGCCTGTCACACTGGCCATGTCAGCGACATTGGTGGGAACGATCATGGAGTTGGTAGTTTTAGCCAGGCTTTCAAAGGATTGGATCCAATCCTGGGCAATTTGCATACTAACGGCCTCTTTACCCCCGGGTTCCTTAATGGCCATTGATATCTGCCGGATACCCTCGGCGGTGGCCCGGGCCACTTCCAGGATGGCATATGCTTTACCTTTGGCCTCATTTTCCCGTTTGACGCGCTCACCTTCGGACTTCTTCACGGCTTCCTGTTTGTCACCTTCAGCGCGGTTGATCTTTGCCTGTCTATCTCCTTCCGAAAGGGCAATGGCTTCTCTTTTTTCCCGTTCCGCCCGCATCTGTTTTTCCATGGCATCGCGAATCGTTTGCGGTGGTTCGATGTTTTTGATTTCATAGCGGGTCACTTTGATACCCCAGGGGTCCGAGGCTTCATCCACGGCACTCACAATTGATGCGTTTATATTTTCCCTGGATTCAAAGGTCACATCAAGGTCCAGCTTGCCGATCTCGGAACGCATGGTGGTCTGGGATAACTGGGTGATGGCGAACCGGTAGTCCCGGATGCCGTAACTGGCTTTAATGGGGTCCACCACCCGCATGTACAATACACCGTCGATTTCTACGGTAATATTATCTTTGGTAATACAGGTCTGGGGTGGGACATCAATGGCAAACTCCTTCAAGGAGTGTTTGTAGGCCACTTTGTCTATGAAAGGAAATAGAATGTGGAAACCAGCCTCGAGGGTCCTTGAATATTTCCCCAACCGCTCAATGATAAACACCCATTGATTGGGAACGATCCTGGCTGTTCTAAAAATGGTTATGATGATAACAATGGCTAAAATTATCAGTACAAATGTTATCGCATCCATCGCTTACCTCCTTTTTACGATTTATTTTTATTTTTTATTTTTTTATTCCTTTTTTACTTTTTCGACGATCAATGTAAGACCATCGTTACCTATTATCTCTACGCTGTCACCCGGGGCAATGGGTTCTGAGGCAGAGGCCGACCAGGTGGTCCCCATGTACCTGACCTTTCCTCCCACTTCCCCCGGCTGGATAAACTCTACAACCGGAATGATCTTGCCAATCTCGATATTAAAGTTCCGTTCACTCTCATCTCCTTTGGTTCTGCCCAGGAACGTACGTTTTACGTATTTCCGCAGAAAAACCAAAAATAATACTGAAGAGAGAATGAACACCAGCAATTGAGAGGTCAATGAAGTGGTAAGTTTTATCCAGGTGGTCAGTGCGGTTATCAAGGCACCAACCCCGAAAAACGCAATCACAAGACCTGGTATGAAAAACTCGACAAAGATAAAGATAATACCTAAAATGATCCATATTATCTCTGGGGATAAAGATTCAAAAAATGACGACATCTTACTCTCCTTTTAATCGATTTAAGCGAAGCTTCAAAATACAATATACAATATAAAGCGTTTAAAATCAATATCCATCTGAAACATTTCTCATTCATAACGATTCTCCCTGGAATTCTCTTTTTGTTGGGGTTATCTTTTTTTCCAATTGAGAAATCATGTCTTCCAGCGAAAAACCCAAATTCGAGGCTTTGGAAACATAGTCTTCCGTGATACTGGCAAACAATTCATCTCTTTCTTCTTGTTTTTGGGCAGCCCCACCTTTTACAAAATAACCGGAACCCGGCTGGGAATAGATATAACCCTCCACATCCAATTGATAATAAACCTTTACAATGGTGTTGGGATTAATCCGAAGTTGAGATGCCAACTCCCGGATCGGCACCAACCGGTCACCCTCTCCCAGGTAACCGGATGCGATCAGTAACTTAATTCCCTGTTTCACCTGCTCGTACACCGGCAGTGCAGAACGGGCATCTATCTTCATATCTAATGGTTTCGTGTCTTTTTTTATTTGCATACCACTATGATAGTACAATATTACAATGCTGTCAACTATGTTATTAAAAAAAATTTTTTTTCTTTTTAAACCACCGATAGGTACGGTCCCCGTGAACCAATTGCGCCAGTTTGTCAACGTATGGTTTCACCATTTTGGTGCTGCAAAATTTAAGTATATAATTCAGCGGGTGGTATACAAACCATCGCCATTTGCGGGCATAGATAAAATCCAAAAGCAAATGGGTATACAGTAGATTTAAATAATTGGCTTCCAGGTCAGTATTATTTTCTAACTTTTCAATGATAGCTTGTGCCGCCAGTTCCCCGCTTTTGTGTGCCTGGTAAATCCCCTCCCCCAGCATGGGGTCTACCAGGCCTGCCGCATCACCTACCAGTAACAGGTTCCCCTGTATGGGTTTTTTTAAAAAATTCCCATAGGGCAGCGGATGCCCTTTGAGGTTCGACATATCGGTATTACTGATATGATAATCATCGAGAAAAGCCTTGAATGCAGCCTTAAGGTCCTTATTTTTTCTGTGCAGCCCTCCCATTCCCACCACTAATCGGTCTTTATTGGGAAAGAGCCAGGCATAACCGTAACGGAGGTAGCCAAATGAGAGAATGGGATACTCGAGGCTGTGGAGGTTTCCTTCCCGGGGAGGAAATACTTCCAGGCAATAGGCCAGGTTGTGGTGCCACCTGGTGTTTAGTTTAGCTTGCTGAAAGTATTTGGTTCGTATGGTGCTGTTGGCGCCGTCTGCGCCGATAATAAATCTTGCGTTGATCACCCGGTTCCGGGAGGTAGTTATCTTGTATGTGTTTGCTTCTGTGTTAAGTTCCAGTTGGTTGACTTTTTCTCCTTCTATCACATTGGCTCCGGCTTGTTTTGCTTTTTGAAGTAGAAAGGTATCGTAGGTTGCGCGGTCAACAAAATAAAAAGTTAATGCAGAGGGTTTGTGGATTAGTGTTTTGGTTTTGTACCTGATTTCGAATCGATTGGATTTGAAATTAATGATGTTTTTTTGGGTTAGTGATTCTTCGGGTTCCTGGAAAAGGCGGTTCAGGAGTCTCAGGGTTTTGGCAGTCAGGCAGCCGCCGCATAGTTTTTTCCTGGGAAATGTTTCTTTATCCAGTAGTGCCACTTTATATCCTTTTTTTCCCAGGACATAGGCGGCAGTGGAACCGGCGGGTCCGGCGCCCGCCACAGCCACATCGTAATTGTCATGGGTGTGTGATGATTTTGTTTGCATCATCTATTATTTTATCATAGTGAGATACTTTTCGGAATGAGCCGCAAAGAGGGGAGAAGAAAATTCCAAATTACAAATCACAAATCACAAATTACAAATTACAAACAAATTCCAAACAAGAAGTGACTAAATAAAGGTAAACATGGAGCAAATGAAAATGACTCCAATGGGGTACGGTGACTGACACCGGGCGACACAGGCTGACCGTGTATGAAAAGCTTTTGCGGGGGGTCCAGGGGGGCGGTTTTCTCGAAAAGAGCCCCCCTGGCCGTCGGAGACAAAAAGAGGAGAAGATGGAATTGTTGATTTTTTTTTACTGTCCTCTTGAAATTATCTTGCATTTGTGTTATTTAACAATTTCGAGTCAAATATAAGGAGGTCACGGATTCAATATGACCACGCTTGAAAACATTACATTATCGGAGTTTGAAGCTTTATTAAACCACGTTAAATTACCGGCAAAGACGCGGATATCAATAACTTTTGCGGATGACCAATCAGCCATAGAGATATTTAAAAGAAAGAGGGCTACTGAGGCAATGAAAAAGCTCAGGGGTTCAGGAAACGGTAACCTTGTTACCGCTCTCCTGGAAGAACGTGAGAAAGATAAATTACGATGAACGATTATGTTCTCGATACCTCAGCATTACTGGCATATATCGAAAACGAGGAAGGGGCAGAAGAAGTAGAAACGTTGTTAGTAAATGCTCTTGAAGATACAAATACAATTTATATTTCAACGGTTACGGCTATTGAAATTCTTTATATTTCCATCAAGGAGCAAGGCAATGCAGTTGCGGAAGATCGACTCAAATTGATTGAAGACCTTCCCCTGTTCCAGGAACCGTTAAGTAAGGAATTAATAAGAATAGTTGGTGAAATAAAAGCCTCCAAAGCAATGTCCTTTGCAGATGCTTGTATAGCTGGATTAGCAAAGTTCAGGAATGCAGTATTAGTGCACAAAGACCCTGAATTCGAGCAAATTGAAGAGGAAGTAAAGCAATTTAAATTGAAGTACAAAAAAAATCGTTAAGGGAATAAGCAATATCTCCGGCTTGTCCCATTCGGTTAGTTATTATTCAAATGATCGATTATTTTGTCGATCATTACTTTCATCTGTGCTTTGTCATTATATACTCTGTGATTGCTTTATCAATATCTATATCCGCAGGAATAATGCCGGTAAATTTTTCTATATCAGGGTGAATTGTGGGTTTCGATTTTGCTTTTAAAATTTTAATCCATCGGTCGATAAGGTTAGAAATGTTATCCGATTTATTAAAAGAACTAAACCGGGCGAACACCAGGCTCGCCCCTACCTATCCCCTATCTATTTGTCTTTTGGGATAATTCATTAAAATTGACGGTGGATTTGGCTTCCATTATTAACCGTTACCCGGGAGAAAAGCAAAACCTGCGCAGGAAGGGGTTTTTAGGGCGTGGGAAGATGGTTCCAGGGCCGTAGGAACGGGGTCAGGAACCCGTAGGAATGGGTCGTCATGCCGTAGGAAGATGGTTATCAAGCCGTAGGAATGGGGTGAGGAAGCCGTAGGAACGGGTCGTTGACCCGTAGGAAGATGCTTGTCGGGCCGTAGGAAAAGGGTCAGGAAGGTGTAGGAAAGGGGCGCACTTCAGAAAGCGGTCAGCAAACAGCAAATCTCTGCGTTATCACCTTTCCACTGTATAGTCGTTCTATTAAGAAAGAATAGCCATCTATACATCCTTGTATAGTCATCTATTGAAAAAGAATAGTCATCTTATCATCTCTGAGTAGTCATCGGGCTATTGACTTTTTTCTTCAACAGTAGAAAATGGGGGTCAGGTATTTTATACATATTCTGGCAGTTTTTAAAATGGCGGGTTCGCTGACCCTGGCCCTGCTGGTATTACCCACCATTATCCGGGCAGCGGAAGAAGCCATCCGCGCCGTACCCAAAACCTACAAAGAAGCCGCCCTCAGCGTGCCTTCGCGGTTAAAAAATTAAAATCAAAATGAAAAAAAAGTCAAACCAGGGTTTCTATTATCCCACGATATCTTGTATAATATGGAGGATATGGCCATTAAGATTTCGGTGATTATACCGGTTTATAGGGAAGAAGAGGTTATCAACACCACTATCCGTCAGTTGACAGAAATGGAAAGCGGCAGTCCTGTGGAGATCATCGTGGTGGATGGTGACAGCAGCGGCAGCACCATCAATGGTATTGAAAATAACAATAACAATGTTATCAAACTGACTGCACCTAAAGGCCGGGCTGTGCAGATGAACAAAGGTGCGGAAATAGCAAAGGGTGATATTTTGCTTTTTCTTCATGCAGATACGATTCTGCCGGAAAATGGATTGGAAAAAATCAAAGCTGTTATGAAAACCGGGAAATATGTGGCAGGGGCGTTTAATTATGTCATTGAGTCGCGTAATCTTTTTTTGAGGTTTATTTATTATACCAGTTACTTGCGTTCCCGTGTCAGCCGTATTGCTTATGGTGACCAGGCGATTTTTATCCGTAAGAATTACTTTGAAAAGATTGGGCGTTACCCGGAGATTCCTATCATGGAAGATGTGGAATTAATGAAACGGATTAAAAAGAACAAAGACAGGATATGTATTTTAAAGGATGGGGTTAATACATCGACACGCCGCTACGAGAAAGAAGGCATTATTCATGGATGGCTTCGCAATCATAAGATGCGCATTCTCTACTTTTTTGGTGTCTCACCGGAACGGTTGATAAGATATTACCCGGATGTGAGTAAGAAGTAGGCAATAGGCAAGAAAGAAGAAGAGAAAAAAATTACAAATTACAAAACAGTGTCTGAACCGCTGATAAACGCTGATTGTTATGATAGACTATGATTAGGATTTTTTTCCTGGGGACTTTTTCTTATAGTTTACTTGACAAATTTTAAAAACTAGTGCATATTTAGCAGCAGTAGGAGGAAAATATGCTAAATGTACAGGTTAAAGGCGATAATGTCAATATTGTCTTTAGTAGAGAATTAATGAAAGATGATGAATTGATGGATTTTATCGAAAGAATACGGGTGAAACACCTGATTTTTGAGAGCAAATTAACAGAAGAAATTGCCCTAAACCTGGACAAAGAGTTAAAATCTAATTGGTGGAAGCAGAATAGAGAAAGATTCCTGTCTAAGATTAAATGAAAATAGTAGTCGATACGAATATCATCTTTTCATCCCTGGTGAGCCAAAATTCCTTTCTTAGTGACGCCTTATTCAACAAAGAAGTTGACTTTGTGATGCCCAAATACGCTTATATAGAACTTTTCAAATATAAAGAAAAAATTCTCCAGGCCAGTCGACATAATGAGGATGAGATATTAGAACTTCTCTATAAACTACTTAAAAACGTAGATATCTTTGATGAAAATATGATTACCGCCAGGACTTTAAAGAAAGCGTTCCAATATGTCAAGGATGTGGATGAGAAAGTTTTAATTTTTGTTGCTTTGACTATTGAACTGGATGGACTATTATGGACGAATGATAAAAAGTTAATCAAAGGATTACAAAAAAAGGGATTTAGCAAAATTTGTAAACTCCAAAACCGTGAACTGGTTCAGATTAATACAAACGATACCCTAAAATAACCACAAGAAGACACATTATGATGGACTATGAAGCGTAATAGTGAATGCGGCCTGGTTTTCTTCCTGAAATTTCCGCAAAAAGGAAATATCAAAACCCGACTGGCAAAAGCCATCGGCAATACACTGACACTAAAACTCTACGAATGCTTTATCCTGGACATGCTGGATAAACTCATATCCCTTCAGGACAACAACAAATGCGATCTCCATATTTCCCTGATCCCGGCCAATCAAATTACCGCCATGCACCAATGGTTGAGACAGTATAAAGAGTTGCCCATTCCGATTCACCCCCAGGAAGGACACGACCTGGGCGAACGAATGAAAAATGCTTTTGAAAAAATATTCCAAATGGGATACCAATCCTCCGCGCTCATGGGCACAGACTTTCCCGACCTGCCGGTCTCTGTGCCCCTGGATGCAGTAGAACAATTAAAACAAAAAAACACACAAGCCGTCATCGCTCCCACCACCGACGGCGGCTATTACCTGATCGGATTCCACCGCAGCCACTTCTGCGAAGCCGTGTTTAACTCCCATGAAATCCAGTGGAGCACAAACCAAGTGTTCCAACAAACCATGAGAATTTTTCAACAGGAAGGCGTGCAGGTTAAACAACTCCAAAAATGGTGGGATGTGGACGATCTTGATGACCTGAAAGATTTGATGCACCGAAATATAAATAACGAATTCAGTGATTCCCGGACAATGAGGCTTTTACTGAAACACAAAAAGGAGATATTTTCACAGTGGGAGAAAAAAGGTATAAGAAAAGACTGATCTTTTTGGTTCTATTGGTTCTCTTGGTGGTTTTTTTTTACATTTCCGGGATGAAAGAATATCTTTCCTTTGATAAATTAAAAGCTTACCGGACGGATCTCTTTGTTTTTGTTCACCAGCATTTCCTGGTATCTATCATTGGCTTTTTTGTGATTTACATTTTAATAGCAAGCCTGTCTATGCCGGGGGCTCCAATCCTAGCAATGGCCGGTGGATTTGTTTATGGTGTTTTTCAAACTACCGCCATTGTCAATACCGCCGCCACCATCGGCGCCACCATTGCCTTCCTCCTCTCCCGCTACCTAGTGGGAGACTGGGTGCAAAACCGGTTCAAAGATAAACTGCAAACCTTCAATCGCCAGTTTGAACAAGACGGCGTTTATTACTTACTCACCCTGCGTTTTGCTCCCATATTCCCGTTTACCTGGATTAACCTTTTTTGCGGTCTCACCAATATCAGCATGGTCACCTTCCTATGGACAACTGCTGTAGGAATTCTCCCCGGTACATTGTTGATTTGCTATACCGGAAGTCAATTAGGACAGATCAATTCCCCGGAAGATTTACTCTCCCCCGGCATATGGATCGCCTTCATCCTGTTAAGCATTTTTGCCTTTCTGCCAGTAGTGTACAAAAAATTAAAGAGATAAAAAATTGCCTTCGGCGACCAGGGGCTCTTTTTATAAAAACCGCCCCTGGACCCCGCAAAAATTTTT
>JABAOH010082639.1_pt1 | contig 33642 bp, 16 predicted proteins | sample 7062181 | NCBI WGS metagenome assembly JABAOH01 (sample SAMN14538630, study PRJNA623070) | marine sediment metagenome | biome: marine biome [ENVO:00000428]; feature: marine pelagic biome [ENVO:01000023]; material: deep marine sediment [ENVO:00002113]; isolation source: pool of 5 deep marine... | reverse complement strand
TTTCCTTTATTTGATATTGTGTTTTTATTGGAGAATATCCAGGATGAAACGTATATTCAGCAAATTAATTGTAATGTAAGATTTTTGTTCAAAAGAGAAAAAGAATATATTGAAGGTGTATTGGAATATAACCCGTTATTGTATGATAAATGGGCAATAGAGAAAATCATTAATCATTTTACCGTGATATTTCAAAATGTACTTTTTAATTTGGATTTAGAAATATTTAACCTGGATATTCTTTCGGAGGATGAAAAACAGCAAATATTGGAAGATTTTAATGCTACTCAGACGGGGTATCCGCAAGATAAAACCATTCATGAATTATTTGTAGAGCAAGCAGAGAAAACGCCTGACGGCGTTGCTTTAGTTGGCAGTTGGCAGTTGGCAGTTGGCAAGGGGGTGGCACCCCCAGCCGGTAAGGGAGAAAGAACCGAGGAAACGGGGCAATTGACCTATGGGGAATTAAATAAAAGATCGGATCAAGTGGCCCGCTTGTTATGTGNNACCATTGTGGGCATTATGGCGGCACAGTCCATGGAAGTGATTATTGGAATATTGGGTATATTAAAAGCAGGTGGTGCATATTTATCTATTGATCCGTATTATCCGCAAGAACGCGTCAATTACATGTTGAAGGACAACAATGTGAAGGTTTTGGTGAGTGAGGTAAGTGAGTTGAGTAAGGTGAGTGGGGGAACTGAGGTGGTTACTCACCCTACTCACCCTACTCACTTATGTTACGTCCTCTACACTTCTGGTTCCACCGGCAGGCCTAAAGGGGTGATGGTGGAACATGGGAATGTGGTAAGGCTGGTAAAAAACACCAACTATATCCAATTCAGGGAAGGTGACAGACTACTGCAAACCGGTGCAGTGGAGTTTGACGCATCCACCTTTGAAATATGGGGGTCTCTGCTAAATGGGCTGAGTTTGTATTTTGTCCCTAAAGAAGAGATATTAGCTGTTGAACAGGTAGGAGAGATAATACAGAAATATGATATCGGGACCATGTGGTTAACCTCTCCACTTTTTAACCAGTTAGCCGGTATAGATATCGAAATATTTAAAGGGTTGAGGAATTTATTGGTAGGAGGCGATGTTTTGTCTCCGATTCATATCAATAAAGTAAGGAGCAGGTTCCCTCAACTGAATATTATCAATGGTTATGGGCCTACGGAAAACACTACCTTCTCTACTACATTTTTAATAACCCGGGAATATAAGGAGCGGATACCTATTGGTAAGCCGATAGCCAATTCCACGGCCTATATTGTTGATGAAGTCGGTGGATTGGTGCCTGTTGGTGTGCCTAGTGAATTGTGGGTAGGTGGAGATGGGGTTTCGCGGGGATATATGAACAACCCGGAGTTAACCGCAGAAAAGTTTGTTTTAGCTCATAGCTCATGGCTCATAGCTCATAGGAGGGAGAAGAGAGTTAGCAGTTCAGGAGAGCTCCCTATGAGCTATGAGCTATCAGCTATGAGCTACTTCTACAAAACCGGTGATTTGGCGCGGTGGCTGCCGGATGGAAATATCGATTTTATTGGCAGGATGGATCAACAGGTGAAGGTCAGGGGTTTTCGCATCGAATTGGGGGAAATCGAAAATCAATTACTAAAAATAAAGGGAATAAGCGAAGCTGTGGTCATTGATAGAAAGGACCACACCAACCAAAAGTATCTCTGTGCTTATATTGTTTCAAAATCGGTAATAAACCCGTATGAGATAAAAGGTACCATTGGACGGGCACTTCCAGCGTATATGATTCCAGCCTATGTCATACAAGTCGATAAGATAGCACTAACACCCAACGGTAAAATTGACCGCAGTGCTTTACCTGCGCCTGAATTAGAATTGAAAGCAGGTGACAATTATGTGGCACCAGGTAATGAGAATGAAGAGAAAATGGTAGAAATATGGGCAGAAATACTTAGCCTGGATAAAGAGATAATCGGAGTTAAGGATAGTTTCTTTGAACGTGGGGGAGATTCTTTGAAAGCTGCAATATTAGCAGCAAAAGTACATAAAGTTTATAATGTGAGGATGCCCCTGGAAGAGATATTCAGGACACCCACTGTGGAAGGAATATGTTCTTTAATCTCAGTTACGAATTGGGCAAGGGAACAGAACCGGGAGTTGGATGTCCCCTCTGACTATGAAGAAGAAGAAATAATTTTATGAGTGATAAAGAAATAAAGAATGAAGAATAAAAGATATGGGAAAGGCAAGTAACTCATGAGAAATAACAATTATCCGGATAATTTAAAGTTTGTGGCCAATCAGAAAATAAAAGAAAAAAATTATTGGCTGGAAAAGTTATCTGGTGATTGGGAAAAAAACACGTTTCCCTATAGTCATAAAAAGGCGAAAAAACAAGGTTGCCCTGGGGATTTTCATTCGGTGGAGTTTGGATTTCCCCAAGAGCTTTTTTCAAAACTAATGAAATTAAGCGGTGGAAAGGATGTTAAACTGTATATGGTTTTAGCAGCAGGATTGGTGGTGCTTATTAATAAATACAATATATATACAGGAAAGAACAATATCATCGTCGGTTCTCCGATTTATAAACAGGATATAGATGGTAAATTTGTTAATACGGTCCTGGTATTAAGAAATCAACTGCAGGATGATATGACGTTTAAAGAATTGTTATTGCAAGTCAGGCAGACGATTATTGAGGCCGCTGAAAATTGCAACTACCCCGTTGAAGTATTGGCGGAACAACTGGGTAAACCTTATTCGCAAGACGATGATTTTCCATTATTTGATATTGTAATTTTATTGGAAAATATCCACGATAAAACGTATATTCAGCATATTAATTGTAATATAAAATTTTTATTCCAAAGGGTAGGAGAATGTGTCAGGGGTATATTGGAATACAGTGTATTATTATATGATAGATGGATAATAGAGAGGATTATTAATCATTTTATGGCGGTATTTCAACATGTACTTTTTGATTTGGACATAAAGATATCCGCGATAGATATCCTGTCGGAAGACGAAAAGAAGCTGATATTGGAAGATTTTAACATCACAAGTACAGCATATCCCGGAGATAAAACAATTTTTGAGTTGTTTGAAGAACAGGTGGAAAGGAGACCGGAGAAAATAGCATTAGTTGGCAGTTGGCAGGGGGTGGCACTGGTACACCCGGCCGATAAGGGGGCAGTCGGCAAAGAGGAAGGAAGCGGGGACCCTGTTCAATTAACCTACAGGAAATTGAATGAAAAATCCAACCAGGTTGCCAATTATTTACATTATGAAATAGGGGTGGAACCGGATCAACGGGTGGGGATGCTAATGGATCGATCGATATCTATGATTATCATTATGCTTGGCATTTTAAAGGCTGGCGGCGCCTATGTTCCCATATCACCCTCATTCCCTGAAGACCGTATCAAAACCATGATCGATGATGCGGATATCCGGATTCTCATCAGCCAAAAACGCTGTATCAGGACCCTGAACCGCCTCCAATGGGAGTGCAAAAACCTGGATACTTTCCTTTGCATCGACAGCGAAAATGTTCATGAAGAAGAGGAAGTTGAACAAAGCGAACTGATGGACGGCAAACTCTGGGATTATGTGGGCGAGACTTCAGTAGATGAAATCACCGGCGGCGGTTGGAACAGCAGCTATACCGGCGTACCCATCTCCAGGGAGGAAATGGAGGAATACGGCGATAATATCCTGGAAAAACTGACCCCCCTACTGCATAAAAATATGAGGGTAATGGAAATCGGTGTCGCATCCGGGATCAGTATGTATCGCATCGCACCCAGGGTGGGATTGTATGTTGGTACCGACCTGTCCGGCGTTATCATCCGGAAAAATAAAGAACAGATAAAAAAACAAGGCTGCCGCAATATCAAACTTCGTACCTTGGCTGCCCATGAAATCCATCGCCTGGAAGAGAAAGATTTTGATTTGGTAATCCTTAACAGTGTAATCCAGTGCTTCCATGGACACAATTACTTGAGAAAAGTGATCCGGAAAGTTATCCACCTGATGGGGGACAGCGGGTATATTTTCATTGGGGATATTATGGACCGGGAGTTGAAGGAGGATTTGATTGCCAGCCTGGTGGCATTCAAGCTAGCCCATAGAAAGAAGGACTACAGAACCAAGATCGATTGGTCTGAAGAGCTTTTTGTTTCTCGATCGTTCCTGGAAGACTTGGCCTGGGATTATCCTGAAATCCGTGGTATGGAATTCTCCGGTAAGATATATACCATTGAGAACGAGTTGACCAAATTCAGGTACGATGCATTGATTTATATAAATAAGATCAAAGCCAGGGGTGAATCGAAAGATAGAAAAGGAAGACATAAACATCAGCATGATGCCCGAGTATTGAGAAAGTATGGTAAGGAGAGATTATCGATTGAAATGACTTCCGGGAATTTGGCTTATATTATTTACACTTCAGGTTCTACAGGCAAACCCAAAGGAACGCTCACCATGCATTATAATGTGGCGCGGCTGGTTAAGAACACCAATTACCTTGAGCTTCACCCTGGGGATCGAGTATTGCAGTTGTCGGATTATGCCTTTGATGGTTCGGTTTTTGATATTTTCGCTGCGTTGTTAAACGGTTCCACCCTGGTGATGGTGAATCGAGGAGATTTGCTTGAGATAGGAAATCTTTGCAGCTTAATAAAGAGAGAAGGCATAAGCGTATTTTTGGTGGTCACGTCATTATTTAATACGATAATGGATGTTGGTTTGGAGAGTTTATCCGGTGTAAGAAAGGTGTTGTTTGGTGGTGAGCGTGTGTCTGTCAGTCATGCCGTAAAGGCATTGGAGTATTTAGGCAAAGGAAGAATTCTTCATATGTATGGCCCTACGGAAACCACGGTTTATGCTGCTTATTATCCTGTTGATGAAATTGATAAGAACCAATTTACTGTTCCCATTGGTGCACCTATAGCCAATACATGGATTTATATATTGGGTAAACATTTGAACCTGGTACCGATAATGGTTACAGGCAAGATATATATTGGAGGGGATGGTGTTGCTCGAGGATACCTTAATAAACCGGAATTAACTGCAGAAAAGTTTATTTTAGTTCATAGCTCATGGCTCATAGCTGATAGGAGAGAGAAGAAAGCAAGAAGTTCCGGTGAGTTCCCTATGAGCTATGAGCTATCAGCTATGAGCTGCCTTTACAAAACCGGTGACCTGGGAAGATGGTTGGCGGATGATCATGCGAATATGGAGTTTATCGGTCGAATCGATCACCAGGTAAAAGTGAGGGGGTACCGGATTGAGCTGGGAGAAATCGAACGTTGTTTGCTGAGTTATCCGAGTATCAAAGAATGCACGGTCATTGCCCGGGAAGACGAGAAAGAAAACCATTACCTTTGTGCATACCTGGTGGACTTGAGTGAAGAAAGAACTGAGGTATCGGAGTTAAAGGACTATTTATCGCAGTCATTACCGGATTTTATGATTCCTTCGTATTTTGTCCAGGTGGATAAGCTTCCCCTGGGCTCAACCGGGAAGATCGACCGGTTGAAGCTGCCGGACCCACGGTTATTATTTGATGAGAGTTCTTCAGCTCCTCGTGATAAAGTGGATGAGAAAATGGTGGAAATCTGGTGGGAGATATTGGGGATCGGGAAAGAGTTGATTGGAATAAATTCCAACTTTTTTGATTTGGGGGGGCATTCGCTGAAGGCTTCGTTGTTGACAGCGAAGATTCATAAGGAATTTGATGTAAAGGTGGGGTTAGCTGAGGTGTTCATTCATCAAACCCTGCGGGAGCTTTGTGATTATATTCGAAATGCCTCTCCACCTGCAGCGAGGTATCTGCCGATTGAGAAGGCAGAGGAGAAAGAGTATTATGTGCTTTCAGCAGCTCAGAAGCGACTTTATATCATCCAACAGATGGAGTTAGAGAGTACGCGATATAATATGCCGTATCGGTTTCCCTTTGAGGGGGCTATTGATAAAGAACGCCTGGAGAATACCTTCAAGAGGTTAATAGAGAGGCATGAGAGTTTTCGCACGTCGTTTCATATGATAGATGATCAGCCGGTTCAAAAGATTCATGCAGCCGATGAAGTGGCATTTGAAATAGAATTTTATGATTTAACCACAGGAGGTATGGCTGATCGTCCTTTTGATCTGTCGGCAGCGCCGCTTTTGCGTGTTGGGCTGATACACACCCCAGGCTTCGGCCACCCCTCTCAAGAGGGGATTCCCGGAGATAAACACATCCTCCTGGTTGAGATGCATCATATTATATCGGATGGTACATCCCAGGAGATATTGGCCCGGGAATTTGCTGCCCTGTACGCAGGGGAGGAGCTGCTGCCGCTGCGTTTGCAGTACAGGGATTATGCAGGGTGGCAGAACAGTAATGCGCAGCAAGCAATAATGAAAGAACAGGAGAAATACTGGTTGAGAGAATTTTCTGACCAACTACCAATATTGAATCTTTCTACCGACTATCCACGACCATTGATGCAAAGCTTTGAGGGCAGACGATTATGCTTTTTTTTAAGCAAAGAGATAACTGAAGCATTAAAGAAACGTTGCAAAGAGACAAATGCAACGTTGTATATGATTTTGTTGTCGGTTTTTAATATCCTGCTGACAAAACTCAGCGGCCAGGTAGATATCATCGTAGGAACCCCCATCGCTGGTAGGCGGCATGCAGACCTCCAGGATATCATTGGTATGTTTGTCAATACCTTATCAATGCGGAATTACCTGCAGGGAGATAAAGCTTTTATGGAATTTTTAAAAGAAGTAAAAGATCGCACTCTTGAGGTATATGATAACCAGGAATACCAGTTTGAAGACCTGGTAGAGAAAGTTTCTGTAAGGAGAGATACCAGGCGGAACCCAATATTTGATGTGATGTTCAATTTTTTGAACCAGGCTGATTACCAGGGGAATGTAGAGAAAGTAAATTTAGATGAAGTCACTGATGAAGGTGAGATTAAGGCGCTTTTTGATCTGATGTTCCAGGGAGCGGAGATAGAGAAGGTAATCTATATTACTGTCGATTATTGTACGAAGCTTTATAGAGAAGAGACCATAAGAAGATTTATTGGATATTTTAAAAAGATATTAGTGGAAGTTCAAGATGATCCATATAAAAAATTGTCTTCAATCGAGATTATATCAGGGGAAGAGAAGAAGCAAATGTTGTTTGATTTTAATGACACTGCATCGGAATTTACCGGGGATAAAACCCTTCATGAATTATTTGCGGATCAGGCAGCCAGAACACCGGAGAAAATAGCCTTAGTTGGCAGTTGGCAGGGGGTGGCACTGGTACACCCGGCCAATAAGGGGGAAATAACCGGGGAAACGGGGCAATTGACCTATGGGGAATTAAATAAAAGATCGAATCAAGTGGCCCGCTTGTTATATGAAAAAGGCGTTGAGCCTGATACCGCTGTGGGAATTATGGTGGAACGTTCTATTGAAATGATTGTAGGAATCCTGGCAATCTTAAAAGCCGGTGCTGCCTATTTGCCCATTGATCCGGATTATCCGGAAGAACGAATCAGATATATGCTGGAAGACAGCAATGCGAAGGTTTTGGTGAGTGAGGTAAGTAAGGTGAGTGAGGTGAGTGGGGGAACTGTGGTGGTTACTCACCCTACTCACCTATGTTACGTTATCTACACCTCGGGGACTACTGGCAAACCCAAAGGGGTGATGTTGGAACATCGCAACCTCGTCAATCTCATCCGGTATCAATTCAACTATACCGTCATTGATTTTACCCGAGTTTTGCAGTTTACTACGATCAGTTTTGATGTATCTGCCCAGGAGATTTTTTCCACGCTCCTGGCAGGTGGAACACTCTTTTTAGTTAGTAAAGAAACCATTCGTGATATTTCGCAGCTTTTAAAGGTAGTAGAGAAGGAGAAAATCAAAACGGTATTTTGGCCTGCTTCCTTTTTGAAGTTTGTGATGAACGAAGAAGACTATGTAAGACTGATGCCTGCTAGTTTGGAGCACATTGTTACCGCCGGGGAGCAAGTAATCGTGAACCAGAGATTTAGAAAATATCTGGAAAGCAGCAGGGTTTATTTGCACAATCATTATGGACCGTCAGAGACTCATGTGGTCACTGCCTGGACGTGGGAAGTCGGGCAGAGAGAAGAGTTACCTGAGCTTCCTCCTATTGGCAGACCGATTTCGAATACGAGTATTTATATATTGGATAATGGGAAGAACCTGGTGCCGGTAGGAGCAGCGGGAGAGTTGGTGATTGGGGGCATCCAGGTAGGGCGAGGTTACCTGAACCGACCGGAATTAACCGCAATTTCCTATAAGTCCTATAGGACCTATATTTCTAAAAAAATCTACAAAACCGGTGACCTGGCCCGTTGGCTGGCGGATGGTAATATCGAATTTTTGGGAAGAATCGATCAACAAATTAAAATCAGGGGATTCCGGGTAGAATTGGGAGAAATCGAGAGCCAGTTGTTAAACCACCGCAATATCAAAGATGCTGTGGTGCTGGCAAGAGAGGATAAAAAAATAGACAAATATTTATGTGCTTATGTGGTTTTAGATGAAGAACCGGAACCATCCGAATTGAGGGCATTTCTATCGAAACATTTGCCGGATTATATGATTCCCGCTTATTTTGTTCGGATGGATAGTCTTCCTCTCACTCCAAACCGTAAAGTGGATAGGCGGGCATTGCCGAAGCCGCAGTTGGGAACAGGAATGGATTACACGGCTCCGCGGAATAATATTGAAAGAAAATTGGCAAAGGTTTGGTCTGAGGTTTTGGGTATTGAAAGAGAAGTCATCGGCATTGATTCCAACTTTTTCGAGTTAGGGGGACACTCGTTAAAGGCAACCATATTGACTGCAAAAGTGCACAAAGAATTCCAGGTGAAATTGCCATTGGTACAGGTCTTCAAAACTCCATACCTCAGGGGGCTTTCACAATACATCGAAGAGTTGGTTGAAGATAAGTACACGTATATGTATACAGCCATAAAACCGGTAGAGGAGAAGGAATATTACCGGTTATCTTCCTCTCAGAAGCGTTTATTTTTTTTACATCGGATGGAGCCTCACAGCACTGCTTACAACATGCCAGAGGTCATTCCATTGACCTGGGAGTTGAGCTGCGAGAGACTGGAACAAACGTTCAAGCAATTAATCGCCCGACATGAGAGTTTAAGGACGTCATTTGAGATGAAGGAGGGAAAACCGGTCCAGAGGGTCCATGATGAAGCAGAATTTGAGATTGAATGTTATGATTTAGCCACTATTTCAGACTTCATTCGTCCCTTTGATTTATCTCAGGCACCACTGATACGAGTTGGGGTGATTGAAATAAAAGACAACTACCATTTATTGCTGGCGGATATGCATCATATTATATCGGACGGTCTGTCTCACGGTATATTGGTGAGGGATTTTATGGACCTTTACCATGGGAATAAGCTGCTTCCGTTGAGGTTCCAGTATAAAGATTATACCGAATGGCAAAATACCAGGCTTCAGACAGATGAGTTGAAGCAGCAGGAAAAATACTGGCTCAATATATTTGCGGGTGATATCCCGGTACTAAACTTACCCACGGATTATCCACGACCCAGGATCCAACGTTTTGAGGGAGATTTTTTATCTTTTGAAATTGATGAAGAGAGGACGGTATTATTAAGGCAAGTTGCCTCACGTGAGGAAGCTACCCTTTATATAGTATTGTTGACAGTATATGCCATTTTTTTATCAAAAATAACCGGTCAGGAAGATATCGTGATTGGCACACCCATTGCAAGCCGTATGCATGCAGATTTAGATCACATCATCGGTATGTTCGCCAACACCCTCGCTTTAAGGAATTTTCCCGGAGGGCAAAAGAGCTTTTCATGTTTTTTGAGGGAGGTGAAGGGAAGGACGTTGAATGCCTTTGAAAACCAGGAATATCCGTTTGAAGAGCTGGTGGAGAAGTTGGCGGTTGTCCGTGATACGGGTCGGAATCCACTGTTTGATGTAATGTTTGCCTTGCAAAGCGTTGAGATGGGGTATGCTGTGGGTGCTGATGCCACCGTGGGCGCGAATCCAGTGGAACGTTCTGATGCATATGCGGATGCAGAAACCAATCAATGGCAACCTGATTTTAAACACCGGATTTCAAAATTTGATATCACCCTCCACTGTATCCATGAGGGTGAAACCCTGCAATTTGCCTTTGAATTTTGTACAAAACTCTTTAAAAGAGAAACCATCAAACGTTTTAAATTTTATTTTGGTAAGATTATCTCTTTAGTCTTGCAAGCACCGGAAATAAGATTATGGCAAATAGAGATCATATCCGAAAAAGAAAAGCAGAAAATTCTCTATGAATTTAATGATACCAGGGCCGATTATCCGTTGGATAAAACAATTCATGAATTATTCGAAGAGCAGGCAGCCAAAACGCCTGACAGCGCTGCCGTTGTCGGGCATGGATGCATGGATGCATGGATGCATGGAAATATCTCCATTACTTTCAGAGAATTGAATGAAAAATCCAATCAATTGGCCCATTTTTTACGGGAAGAAGGCGTTGGGTCCGATACCATTGTGGGTCTGATGATGGAACGATCAATAGAAATGATAATCGGAATATTGGGCATATTGAAAGCCGGTGGTGCGTATTTGCCTATTGATCCCGATTATCCCCCGGCAAGGCAAAAATATATGTTGGCCGACAGCAAGGCAAAGGTTTTGTTAAAAAAATCCGAAATTGCGCAGAGACCAATATCGAAATTCGAAACAAATCCAAATGACCGAAATTCAAATGACCGAAACATTACGAATGGACCAATTGTTTTGAATTTTGAACATTTGGATTTTGAATTTGTTTCGGATTTCGGATTTCGTGCTTCGAATTTAAACTCTTCAAATCTTGTCTACCTCATCTACACCTCGGGGACTACCGGAAAACCCAAAGGGGTGATGTTGGAACATCGCAGCCTTGCCAATCTTATCCACTATCAATTCAACTATACCGACATTGATTTTAGCCGGGTACTCCAGTTTACCACCATCGGTTTTGATGTGTCTGCTCAGGAAATTTTTTCCACGCTTCTGGCAGGTGGAATACTCTTTTTAGTCAGTAAAGAAACCATTCGTGATATTTCGCAGCTTTTGAAGGTAGTGGAGAAGGAGAAAATCAAAACAGTGTTTTGGCCTGCCTCCTTTTTGAAGTTTGTGATGAACGAAGAAGACTATATAAGACTGATGTCTGCTAGTTTGGAGCATATTGTTACCGCCGGGGAGCAATTAATTATCAATGAAAGATTTAAGAGGTATTTGCAGGGCAGCGGGGTTTATTTGCACAATCATTACGGTCCGTCAGAGACTCATGTAGTCACTGCCTGGACATGGGGACCAGGGCAGGGAGAGGAGTTATCGGAACTGCCTCCGATTGGCAAACCCATTTCGAATACTAATATTTATATACTTGACAGGGGAAAGAACCTGGTGCCAATTGGTGTGCCGGGAGAATTATCTATTGGTGGCATCCAGGTGGGACGAGGTTACCTGAACCGACCGGAATTAACCGCAGAAAAGTTTATTTTAGCTCATAGCTCATGGCTCATAGCTGATAGGAGGGAGAAGAAAGATGGCAGTTCTGGGGAGCTTCCTATGAGCTATGAGCTATCAGCTATGAGCTATCTCTTCAAAACCGGTGATTTAGCCCGTTGGCTGCCGGACGGCAATATTGAATTCCTGGGAAGAATTGATCAACAAGTTAAAATCAGGGGATTCCGGGTGGAATTGGGAGAAATTGAGAGCCAATTGCTAAACCACGATTTTATCAAAGAGGCTGTGGTACTGGCACGGCAAGATGACCGGGGGCTTCAATACCTTTGTGCTTATATAGCAGCAGGAGCTGAAAAGAAAATATCGTCATCCGGGCTGCGAGAATATTTGGCAAATGATTTGCCGGATTATATGATTCCTGCTTATTTTGTCCAAATGGAGAAAATACCACTTACTGCTAATGGGAAAGTTGATCGGAGAATGCTGCCTCGGCCCCGGGAGGCCGACATCCGTTTGGACTCTACTTATGCGGCACCTGAAACCGGTCTGCAGCGAACTATTGCGGAAATCTGGAAGGAGGTGTTGGGTCGGGATAAAGTGGGGACCAGGGATAATTTCTTCGATTTAGGGGGAAATTCCCTGGATGTTATCACGGTGAGTAATAAATTAAAAGAAACGCTAAAAAAGGAAATCACTGTTGTTACTTTATTTACGTATCCCACCATTGGGTCCCTTGAAAACTATTTGAAGAGTAACAGTGACAAAAGTAGTGAAGTCTTTGAAAGCAGGGAATTGGAGCGTTCTGAACTGATCGATGAAGGAAAAGACCTTATGCAGCAAACGTTAAAAAAATTAGATAAGGAAGATTGACCTGTTAAACGTGCGGAAAAATAATTTCACACCTATTGAAATATTTACATATTTTCTTTAAAATTTACTTTTGCTTATTACCGTTCAAAAGGAAAAAGGAGGTTAAGATGAAGCGAAATGGCAGAAGATTCCTTGTGGTTGCCGGTATTATCCTGTTCTTTTCATTTTTTGTTGTACCTGTTCATGTTCATGGTGAAGACCAGGCACAAACATCCCAGGCTGAATCGGCAAAACCATCGCTTGCTTCAATCGATGAACTGCTCTCAGAAAAAACCGTCGAGAACTGCGAGAAAGCGGTTAAAGAGTGTGAGCTGTTATTAAAAGATGATCCCAACAACTATGAAATACTCTATAGGCTGGCTAATGCATATATCGGCATAATTGATATTAAGACCTCGGCCCTTATAGAGGAAAAAGATGAATTTAAGCCAATGCTTAAAAAGCTGGGGCAAATTGCTAATGATTACGCAAAAAAAGCGTATAAATTAAATCCGAAGCACAAGGACGTGGTGGCGGCCAACCTGGTTTCATACGGGTATTATTCAGCCAGTTTCGGCATTGTAAAAGCCATCTTTAAAGGAGCCGCAGGTCATTACAAAGACCTGTGCAACCAATTGATTGAGATTGACAATACGCATTTAGGCGCTTTGGGATATCGCTTGCTGGGAAAACTTTACCACGTGGCACCCTGGCCGGTGGGAAGTAAGAAAAAAGCATTGCACTTCTTTCAAAAGGCCGTCGAAACCGACAACTCCGTATTGTATACCCATTATTATATCGGCGTGCTTCACTTTGAAAAACGTAAATATGACCTTGCGGAAAAGGAATTTACAATTGTTAAAGAAAATCCCCCCCACGCCAGTGAGAAACACTACATCGATGGGTATAAAGAAAAAGCACGTCATTACTTGATGTCAATCTCTAGAATCAAAAAAAGAAAATAAGAATCTACATGTAAAACATGTTGGCTTATTACCGCACTGTAAGTGCTTATACCGAATACAAATAGAATTCCCGGGGACGAAGTTCGTCAAATTTTTCTGTCTCAAAAAGGAATCGCCTGATATCAAAACAAATATCGCATTTTGAAAGATAGCCATCCGGGTTTTCCCGGAAGCCAAAATCCCTGGCAAAGTGATAAAGCATTTCTATATCTTCCGAAATCAGGAAACGCAGCACCGGTTTATCTTCTAAATCAATGCCTTCATCCACAAGCCGGTTGATATCCCGCCAGCTCCCTAACGAAACTCCACCGCAGTACCCCGGCATAATATTCCCGTAATTATCAAAATGGTTGTGCCAGTTGCGAAGAACCGGTGTAGTACAGGGCTGGCTCAAAAGAACCTCGCGGGGATATTTGGGATAGAAATCCCTTAAACTTTTGTTCGCTCTACCCATTAAAAACATTTCCACTTCAACGCTGCCGGTAAGATAATTATTTTGGATAAGCTTATAATAATCTTCAAGGGAAATGGTTTGCTTAATCCCCAGTTGTTTAAATTGTCTATAATAGTCCAGTTGATAAATCATAACATTTTCAGCAAAAACGTCTCTGCTGATCTTGATGCATCTTTCCGTTTGTTCAAAGGGAATATATTCTGCATAAAAGGGGTTAACCGAAATCAAGATTCCCTTGAGCCCGGCATTTTTTAAGTTCATCAATTTTTCCCGGGTGGTTTCGTCGCTGCTGCACCAGAAGCAATTGGTCTCTACAAACGTAGATGGAATGTTATACTCACCGGCAATTTCTACAGCTTTCCATAGAAGATCGTAATTTAAAAAGGGTTCTCCGCCGCTAAAATGGAGCCCATGGTTTAAACTTACAGAGTTATTGCCCCAGGGGGAACTGTTTATTTTCCTGGAAAGTAATGAGAAAAATTCGATTAAATCGTCTTCTGTAAACCAGTCAGCTTTCCATTGGGGAGAACAAAAATACATGCAGTGTCTGCATGCTGCTGTACATTTATAAGACAAAATCAAACCACCGGATTGGGGAAGAGGTAGTTTTATTTTATTCATTGTAGTAATCTACCTTACCATAAATCCCAAAAAATTGCAATCTTCTCTTCTTTGTGTTCCTTTGTGCTTTTTACCGCATTGTAAATGCCTTCGTGGCTAAAAAAAATAGAATTTCTGCATTTCCCCCCAGGCTATTGAAATACCAATGACTTTGTTATAAAATACCCTTATGGAACAAGAAAAAGCATTTTCCGGCATCGCACTTCATGAGAAGTTTAAAAATGGCAAAGCCGCAGGGCAAATTATCCTTACGGATGGTACGATTCGATTTCAATCGGATCAAGGCGGCGTTGAAATTCCTTTGCATGATATAACCGTTAAAAGAGGCGGCTCAAGTGGTCAACTGGTCACATTTGAGCATCGCTCCTATCCCGGATGGTATATCTATACGGAAGAGAAATCCATTCTAAGAAAATTAAACCAATTATCCAGGCCCGATACTGACATTTCCACCCAGGTCAAAGGCATTAAGAAAATCCGACGGCGTGTCCGCGGGCTTATCCTGGGTATTGTACTGGCAATAGCCGCATTAATTCTTATACTGCTGCAAATTAGAAATCCCGTTGCCAAGGCCATTGCCAAAAGTATTCCTGTAGAATGGGAACAATCCCTGGGAGAAAGTGTTTTTGAACAATATAAAGCACAGAAAAAATTCATCGATGATCCTGAGGTCATCGCTTCCCTGGACAAAATCACCGTACCCCTGCTAAACCGAATCCCGGATAAGCGTTATGATTTCAAAATATACATTGTCCGGGACTCGTCGATCAATGCCTTTGCGCTTCCAGGGGGGTATATGGCCTTGCATACCGGGCTGCTGTTAAATGTGGAGCATGCCGAGGAGTTATTGGGCGTCCTGGCTCATGAAATTTCCCATGTCACCTTACAGCATGGCCTGAGAAAGCTTATCGATTCATTGGGCCTGCTTTTAATGATAAAAGCATTTTTTGGAGATGCCTCCGGTATATGGGGTGAAGTTGTCAAGAGCGGAGCTTTTTTGCTGGACCAGCAATTTTCCCGGAGTTTTGAAAGAGAAGCGGATGAGACGGGATTTTCTTACCTTGTCAATGCCGGCATCGATCCCGGTGGCATGATCGGTTTTTTCCAACGACTGGAGGAAGAAAGAAAAAAAGTAGATACCTTGAATCTTGAGGAAAAGTTGAATTTTCTCAGTACACATCCTGCACCGGGCATGCGCATTAAATATTTAAACAAGAAATTGAAACAACTGGGAAATAGAGGTGGATTCCTGAATTTTGAAGCAGATTTCCGGGTATTCAAGGAGACCCTAAAACAGAAAGTCCATGAAATGCAATCCGGCAATTGAGCGGAAAGGTATTTGCCGATAAAAGAATCCGGGGTCATTTTTTTTATAATAATTGTAACATTTTCTTTTCTTGTGCGTATAAAAGGGTGAAAATAGGAACAATAAACAGGTTGGCCAACTTGCAATTTCGTTCACTAAACACTAAAATTAAAATCTATTAAAGGAGTATCAATATGAGAAAAAAATCAGTATTTACACTGACTCTTTTGTTTTTGTTAGGTCTTGTTTTCATCATTCCGGCAAAACCGGCTTCCCTGCAAACGTCCATAATCCCGGACAATGCCCGCTGGGTCATTCACTTCGATGTGCAAAAATTCACATCCACCCGGTTTTGTGAACTGCTGAAACAGGATGAAGCCATCGGACTCGAAAAGAAAACCCTGAAAATCTCCAAAATGTTCAAATTTGACCCCTTAAAGGACATCATGGGGATTACCGTCTTCGGAGCTGGCAAAGGCAAGAAAAATACAGTGGTGTGTTTGTCCGGGAATTTTAATAAAGATCATTTACTCATTCTCCTGAACATGAACGTCGATCATCGCGAAATTCCCTATGGAAAGTACACGATTCATAATTGGCACCGCTCTCAATTCGGGACCTTTGCCAATGATCACCTGGTGGTGATAGCCAACAATGAGAGTGTTCTAAAAAATGTCCTGGATGTTATTGCCGGTAAAAAGAAAAATATCGGCGCTTCAAATTTGATGCCCCACTTGAGAGGAATCCCCAAAGACGCCTTTTTAAGAGCGGTGATCGATAATATCTCTTACCTGCTGGGAGCCGATGATGTATCGACAATCTTGAAAAAAACAGGAATGGCATTCTTCATTGCCATGGAACGTAATCAAAATCTCACCATGAAACTCAAATTAACCACCGATTCCCCGGAAACAGCCAAAAACATTCAACAAATTGTCACGGGATTCCTCGCCCTGGCAAAACTAAAGCAAAATCAGGGTGAAATAGACCCCAAATTAAAGTTGCTGGATGACTTAAAAGTAAGATTAGAAGGGAATATTGTGCAAATAGAATTGACTCATCCCTCAAAGGATTTAGTTAAAATGTTTTCTCACAGCAAAGGGCACTTTGATATTTTTGATTAATGGAAGATAAACTATTGGAGAATAGACAGTTAACCGATGAAGAGCTGGCCGTGGAAGCACAGGCCGGCTCTCGCCGGTCTTTTGAAGAATTGGTTCGCCGCTATAGTCAGCGGCTCTTCTACTTTCTGCGACCCAAAATGTTAACCCATCAAGATACCGAAGACATTATCCAGGAAACGTTTCTCAAAACATACCGCAATATCCGCCGCTTTAATTTTGAGTGTAAATTCTCTACCTGGATTTATACCACGGCCACCCGGCTGGTGATAAGTTTCTATCGCAAAAAGCGGCCCAATGAGTCCACTTTCGTATCTATTGATACATCACCGGATCCCCAGGAGCAAATGATAAAGGAGGAGGACGCTAAAAACCTGTGGAATATTGCTCAGGCGCTCCGGGAAAATCAATTCCAGGCACTCTGGCTGCGTTACATGGAGGATTTGCCTTTGAAAGAGATCGCTCAAGTCATGAAAAAAACGCAGATTTATGTTCGCGTGTTACTTCATCGTGCCCGTTTGAACCTGATGAAACAGCTCAATCCATCTGCTCTTCCCGGAAAACTTGAAAAGGCGGCCCCTGCTGAAACCAATCTATCGCTTTTATAATAAGGAGGACATGGGATGTTTTGTTTTTTATATAAATGGATGATATCCCGGGCCCAGGATTTGGGTAAAAAGCTATCCGGGCCTGTAAGCCGTCACATACGCCGGTGCAGGGCCTGCCGCGAATTTGCCCGGTTTTCCCAATCTCTTCCCGGCAGGTTTACCCGGGACGTACCCGGATTTCTACAGGAAAGCAACCAATTCCTTGAGGAAAAAATGATCGCCGCACTGGCTGCAAAACCGGTAACAGGATTGCCCCGAAAACGCCATTTGTTGCCCATCCCCGTGTTATCATTAGCAGCAGCGCTAGTCATACTGCTGGTGTCAGCCGGTATTATTTTTAAAATTATTCCCGCCGCTGCGCCCGAACCAATTGATAAAGTGGAAAAAACCATTGCTCATATTGCCGAATCTACCCTTGCCAAAATCCCGCTCAAGGATATTGTGGGGCGTATGGAATCCTCGGTTGAAGCGGAAATGCGCGGCCTGGAAAAATCCGTGAAATCAGCGGCTGAACATCTCGCTTCCTGCCTGGATTTCAAAATAGCACCCCGGGACAACGGGGCTCGGGGGAATAGTAAGAATCTATAAGCAGCCCTAAGCCGTACAACCAAATTTTTAATTTCATACTTTATGGGATATTAATATAGATGTATCCTATTTTTTCTAAGATATTTAGAAAAAAGTAAATCGCCCCCTTCTCTCCAATAACTATCACCAAAAAATCTGCCTGCCACTTTATCATTCTTTAATGGAATGGGAACATAACAATGCGGGGGAAGAACATTTTTGTACAGCAAGGGAACCTGTCTATGCAGAATAAGAACATAATTATACGGAGCAGGAACATATTTACGTGGGGCAAGAACATAATTACGTGGGGCAAGTACATATTAAGATATAAAAAGAACCTAATTAAACGACTTAAGAACATTTATTGATAGAATGGGAACATAATAAGGCAAATTAAGAACATATATTTGCATTTTGAGAACATAATTTGATGAAGGAAGAACAAAATGGGGCGAGGGGAGAACATTCTCTGTCGAGGGAAGAACAAAAATAATCGATTTGTTAAACTTTTGGCTCATTTTTCCGTATAAATAATATAAATAACTTTTAAAGGAGACATAACAATGGACAGTAAAGCATTAAAAAGAGAAATGAGTCTCAGGTTCAAGCAAATGCGGGAAGCGTTAGAGTATTCCCAGGAGAAGATGGCCGCGCATCTGGGTGTGGTGCGGCCCAGTTATACCAAATACGAAAGCGGTTTTGCCCTTCCCAGTCTTCCTACCCTGCGTGTGTTGGCAGCCAGTTTTGATGTTTCGTTGGATTGGTTGGTAGCGAATAAAGGGCCGATGTTTTTTAACGAGAAAGCCGTGCCGGAGAAAAAATCGGACCTGGAAAACGTAATGGATGATGTTAAAGAGTTATTGGAGTCTATGGAGCGTATTCCATTGCTGCGCTATGAGGTGTTAAGTTTTTTCCAGAAATTCAAACTGGAGTATAAGGAACTGGTGGAGTCTTCCGAAAAAGAGATCAAAACAGGAGAATAAGAGTGACAGCCCGGAAAAAATTAACGTTGTCGGGTTTCCTGGCAGGACTACGTCAAAGTTAAAAATGATGAATGATGAATGATGAAAAGTGATATCAATAGCGGAATACCAGGTTTTATGAAAGTCTACTTCATCATTCATCACTCATCATTCATAATTTAGATGCGTCAAAGGTTTTTGAAAACTTTGACGCATTCCCGGGCTTCCCGGTAGTATTTTTTTGCTTGTTGGGTTACTCTTAATATAAAATCGGTTTTACCTTTGGTATAAGCGACCCTATCTTCGGGGAACTCATTAACAAGGCGATATTTCAGTTCTTCATATTCCTTTGCCACGTCGGGAAACTCGATTAAGTAGTCTCTGAACAGCAGCCTGTCCCAGTGTTCAAAATTGTGTTCTACCATGTGAATATGGTGAGTACGCTTCCCGCCGGCATCCCGTTTAATGAACCAAGCGTAAAATGGGGGAATGTCATCCCCCCAGGAAGGCCTCCAGAAGTAGTCATAACCCTGAGCTTCCAGGACAGGGGCAATCCTTTTTTTCGTTTCTTCTAAAGAAGTGACTTCTACTAAAATGTCTATTATAGGTTTTGCCGCCAAATTGGGTACGGCTGTACTGCCGAAGTGCTCGATTCGTTTAATTAAATCTGTGGGAAGGCAGTTGAGAAGATGGTGTTTTTCTTGTATGAACATGTGAGGCCACTGAGGATTATAGGGCGTGATGTCCACATGCTCTTGCACCACCCTGTCGATTTTTTCTTTCAGTGTTTCCATGTGGTATTTTTTGCCTGGAACCTTTTTTTTAAAAGAATTTTAATGGAAATGGCAGAATATTGCAATAGTCGGGAGATTTTTTTTTATTTACAGCACCACGAAGACACCAAGAGCACGGAAAAGAAGAAAGAAGGCCATGAGGTCAGAGAGGCTTTGTTAAATTCTTCCTGGTATATAGTCACTCGAAGAGCCAATCCCCGATGTCAAACGGCAATCTTAACCGGATGTTATCCTTTTTATATCTATATTGTTCCCCTATGTTTGCCAGGAAGAGTTGATCAAAAAAAGAGACAGGCGCGAAACGAGAAAAACGAAAAACTATTCCGGGAACCTGAGTTTAAGAACAAAAGGTTCCCATTTTTAAAACCAGGTGATAAGTGAAACGAATCAATCGGAGCGGTTATGGCACCACTTTTTTACCATGGCAAAAACCTTCTCTCTCCTGATGGGCTTGGCTATGTAATCATCCATACCAGCTTCAAGACACTTTTCCCGGTCACCTTTCATCGTCTGGGCGGTCATAGCAACAATGGGGACATCGCTAAAACCCTTTTCCCGTATGATACGGGTGGCATCCAAACCGTTCATTTGCGGCATCTGGATATCCATAAGAATCAAATCAAATTTCTCCGGTTCCGCTGTGAAGATTTCTACCGCCTCTTTCCCATTAGCTGCTACCTTCAATTGATATCCGGCTTTTGTTAACATAAACCGTGCCAACTTCTGGTTGATAGGGTTGTCTTCAGCCAGGAGGATATGAGTGGAATGTTTGGCCTCTTCGGCAATAGAATGCTGGGTAACAATTCCCTCTTTTTTATTTTCATTTTTCAGGTCAGCGCTTCTGTCTCGTTCCCCGGCCTTTGCCAAAAGGAGTTCGATTATATGTATCAGTTTTCTTCTGCGAATGGGTTTGGGAAGGAATCCGTCAAACCCCGATTCTATATATTTCAAGGAGCGATGCATGGTTGAGGAAGAGAAGGCCAGGAGTGGCAGGTTTGATAGGGGAGGATCAAGCTTGCGAATTTGCTTTGCCAGCTCATATCCACTAATATCCGGCATCATGATGTCAATGACACAAATGTCAACCGGATCACCCTGGACAAAACTATCCTGGATAACCGGTACCACATCATGGGGGTCTGTCAGTGGAACTACCCGCATGTTCGCACGCTTCAAGAATTGGGTCATAATTTCCAGGTTGCTGCGATTATCATCAATTACCAGGACCTTTTTTCCAGCTGCATGCTCCTTTNNACTCTTTACCCGGATATCACCTCCCATAAGCACTGCAATCTGTTTGCATATGGACAATCCCAGGCCGCTGCCGCCATACTCCCGTGTAGTAGAACCATCTCCCTGCTGGAACGCATCAAAAATAGACGCCTGCTTTTCCTCAGGAATGCCGATTCCTGTATCCCGAACGCTGAAGTGAAATTTGATTCTCTCTTCTTCCTCTTTCTCTACTTCAAGAGACAGTTCGATCTCGCCCTTCCTGGTAAATTTGACGGCATTGCCTATCAGGTTGATCAGTACCTGGCGAAACCGTCCGGCATCGCCTTTAACAAATGCCGGCACATTATCACCGATTCGACACATCAACTCCACAGGTCGATTGCCAATCCAGGGCAAAACAATTTCACAAACATCAAACACAGTCAGCTCCGGATCAAAATCAATTAAATCAAGCGATAATTCACCAGCCTCAATTTTAGAAAAATCAAGAATATCGTTTAGCAGGGTAATTAATGCTGAACCGCTGCGGCTGATAGTTCTCACATAATCCAACTGCTCTTCGCTCATATCAGTATCCATCAGCATATCCGTAAAACCAATAATGCCGTTCATGGGAGTGCGAATTTCGTGACTCATCCGCGCCAGGAACTCACTCTTGGCCTGGTTGGCAGCATTGGCTGCCTCCCGCTCCTTCTTAGCAATTTCAATGGCTTTTTCAAGCTCTCGAGACTTCTTTATAATCTCTTCGTTTTGCTGCTTAATTTGCATCTCGGACTGCTTGATCTGGGTGATGTCGGAACTAACGGCCACCAGGTGTATCAATTGTCCTTCCGTATCAAAAATCGGAGTTAGAGTAGCTTGATACCAAAGTCTCTCCCCGGATTCCTTTACATCTGACATCTCATAAGTAACCGATTTTTTATCATTTATACATTTATGAACGATCTCTTCTATATCGGGTCTTAAACTGGCCTCAAAAATATTTCTGCCGCGCCTTTCCATAAATTCTTCCTTTGACATACCGGTCATGCGAACAAACATTTCATTCACCCATTCAATATTCCCGTCGGCATCCATAATAATCACCGAATTTTCTGTCTCCCTGGCGACGATGGAAAGTTTTTCCAATTCTTTATTGGCTCCGGCAAGTTCCCGGATGGAATCTTCAAGCTGGATGTTAGACTCCTCCAATTGACGGGTTCGTTTCACCACAAGCTGCTCCAACTCCACCTTGCGATCGGTTAATTGTTTTAACCGCAAGCGGTAAATACCAAAGGCCAAAAACACAACACAAAATGCACACAGCGCATAGAACCACGATGTCTGGGAAAAATAAGGCTTCAAGCGAAAATCAAACGACGCACCTTCACTATTCCATATATTGCTGTTGTTACAGGCAATAACTCTAAATCGATAGTCCCCATAGGGAATATTTGTATAATAGGCTGTCCGACGCGACCCAACCTCTCGCCATTCGTTATCATATCCCTCCAACATGTACTTGAATTTAATCTTTTCCGGGGCATAAAAGCTGAGGGCCGTGTAATAGAACTCAAAATCTTTCACACCCGGTGAAAACACAGCCTGTTGATTTTGAAAAAGATCAATAGGTCTATTGTCAACGATCAATTGTTCAATTCGTACAATGGGAGGTACTTCATTAAATATTATCCGTTTAGGATCTAGTTTTACCACCCCCTCGGCAGTTGCGAACCAGAGTTTTCCATCTGCGGTTTTGCCGCCGGCAGGCTGGGTCAAGCGGCCGGAACATTGATTGATACGCATGCCATCGGACTCATTATAGGATTTATAGGTAATACGGTGCAGTTTTCCTTCAGCAAGATCATTGAGCTCATTTTTACTGATACAAACAATCCCTCGCTTATGCCCCAGCCAGAAGTTTCCGCTGTTATCCTCAAGTATCTGGAATACCCCCCCGTTGTATAACCCCTCTTCCTGGGTAAACCGGGTAAAGGTTCCATCTTTGAAGCGAACCAGTCCGTTCTCAACCGTTCCGATCCACAGCACACCGTCCACGTCCGTATCCTCATATATCACGGCAATATTATTCCCCGGCAAACCGTTTTCCGTTGTATAAATATCAAAGGTTTCATTCTTAAAACGATTCAGACCTTTCTCCGTACCAATCCATACACACCCGTATCCATCCTTGTAAATGGACTTCACAAAATTATTGGATAATCCGTCGGCAGTGGTATAAGTGTTGAATTTACCGCCAGCAAAGTAACTAAAGCCGCCATCATACGTACCAACCCACAGTACTCCCTCCCTATCCACATAAATACATCTCACGGTATCGCTTCCCAGTCCCTCTTTCCTGGTATAGGTTAAAACTTTATAAACCACCCCATCCTTTACCTTTAACTGTTTTAACCCTATGCTTTCCGTACCCACCCAGATATTGCCTTTGTTGTCTCCGCCAAGAGACATGATGCCGTAAGTAAACGACTCATCCCCGGTCATGAATTGGCTAAATTTCCCGTCTTTATATTGAAATAAACCGTTGCGCATACCGATCCAGAGAGTGTTGTGCCGGTCTCTATAAATGGACCAGGCAACACCATCGGACAACCCGTCTTTGCCGGTAAAACTCCTGAAGGTCCCATCTTTCAAACGATAGAGCCCCCTGGTTTCCGTCCCCACCCAGAGGTTTTTTTCACTATCTTCGCAAATCGAATTAACCAGGTTACTGCGAAAGTTATCTTCCATTAAAGTGGTGGAGAATGTTCCATCTTTCATACGGGTCAAGCCTTTGCGGGTACCAATCCAGAGGATACCACTGCTGTCCTCGTAAATGGTTCGCACAAAATCATTGGGCAGTCCATCCTTCGTGGTATACACGATAAATCCATTGTCTTTTAATTGACACAAACCACCGCCGTAGGTGGCAATCCAGAGTCTCCCTTTGCTGTCTTCAAACACTTTCCTCACATAATTGTGGGGCAAACCTTGTTTCTCCGTGTAGGTAATGAACCTGTCTTCCTTGAAGTCGAACCGGTTCAAACCTTTTACTGTCCCAATCCACAACCGTCCGCTTCGATCCTCACAGATAGACCTGACAAAATCACCGGTCAACCCATCTTTTGTGGAATATTGGGTAAGCTTACCTTTACCCTCTTTAAAATAATAAACACCGGCACCGCTTGTTCCAATCCAAAAATCTCCCCTGGTATCCTCATAGATTTGCCAGACATAGTCATTAAGGCCTTGATCTTTAAAACGAGGAGTTATTTTCTCATTTTCCAGTATTGCTACCCCACTGCTTGTTCCGATCCAGAGTTGCCGGCTTTTATCCTCGTAGATTGCCGTCACATGATTGGCTGGCAGTCCCTCGCTGCTTTTCCTGTTAAAAATCGTAAAATCCTTACCATCAAAGCGCGCCAACCCATAAGTAGTGGCAAGCCAGAGATAGCCATCAGACGACTGCATCACTTGATTCACCATATTATCCGGAAGATCATTTCTCGTTTGCCAATTATGTTGAATGTAATCGTCCAGTTCTCTCTCCGGATCAAGGGCTAAAAGACGCGGCGTAGGTAGATGATGGATTAAACCGATGCCAGGACATGCCAGCAAAACAATAACCCATATCCTTATCAGTGACTGATATGGCCGACGAAGACTGGTCTTTTCAAAACTCTGTTTCATTTTCAACGTTTTCCTAACAAGTATACCAAAAAAAAAAAAATTTTCAATATTAAATATTAATGATATTATTTTTACCAGTCCCGGACGTAATTGAGGGGGAAAAGGTTTTTAAAAAAATTTTTTTACATATTACATATTACCTGCTGCCGTTTGATGGTATAATTTTATCTGGTTCTATATCGAGGTAAAATGATGCTGGAACTAAAACAGGATGAAAGCAAACTGGAGGGTACGCAAGGTAAAATATTGGAATCCCAACCCTTGTCGGCGGATTCACCTTACCGGGATCAAGTAAACATTTTTCAAATCAAATACCTCAGCGACGGTTTGAAAATCAAGGGCTATTTGCTGCTGCCTGCTGATATTCCCGAAGGTAAACCTAAACAGTTACCGGCAATTATCTATAACAGACCGGGTATCGGTGATTCCCACAAGATCAATAAGGAAACGTTGGCGTACCTTTCTATTTTACCGGCCCATAACTACGTAGTGGCAGCTACCCAGTACAGGGGTAATGATGGCTCCGACGGGACAGAGAGTTACCTGGATAAAGATATAAACGATGTACTCCATATCCTGACACTGGTCAGGAGTTTGGCCTATGTGGATTCGGACCGGACCGGTATGCTGGGTTTCTCTCGGGGGGCTGCGGTGACGTACCAGTTACTAAAGCAGCAAGTGGATATCAAAGCTGCCTGTGTAATGGGCTGTGCCACGGATTTCCTGGATGCTTATTACCAATTGCCTCATTACCGACCGTTCCTGGAAGCTGTGTTCCATGGGACACCGGAGACTGCCAGAGAAGAATACACCAAACGTTCGCCCCTGTACTGGCCGGAAAAAATCAACGTCCCGCTGTTGATTATCCAGGGAACCGACGATCATCATGTGCCCATTCACCAGGTTCATCAACTGGCGGATAAACTAAAGGTGTTAAATAAGGTCCACGATCTGGTGATATACCCGGAGGGCGACCATACCCTGGATAAAGTCAGGGAAGATAAGGACAACCGCATCCTGGAATGGTTTAAAAAATATCTCTGAGTTTCCTGGAGTTATACTATCTATTTCCTGTTTTTAACATATTTTTCCAACCAGTTATAGGTTTCCCACAACATGTGCATGATGGATTCCCGTGCCCTGTAGCCGTGACTTTCAAAGGGCAGCATCACGAGGCGGGCAGTGGCGCCGTGACCTTTTAAGGCATGGTAGAACCGTTTACTCTGGATGGGAAATGTACCGCTGTTGTTGTCCATTTCACCGTGTATCAACAAGATAGGGTCCTTAACCTTGTGGGCATGCATGAAGGGAGACATTTTGATGTAGGTGTCAATTGCTTCCCAGAGGGTTCGTTCTTCTGCCTGGAAGCCAAATGGGGTTAAGGACCGGTTATAGGCACCGCTGCGGGCAATGCCCGCGGCAAATAGCCGGGAATGGGCCAAAAGATTAGCGGTCATAAAGGCACCGTAAGAATGACCGCCGATGGCCACCCGTTTTCTATCTCCAATTCCCATTTCCTCCAGTTTGTCGATGGCGGCTTTGGCATTGGCCACCAACTGTTCCACATAGGTATCGTTGGGTTCTACATCCCCTTCTCCCACCACCGGCATACTGATATCATCGAAAACCGCATAACCTTGTGTGAGCCAGAGAATCGGCGACCCATAGTAGAGGTAGATAAACCGGTAAGGGGAATCCGTTACCTGCCCGGCAGCATACTTGCTCTTGTATTCCCGGGGATACGCCCACACCAAAACCGGCAGCAGCCCGTCCACTTTTTTATAACCGGGGGGTAAATACAGGTCACCGGTCAATTCAATACCATCTGCTCTTTTGTACTTGATGAACTGCTTCTCAACATCCTTTAACTGGGGATAGGGATGGGGAAAATGGGTCACTTGTTTTAATTTCCCGGTCTTGAGGTTGCGGATATAACAATTGGGCTGTATCTTTTTTCCTTCCCTGCTGGTTAAAACCTTGTGTTTATCGATATCGATAACAGAAATCACTGATTCGTAATAGGGAGCCTGTGAGCGCCACAGGCGGAAGGATTTTTTGGTTTTTAAATCGAACCGGTCAATAAACGGCCGGTTTCCTTCGGGAGAAGCGCCTGAGCCCTTTAAATAAAGATATCGCTGTTTCTTATCGGTTAACAATACATACTTGCCGAACCGGTTGGGTTTTACAACAAAATCTCCCGGATCCGTGTACCGGTCTTCAAAGGACCGGTCAAATATAACTGTGGTAGGCCTGTCCGGGAAATCGGGCTGGAATAACACGGTTCGTTCCTTCCGGATTTTCCACCAGTATTGGTTGATCATAGCAATGTTTCCGGTTCCCCATCTGATTCCCCCAAACCTGTATTTTAAAGAAGGGCCTTCCTTGGGTTTGCCGGTAAAGGGTGCTTCCAGGAAATAGAGTTTGTCCCTGGTTTCGGCTTTTTTGGCAGGGTCACCCTCGTCCTGGGCTTCGGTCCAGTAGAGAACCGCGGCAGCGTCGCCGCGCCAGGTAAAGGAACGGGGCCCTTTCCTGGTTGCATTGAAACCCTTGGGAATGTCTTCCGACAACGGGATGTCTGCAATCTTTTTCACTACGTTGCCCTCGTTGTCCCATATCTCAACCACATGCGGGAACCGGTAATAAGGCACCAGGTATGAAAAGGGCGGCTTGATCATTTGCACCAGGATATAGCTGCCGTTGGGAGATGGGCTGAAACTCTGTATGATCCCCGGTCTACCAATGGGTTTTGCTTTTCCTTCCAGGTCTGTTACCATCAGTTGGGCGGTGGCGTAAAAGGTGAACAGGGCTTCATCGTGTTTGTCCTTTAAAAGGTCTTGATACGTCCGCACAGGCGCTTTTTTTACCTTTCCTTCATTGCTCTGAACGATAGGTCCCTTGGGAACAGGGTCTTTTGTTGGCGAGTCACCTCGATCCTTCAGCACAGACTTGAATAAAATATGTTTGCTGTCGGAGACCCACATGTACGGACGACCGTACATGATCCCGTTTAAAACAGGTCCCGTTAATTTTACCGCCCTTCCGTCTTTTACATAAGCGAGCCACAACTCAATGCCCCCTGACCGGGTTAAGGTGAACGCCATTTTTTGCCCATCCGGGGACCAATTCATATTGGAAATTTGGGGGTCCTCAGGTAAGCCGGTGATAGGAACGTCTTTCATCTTTTTAAGGTCTTTAAATTTTATCTTGTTAAAGTGATATGTCCGGCTGGGACCGTTTGTCCTGGGGTTTAACCGGAAACCGGCCAATTTCAATTCCGGCTGCGATACCTCTTTAATGGACTCCAGCCCGGGCCGTTCAATGATCATTAAGGTCTTGATGTCTGGGCTAACACCTACAAACGGGTTTCCCGGGGTATCCACCAACCGGACGATCTCTTTTGGCGGCATCTGGTAGGTTAATTCCTCCTGGGCCGTTCCCATCAGGGCGAAAACCAAAAAAGTAAAACAAACCAAAAGCGTCTTAAAAACAGCGTAATTTGAACCTGATTTTTGTTTCATCACTTCCTCCTTTTTTTATTTTTCATCAAAACTTCCGTTTCCTTTTAAAATAAAATTTTAAAAGAAACAGCTTCAGATTTCAATAGAAACACGCTGTTTTTTATTTTTTTGTGGTACTTTCTTTTCAGTTCTTGCTCTCTATTATGTTCGTTCCAGGAATGTGTTTCTTCTTTTTCGTAAAACTCCTGCAATAAGACCCAATACAGCCAGGATCACCACTAAAATCGCGATTCCCACCATCCACCAATTCACCAGGCGGGACTTTACCCACATCTCATGATCCCTTAAAAGAAACTCCAACGCGTCAAATTTCCATTTGACTTTATTGCCGGTAATAATTTCGGAATTGGTGTCCGTAATCAAACCCGGCATGATAACAATATTGGTATATTCATCAAAAATCAATCCATTAAAACTCTGCAATTTCTCCTCGAACCGGTCAAATTCCTGCTTATTGAACTCCTGGAGCTTTATTACGTCAGGGTTCTGTAAAATCTTCCCGAATTCTTTGAGTATCCGAGGGACAACAGGAGACCTGTCAAATAAACCGGAATCATCATCGCTGATCACCGCAAATAGTTCCTCTTTATGAGACGCGATAAATCCTGGTGTTAAATGAGGGTCTTTGAATCGCTCTGCCGCCTCCACCATGCATCGATAAATCTCTTCAAAAAGAGACCGGGCCATCCATGTATCGAACCTGTCTTCCAGTTTTTCTAAGATCTCTCCCAGGTTAATTTCTTCGGATTTTTTTTTATTTTCTATATGCAATTTCAGGATTTTCAATTCATCGGGTGTAAAGTACTCAGACAAAGGAACACCTTTAAAAGGAAAGAATTCCCGGTAGATTTCCCGGTAATGGAATGTAATGAAAAAACCATCGAAGTGCTTTTCCAGTTTGACCCGGATATCTATTTTCGCGGAATCGCCTTCCTTATCCGGAAGAGAAAACTCCTGGTTCAAATCCGAAACGTCTGAAAAAACCTTTTCAGCAGTGTACCTGTATTCTTTCGCAGAAATGGTTTTCTTCCGGCCTGTTTTTTCCCATTTTCCTTTAACGGTCCAGGAGGGATCCCTGGGAACGGGAAAGGCATCGTTAAAAATTTCGTCGGTATTACTTTTTACCACCACCGTACGCTTGCAGGAACCATCGGGAAAAACTTCCGTGGTTGTGGTGGTATCCTCACATCCCACCGTCAATAAAACCATTACGGTTAGAATGACTATCATGGTTATTGTTTTTTTAATTTTAGCCATATTATCCTCCTATCCTTTAATTTTTTTATATGTTATTGATGAATTGTAAAATCTGCTTTTTGTTTTTTAAGATTTCTTTCAGTTCTGATTTTTTAATGCCGTCGGCAAAATCCAATTTTTCGAAAAGGGGAAAATCCTTTTCCAGTTGATACAGTCCTCTTTTTTCGCCCCGGTGCCATTTTTCATAGACTCTCAGCAGGACATCCAGTGTTTTTCTATCGATAACCACCCAATCATCCGGCCAATTGTCCGAGACACGGGCTGCATCTTCCAGGGCCCTTAACATTGCTTTTTTAGGCCGGGGGTGCCACTCCCTTTCCGCCCGGGCCGCCTGCAGGGCCATTTTTTGTTCCAGGCTGGAAACCCGATGCAAGATCATGGTGCTTTGAAGTATAAATATCCCCAACACTACCAGGACAATGCCCACCATGGCAAAACGTACTTTGGGAAAATAGAACCAATCCAACCATCTATATTTATATTTAACACCTTTAATACCCAAACCCTCTAGTTGTTCATATTGAAGAGTTTGCATAATTCTCTCCGTCAATTCTTGTGGATTTGGTGGTAAAGGCGTGGTACTTCTGGCCTTTGCCATCAACCGTTCCGTTTTTTCAATTTGGAGTTTTTCTCTGGCGCATTCTTCACAGCGATCGAGGTGACGTTCCAATTTCTTTATCTCCCGGCGGGAAAGCTCACCGGAACGATACAAATAAAGTAGTTTTTGATAGGTTTTATGTTTATCTTTAACTATCATTTTTTCTTCTCCCGTTTTTTTCCAGTTGTTCCAGCCGCAGCCGGATATTCTTACGGGCATAGCTTAAGTTGCTCTTGACAGAACTTTTTGACATGCCCAGGATTTGCGACACCTCCTCCACACCCACGTCCTGTAAATCCCTGAGCACAAATACGACTCTCTGCTGAGGAGGCAATTCTCCGGCAAGAGCAGTAATAACAGCCGCCAATTCCTCTTTAATGTTCTTATCTTCCAGGTCACTGTCATCTGTTATGTTTATGTGGCCCAGGAGGTTTCTTGAAAAATCCGGCAGCAAGAACTTGTTTCTCCTGCTTTGTACTTTAAGGCGATCGCGGCACAGGTTAATCACAATGCGGTACATCCAGGTGGTGAATTTGCAGCGATGGTCAAAGGTATGCAAATGTTTCCAGATGCGAATAAAAGACTCCTGGACCACATCCAGGGCATCTTCTTCATTGCCAAGGAACCGGAAAGCCAGGGAAAATGCATATCCCCGGTATGTTTCAACCAGTTTTTGGAATGCCGCTGTATCCCCTTGTTGACTGGCAAGTAAGATGTGTTTATCCGTATTCAAATTCGTTTTCATCGGCTTCATATTATGATACGACACAACCGCCCAATAGTTAAATATAAAATTGTAGTAATTTTGTCAAGAAAAGTGAATTGAGGGTTCAGGGGAAAGTCAAAAAGGTCATAAATCCGAAATTCGAATATCGAAATTCGAAACAAATTCAAATGACCAAAACTCAAATGACCAAAACGAAAGGGACTCGAGGATATTGTATCATGCTATTTTTGTTTTGAATTTTGAACATTTGGATTTTGGATTTGTTTCGGATTTCGTGCTTCGTGCTTCGAATTTTAGGCGTCTTCGACGTCATCCTTATTTGGATTCTAAGGAATAAATCCATTCCAGAAATCATCCATGTTATAATAATTCGCCGACCTTTCCCGGTCTATACTCTCTATCCTTTTTATTATCACTCGTTCATATGTTTCCGAGTTCACAGCCACTGTAAAACCTTCGCTTATATTTCCCGGGAACAATCTTCTTAACTTCACGGCATTATCAGTGGCATTTTTAATCGCCAGGATAAAGACCTCTTCCTTTGTCGCTGCCGCATCCCGGGTTTCCAGCTTGCTCAATAATTCCTTTAATCTCAATCCTATCCCTTCAAACTTATAGTCAAGGTAACCAGGGCTAATCTTTTCTTTCGTGGAAACCAAAACGCCCAGCCTGGCAATCTCTTTTATATAAGCTTCAATGATACTTATGTAAGGAGGCACGAATACCGGTAAAAAAAGTTCTTCGGGCCTGCTTTTTCGAACCTGACCCCTCATTTTAAAACCCCCGGCAAATTCCAAAGGAAGCGAGGAAAAACCCGGCAAATCATCTCCCATTCTCATGCGTAAATTGAAGAAATTGCCGATTAAACCGATGATTATCGAATACCATCGTATATGTTTATTAGACAATTCACCCAACCGGTTTAATTCGTGGAAAACCGTTTGAATCACCCGGTATTCCCGGCCATCTTCTCCCACATATTTATATTTTTGAATATGATGATTCACCAGCTCTTCTATCTTTATTTCATATTGATATATTTCAAGATAATCCGAATGATCGCTCATCAAATGCCTCCGGCGGCCAGAAACCTTTTTGAAAAAAGGTTTCTGGACTTCCAAAAACTTTTCATACACGGTCAGCCTGTGTTACATAGCTTCAACCACCATACCCCATTTTATCATCATAATTTGCTTTTTAAGGCCGCTTTTACCCTTTCAGGGGTCATGGGCAGCTCGAAAAACCTCACACCGATGGCATCGTAAACCGCATTGGCAATCACACCTCCCATACTGGTGATGGCAGGTTCACCACATCCCTGGGGAGGTATCTCAGGATTATCGATCAAACGAACTTCAATTTCAGGTAACCAGGAAAAACGGGGCAATTCATAGGTATCAAAGTTCTTATTCAGGATATCGCCGCCTTCAAAGCGAACCTCTTCGGTTAAAACATACCCCAATCCCATGGCAATGCATCCTTCTATTTGTATTTGGGCTCCCACCGGGTTAATCAATTCACCCGTGTCCTGGACACAAACAACACGTTCCACCCGGATTTCGCCTTTTTTGGCATCCACCTTGACCTCGGCCATTGTGGCTAAATAGGTTCCACGATAATTGGTACAGGCTATTCCATAACCTTTTCCACCGGGCAATTTCGAGAAAGAACGGCCGAACATGTCAGCCGCATTTTTTAGAACTTTTTCCATTCTTTTATTCTTTAAATTTTTCAGGCGAAATGTCAGGGGGTCCATTCCTGCTTTTTCAGCCATCATATCGATGTGGGATTCAATAGCATACACATTGGTGTTGCTGCCAGGTCCCCGCCAGGCACCGGTACCAAAAGGATGGGTCCCGGAACCGCCTCTCCAGCCCCCGGTAGAAAGAACACGATAATGGGGGATATTGTAAAAGGGCTCGGAACTTCTTGAACCGGCATAATAAATATTGTAATCCCAGAACACGATTTCATTGCTGCTGTTGATACCCGATTTAATATCTATGATGGCAGCCGGCCGGAAGGTATCGTAAAAGAACTCTTCCTGCCGGCTCCAGGCCACTTGCACGGGTTTCCCGGTTAATTTGGCAAGCCGGGCCGCTTCAACCACCTGTTGATTCCTGGTTTTTCCCCCAAAACCTGCACCTACAAACGGAGTGATGACACGGACATTTTCGGAAGATAACCCCAGGGCTTCGGCAACTTCATCCCGGGCGCGGAAAGGCGTTTGTGTGGAAGCCCAGGCCGTGGCCTTGTTTCCTTCTATTTTTACCACCGCCGTATGGGGTTCCAGGGTAGCATGGGCAACATAATGATTGAAATATTTTGCTTCACAGGTTTTGGCTGCCTGCTTTTTTCCTTCTTCCAGGTTTCCTGCCTGGACAACGACTTCCCCGGGAGGGGCCGCATTCAACAAATGCTGAAATATGGTTTGATTATTCACTTTCTTTTCCGGGTGATCGAATTGAGCCTTTATCATACCCAGGGCTTTTTCCGCTTCATCCGGGTATTCATGGAGTACAGCTATCAATTCCCCATCCTCTATGATCTGAACTCCCTTTACTTTACGGGCAGCCGAAGTATCTGCACGCTTCAATTTGGCCCCGTGAGCCGCGGGTCTTAAAAGTCTCGCATAGAGCATGCCGGGTAGGCGAATGTCCCCGGCAAACTTTGCTTCCCCGGTAACTTTTTCCAATGCATCTTTACGATTTGTCGATTTCCCGGAAATAGTATGTTTCGAATAATGCTTTATCGGCGGTTTTTCCTTGAGATGTCTTTCGATTCGTTTTCCTTTGGTTAATTGGGCATAAGAGACTTTTTTCTCCGGGTCGTTCTTCTTGAAAACCGTGCCGTCT
>JABAOH010096340.1_pt2 | contig 33643 bp, 28 predicted proteins | sample 7062181 | NCBI WGS metagenome assembly JABAOH01 (sample SAMN14538630, study PRJNA623070) | marine sediment metagenome | biome: marine biome [ENVO:00000428]; feature: marine pelagic biome [ENVO:01000023]; material: deep marine sediment [ENVO:00002113]; isolation source: pool of 5 deep marine... | reverse complement strand
GTTACCACCTTCACTTTTTGAGTAAGATCTACACCCATTTTCTTTCTTTCTTCCTGAATCCTCCGTATTAATTCCCTCACCCTTGCTTCTTCTTTAAGTTGCGGAGTAATCTTTGTATCAAGTTTTACAGCAACTTTGCTGCCCTTTTTCCACTTAATCTCTTGAACATTAATTTCGTCCATTAATAACTTTAGCAGCAAGGTATTTGGTTTGCTTTGAGTACTTACTACGCTCAAGGATGCCAGTGGCTGTCTAACAGGGATTTGTTTTTGTTTCCTCTCAGAGTGAGCTCTCTCCACCACTTCTCTTAAAACCTCCATGTCTTTGATTAACTTTTTTTGTCCCGCTGTCAATTGTTTGACCTTGGGCCATTCAGTCAAATGAACTGATAAGTCCTTAGTTAAGTTCTTGTATATTTCATCAACTAAAAATGGTGTAAATGGAGCAAGAAGGGCAGTGAGAGTTACAAGTACAAAATATAAAGTCTGGTAACAAGCTTCTTTGTCTTTACCTTCATCAGCTGATGGCCCAACACGCTCCCTCGAACGTCGCACATACCAATTTGACAAATCATTTACAAATCCTTCAATTAACCTACTAGCATTGTATGCATTATATGATTCTAGATTGTCGGTGACACCTTTAATAGTCTGGTTAAGTCTTGATAATATCCACCTATCCAATATTGACAACTTTGGACTTTGAACTTTGAACCTTGAACTTTTATTTGGTCTCCATCCATCTACATTAGCGTAGGTAACAAAGAAGTTATAAACGTTCCAAAGCTTTAAATGGAATGCCCTTCTTACCTCGTCTGCGACTTTGTATCCGAATAGGAGATTATCAGAGGGGTCCTGTTTTACATACATCCAGCGCATAACATCTGCACCCATTTTTTCCGCTGCCTCCTCAAACCAAATAGCATTTCCAGCGGATTTATGCATCGGCTTCCCCTGCTCATCAAATAATTTTTCATAACTTAATACCTCAAGATAGGGTGTACGACTCTCCAGTGTAACCGACATAAACATCATCGAATAAAACCAAAGCCTAACTTGTTCCCTCATTTCAGAAATCCAGTCCGCAGGAAACCACTGCTTCCAATAATTTTTATCTTCAAGATATTTTAAAGTTGAAAATGGCACAATCCCAGCATCTAACCAACAATCTCCAACGTCTTTTATCCTACTGACAGACTGCTTACAATCTGGACATTTAATAAGAATTTCGTCAATCCAAGGACGATGAAGCTCTTTTAGATTAACCACCTTCTCTTTTTCTACGGCTAGCTTTTTTAACTCTTTTTTAGAACTAATAATCGTTAGCTGACCACAATCGCATTCGTAAAATGGCAGCGGTAAGCCAAAATATCTTTTCCTAGAAATATTCCAATCCCCCATATTTCTCAACCAATCCTCCATCAATTTACCAACATAGCCTGGGTACCACTTAACCTTCCTGGTTTCTTTAATCATTTTTGGTCTGATTTCAGAAGCTCCAATAAACCAATTTTCCTCCGCCCGGAAGACAATCGGTTCCTTACATCGCCAGCAAATCGGATAACTGTGGGTATAATCCTCGACCTTATATAAGAGGCCTTTCTCTTTTAACGATTCAAAAATTAAATCTTCGGCTTTATGAGCAAACTTTCCAGTTAACTTGCCATAACCTTCTGTAAAAACACCATTCTCGTCCAGGGGTACAACTACTTTTAGTTTATTCTTCTTACCCAGTTGGAAGTCCTCCTCTCCACAACCTGGAGCAATATGTACAACTCCAGTGCCCTCAGTATCGGAAACATCCTCCCACATAATAACCACCTTTTGTGTCTCTTTCTGAACCGGCAACTCCCCAAACGGAGATTGATATTTTATTCCCTCTAGTCTTTTACCTTTAATCTTTTCTAAAATTTTATATTTTGACTTCAAGACTCTTAACAAATCTTTAGCCAAGATTAAAACCTCTCCCTCGGTTCTGACTTTTACATAAGTTAGATCTGGATTAAGTGCTAAGGCAACATTAGCACTTAATGTCCATGGAGTAGTTGTCCAAACTAAAAAATATTCATCTTTTTTGCCTCTTAATGGAAACCTCAAATAGACCGATTTATGTGTCATCTTTCTATATGAGTCAGATAGTTCGTGTTGAGATAAAGAAGTTCCACAACGAGCACACCAGGGAAGGCTGCGATAACCTTTATAAAGCCAGCCCTTTTCGTAGCATTTTTTGAGGAAATACCAAATATATTCAATATTTTTATCAGTAAAAGTAAAATAGGAATCTTCCCAGTCCATGAATTGTCCCAATCTTTTTGACTGATCAGTCTGAATAGCGGAGAATTTATCTACTCTAGCTGTGCATGCTTCTGAGAAATTATCGAGACCAAATTTTTCAATATCCTTTTTTGAATCGAATCCCAAATCCTTCTCAACCTCCACCTCGACCCACAAACCCTGGCAATCAAAACCATTTTGGAACCGTTGCTTATACCCCTGCATGTTTTTATATCTTTGCCAAAGATCTTTATATGTTCTGCCCCAGGCATGATGGACACCCATTGGATTGTTTGCGGTTATCGGTCCGTCTAAAAAGGAAAATGTTTTTTTTGAAGTATTATTTTTCTGAAGATATTTTTTTACAATGCCCTTTCGATACCAATAATCCAATATCCTATTTTCCATCTTAGGAAAGTCAACTTTGGTATCCACCTGATCAAAATATGGTTCATCCTGAGCTTTGCCGAAGGATCTCTTCTTGGCCATCTTGAAGCTATTTTACACTAGAAGGATCAATTTGTGTATAAAGACAGTAATTCTCTTGAAGTATTTAGGGTGGGGCTTATCAAGTTCAAGTTATTTTGCGAAGAAAGGCAGGGATTTCGAATTTTTCCCCAAAAAGATCTTTTTCCTCAGGAACCTCTTCTGGTGGTTCCCCATCTTCAGGCTCTTCAACTTCAATTTTCTCTTTCTCCTCCTCTGGCTCCTCCTCTGGCTCCTCCTCTGGTTTTGCTTCACTTACTATTCCTTGAACAGTGACTTCATCGCGGGGTTTAGCCAGTTGAGCCAGCCGAGCACGAGTTTCGTCAAAGCCAGTGGCAATGACAGTGATTCTTAACTGATCAATTAAATCATCTTTAATTACCGCCCCAAAAATTATATTTGCATCAGTGTCAGCAGAATTGGAGATGATTCTGGCTGCTTCATCAACCTCAAACATAGTCAAATCGTTTCCGCCCGTAATGTTGAATAGTACTCCACTTGCTCCATCTATTGATAGATCAAGAAGCGGAGATGAAATGGCTGCCCGAGCCGCCATCTGGGCTCTATTTTCTCCTACTCCCGCACCAATACCAAGCAGTGCAGTACCAGCATTCTGCATAATTGTTTTAACGTCGGCAAAGTCTACGTTAATCAACCCAGGAGTGGTAATGATATCTGCTATTCCACCGACCGCCTGCGAAAGAACGCTGTCGGCAACTTTAAATGCTTCAAGAAGGGTCATCTTTCTGTCAATAACATCCATCAAGCGCTGATTAGGAATTACAATTAAGGTATCGACTTCTTCACGCAAATTCTCAACTCCTTCATCAGCAATAACCATCCTCCGAGTACCCTCAAATGCAAACGGCTTAGTCACCACACCAACTGTTAAGGCACCAACCTCTTTTGCCAGACCAGCTATTATTGGTGAAGCCCCTGTGCCAGTTCCACCTCCCATACCAGAAGTTAGAAAAACCATATCTGAATCAACTAGAAGCTCCTTAATTTTCTCAACCGATTCTTCTGCAGCTTGATGGCCAGTCTCCGGGTTACCGCCAACGCCAAGTCCTTTAGTTAACTTTTCACCAATCTGAAGTTTTGTTGGTGCTTTGTTAGCAAGAAGAACTTGGGCATCGGTGTTTATGGCAATGAATTCTACTCCCTGGATATCATTGCCTTCAATCATTGAAGAAACTGCATTACCACCACCTCCACCGATACCAATTACTTTTATCTTGGCAATCCTTGCAGCGTCGGGTTTAACTAAGGCCATGTATTTGTGGTGATGATTCTACTACGATAGATCCCATAAGGCAAGTCTCTGGAAAAAGAAATCCGAAATTCGAAATCCTAAATCCTAAACAAATTTAAAATTCTAAATCCAAATGACCAAAACCGTTTCTAATTTTGAAAATTAGTGCTTTGATATTGTTTAGAATTTAGTGCTTGGTTCTTGGAATTTAATTAATATTAGGGCAGGAGATCTTTAACGATATTTACTATTTTACCCACCACTCCCTTGGAGGGGAGCTTAAACCTATCTGTAAAAGATATCAAACCTTCAGTTGGCTCTTGTCTTGCCCCATAGATTATTAATCCCACTGGAACGGCAAAGGTAGGATTGATAATATCATCTATCAACCCCGATATTCCCCTTGGTTTCCCAATTCTTGCTGGGAGCGATAACATTCTTTTGGCCGAATCAAGTACTCCAACCACCTCAGCCCCACCCCCTGTTATAATCACCCCGGATGGCACCCGAGTTGAGAGATCCTCTTTTTCAAGCTGAAGACGAACCATGGTAAAAATCTCATTCAATCTTGGCCTAATTATTCCTTCTCTTAGAGTTTTTCTCGATACCCTTTTTGTCTCATCAATGCCCAATTTCGATAAATCCATTTGGTCGCTATCTCTGGAAGTAGTCTTTTTTGTCTTTTTATTTTTATCTGAAGATAGGGCGATTTTTATTCTTTCAGCACCCTCTAGTGAAACTCTCAGGCCAATGGCTAAATCATTGGTTACATTCTTTGAACCAATAGGAATAACACCAGAATAAGTTAGTGCTCCGTCAATGTACGCGGCGATAGATGTCGTTCCACCCCCCATATCTACCAAAACGCAACCCAGTTCTTTTTCTGTCTTAGTAAGAACAGCTTCTGCTGCAGCCATTCCTGAAAAGACAAATCCATTCACGTCAACACCAACTTCGTCAATTGCTTTTTTGATATTTTTCACTGCCGCATTGGAGGCAGTCACCAGGTGTGTTTCAACCTCAAGCCTTACCCCACTCATACTAACTGGGTCTTTAACCCCACTCTCGCCGTCGACAATGAACTCTCTGGGCATGACATGAATTAGATCTCTCGAAGAGGGAAGAGAAACCGCGCTAGCAGCTTCTATCACTCGCTCAACATCATCCTGAGAGACTTCACTTTCTGGATCGGAAACTGCAACTACACCATGGGAGTTTCGAGACGTGACGTGGGCTCCCCCAAGGGCAATAAAGGCGCTATTTAAATTGTAGCCAGCCATTCTTTCTGCCGCTTCAACAGAAGAAATTGTTGCCTCGACTGCTTCTTCGATATCAACGATTTGACCCTTTCTGATACCCCTTGATTCAGTTGACGCAACCCCAACAATATTTACCGTAGTATCAAAACTTACAGGATCTGTTAGAACTTGAGCAATTAAGGTTGCGATCTTAGAAGAACCAAGCTCAATTCCGGCAATAATTCTGGCCTTATTCATAATCTACTAAATTATCTCTTTTTGGATCTTACTTTATCACAGGATTTTTAAAACGCAAATCAATTGTTTGGATTCCACCGACATTTTCAATTCTAGATTCTTCTCTTATTGCATTCAAGCGGCTGATGATTAAATTCAACGATCCAAGCAAAACCTGCCGATCACCTTCAAGGGGAAAAATGACCTCTGGCCCCCTTGGGAACTTGACGACTAAAGTCTCTTTTAGGATACTTCCTTCATTAATGGAAAAGCTTTCATAAATATCGTAAATTAGATCGAGGGCAAAAAGAGTTTTATCTGGCACTTTCTCTCCTACCACTGGCAATTCTGAAAAAATCTTTAGAGTTGGTAAATTTGTACTTTCGGAAGATCCGATAACAACACCTTTTTTGTCAATTAAGGCATTTCCGGGACCATCATCTCTCTTTAGAGCAAATACTGGTTTATTTTCAACCAAATCAATTTGTAACCTACTTGGAAACCTAAATTGGATCAAGAATTGTTCAACTGAGATGCTTTCTTCTAAGTAATGGCGAATTTTACTTTTTGCTTTGGACAATTTAGTTTGTTTAAAGCCCTCAAGATAGCTAGCAATCTTTTTATTACAAGGTCCATACTGACTGGCGCAGGAGATTTCTGATATAACAATAATTTCTGGAATTCTTTTTAATAAATAAAACCCTCCCCCTATTACCGTGAGGGTAAAAAAAAATTTGAGAAAAACTAAAATTTTTTTCCTAGATCTTTCTCTTTTCACTTATCGCATCCTTTTCAAGAAGACTAACTAACTTTTTCGCCGCATCAATGTCAGCGCTTTTTTTATCCCTTACTTTAGCAACAATACTTCTATAATTTCTCTTAATGTCTTCTACCTCGTTAAATAACTTTTCTGAATTCAAATCTTCCTGAGAAAGTACTTTAGCAATACCAAACTTCTTTGCATATAAAGCATTGTGCATTTGCTCGTTAAGATAGGCAATAGGAAGTGGTATTAAAATAGCAGGTCTTTTGGTGGCAATAATTTCTGCTACCGTATTTGCACCTGCTCTGGAGATAATAATATCAGCTCTTTTAAATACCCCGTCGATTTCAGTTGGGTCTATTATTGAATAGACCTCATATTTGCTCCTTAATTTTTTTGGAAGACCTTTCTTAATGCTTTTAAATTTTTTAAAATCAAGCAAACCTGTCTGGTGGATGACAAAGTATTTTTTTAGTAGCTTGCCAATAATCGGTTCAATTAAATTATTTATCGCTTTTGCCCCCGTTGATCCCCCGGTTATATAGATAACTGGAGAGGGACTGATTTTATTTTTCGCGGCAACGGTTGTAATTTCAGTCAATATCGGATTGCCGGTAATAATAGATTTATCTTTGGGAAAATACTTGATACTTGATTTTCTGGCTACCGCAATGCTTTTGGCAAAGAAACTTGACATCCTATTAGCTCTTCCCACTACTGCTGTTTGCTCATGAATGACAATGGGAATCCTTAATAGCCATCCGCCAACCACAATTGGAAAGGCTGCAAAACCTCCGAAAGATAATATTATTTTCGGTTTTATTTTTATCAGCAAGAGTAAGGAATGAAATAATCCAAGGGGTATCTTTAATATTGACGGCAATGTCCAACGGGTAAATTTTCTTTGAACTCTTCCAGCAATAACCGGGTGAAATGAAATTCCTAGTTTAGGAAAGACCGAAGAACTTAAGGTAGGTACCCCCTTTCCCTCAATTGCTTTCCTAGCTCCTATCCAATAAATATCCCAGTAATGATCCTTTTTACTTTTTCGTACCAGCTCCTCTATCACCGATAGAGCTGTTGTTGCTGCGTGACCACCAGTCAGAACAATTTTTACTTTATTTTGGTCTTGATTCATATCTTGAAATGTTTAAAAGTATTCCGGTGGCGGAAAGAACAGTTGTCAAAGAGCTTCCTCCATAGGAAAAGAATGGTAGCGGAATTCCTGTCAGCGGACTAAGGGCCACCATTGAACCCATATTCAGTAGAGCTTGCCCACCAATCCAAACGATGATACCCGCTGATAATATTTGCGAAAATTTGTCTGGTGCATTCTTCATAATTCTTAAGCCGATATAGATATAGGCAATAAAAAGAAGAATAATCAATAAGGCGCCAACAAAACCTACCTCCTCGGCTATGACGGCAAAAATTGAATCTGTTGCTGCCTCGGGAAGGAATAAATACTTTTGTCTTGACTTCCCCAACCCTACCCCAAATATTCCCCCCGCACCTAAGGCAAAAAGAATTTGTCTGATATGATAACCCTTGCCAAGCGGGTCCTGTGTTTGTGATAAAAAAGTAAGTAATCTTGCCTTCCTGTAGTCTGAAGTAACAATGAAAACAAGACTAAACAAAGCGGCAATAACTACTGCTCCAAATAAATAGAAAATATTCACTCCAGCAATATAAGCTTGGGTAAGACCGATGGTGCTGATTATAATGGCGGTTCCAAGATCTGGCTGTAACATAACCAAAAGTGCCACTACTCCAATTGGAAACAAATAGGTAAATATCTTTTTATCTTTTGTTGCTATTTTTGCTAAATAACATGCCAACGAAAGCTTAACTAGTTCCGAAGGTTGAAACGAAATTGGACCTAAAATCATCCACCTACGAGCACCCAGAATTTTTGAAGATACTCCCGGAATTAACACCACTATCAAGGTGATAACGCTAAATAAGAAAAATGGTAAGGCTATTTTTTCCCAAAATTTATAATTAAAGTTAGAAAATATAACCAGCAATAAAACTCCAATTACTCCCCAGACAACTTGCTGCTTTAAAAAATAAAATTTATCAGNNTTTAGAGTAAAAGAGTGAAAGACTCGCTCTCTCGCTCTCCTGCTCTACTATATTGTCGCAAGCCATAATCCAAAAATTGCCAAGACCAGACCGGCCATCCAGGCTCGCATGACGATCTTGGGTTCCTCCCAACCTTTGGCTAAAAAAGTATGGTGAATTGGAGCTAGAGGAAAAATCGGCCGATTTAACACTTTCCACCCAAATATTTGAATTGCAGACGAAGCAACTTCAACAACAAAAATACCCCCTATCACCACTAAAGCAATAATACTTCCAGTAAGAAGCCCGATGACTGCAAGCATGGCGCCAAATGACAAAGCTCCGGCATCTCCTAAAAATATCCTTGCTGGCCAAACATTGAAATAAAGAAAAGCAATTAATGCCCCTATCCAAATAGAGATGAAAAGCGAAAGTGGAGTATCAAGACTGGCCGCAGCAATAATGCCAAAAGCCAAAAGACAGATAACCAGGAGCCCACAAGAAAGTCCATCTAATCCATCGGTAATGTTGAAAGCGTTGGTGAATGAAACAATCGCAAATGCCGCAAATGGTATATACCATACCCCAAGATTTATTGTCTGATCAACTAATGGAATATGAAGTATTTTGATTCCTAATCGATTACAAAGAATTGCCCCAATAAATATCGCTAGTATCCACTGAAGAACAAACTTCTGCAGTCCTGTTAAACCAAACCAAACACCCAACATTCCCTTTCGGGGCTTGCCAAAAATTTTTATTAAATCATCAGATAATCCAAGTATTCCGAAAGATATAAAGGTAAAAAAAATTACAAAAAGCTCAATCTTCAGGTCATATGAGCTTTGGATATAGACTCCCATTCTGGAGGCAAATGGGAATAAAAAGGCAAATAATATACTGACTACTAATATTAAAAGTATCCCACCTCCAACCGGCGTTCCCGCTTTGATGTCATGAAGTTTATCAAAAAGTGGTACTTTACCTTTTTTAGGAGCTTCTTTCCGCCTAATAAGTTTTAATTTATATAAAAGATCAATAAAGGGAACTACAAGCGCACTGGTAAAAAAGAAGGAAAAAAGTACTAAACCTAGTGCCAAAGGCAGGATATTGGTTGAACTCATGAATATTGGCGTTTTTGATTATACGCTAGCTTACGTCCCTAGACAACCTTAATACCAGTTTATCTAATCCAATAGATCTTGATCCTTTTACTAAAATGATGGTTTCTTTGTTTAAGAAAGGCTCCAGGATCGAATCTACTTTCCCTTCCTTTTCAACCCAAAAATAGTTAGCTTTTTTATTAACCTTTTTTGCCTGTTCAACGGCTAATTTTGATAAGGGCCCTACTCCAATTAAACATTCTATTTTTCTTTCCGCAATATACTTACCAATCTTTTTATGGGCAGACTTCTCAAGCCTACCCAACTCCAGCATGTCCCCAAAAACAACAATTTTTCTCTTTCTACCGGCTATTGTAATCATTGTCTCAATAACCGTCTTGGCTGCCTCAGGGTTGTTATTATATGAATCGTCGATAATGACGGCTCTTGAAGAATGCATGATAATATTCATTCTGTGGACTGGTCTATGATAAGTCTCCAAACCCTTCTTGATTAAATAATCATCAACTTGGCATACATAGCCCACTGCTGCTGCTGCCAAAGAATTATCAATAAATTCTCGTCCTATAATTGGTATTTGGACATCAATTTTGTTCAATTTATCTACCAGAGTATATTTTGTATTCATATCTTTGGTTATCAAGACATTTTTGGCAATTACGTCTCCTTTCTTCCCATACCAAACAACTTGAGCTTTTGTAAGGGAAGCAAATTTATTAGTATAGACGTTTTCGCTATTGAGGATGGCAGTACCATCTCTAGTCAAAGATTTAATTAACTTTACCTTTTCTGCTGCAACCCCATCAGTATTGCCAAAAAACTCTGTATGAGTGGGGTAAATATTGGTGATCACCGCAATATCAACTTTTGCAAGCCAGAGGTAATAATCCATCTCACCCGGAAACTCAACACCCATTTCTAAAACCAAATATTTAGTACTGGGGCGGCATTTAAGAATCGTTGTTGGAATGTTATATACCGGATCAATATTGGCATATGTCCACTGAGTTTCTCCTTTTTGTTTTAAGATCGAGGCAATCATTTCCTTGGCAGTTGTTTTTCCAGCACTACCGGTAATGGCAATAACGGTTATTCCAAAAAAACTTTTTAAAAAAGCTAGATAATACTTAGCAATTCTTCTTTTTATTGGGTGAACTAACCATCTCAGTAAATAAATTTTTACTATTTGATCAATCTGTTTTGGTCTTTTTTCTGCTGGGATGAAAATATGCTCCCTGGGAAGTTTGGGCGTCATCCACCACTGAATAAGTTTAAACATGCTACTTTCGCGCATATGTAATTATTTTATCTAATAATTAACACTGGTTGTTATTAAGTCATTGTACTTTTTGTTAATTCTATTTCAAAACAATATTGGAAATCTGGCGTCTCACTTGGTTAATCTTGCTTGCATCGGGCTTTCTTTTGGGAAAAGTATAATTTGCCAGCATAACCAATCCGACTCCTTTTTTCAAATCACAAATACAAAAACAACCAGTGAATCCAGTTTTTCCAAATGTATGCCCATTTGCATATTTACCCATATACCGTGGTTGATTCAACTCCCAGCCTAATCCAGCAGTTTCTCCAATACTGCCAAGTTGATTAGTATACATCTCTTTCACCATGCCTGATGAAAAGAACTTTTTAGCATTTTTCTTTCCGTTGCCGAGAAGCATCTCCAAAAAATTAAGTAGGTCAGGGACGGTAGAAAAAAGGCCGGCGGAACCAACAACCTGCTTTTTGCCTAAAACATAAGCACTTTCATCATGAACTTCTCCTTGAATCAACCTCCCTCGCCATTTATCAAACTCGGTTGGAGCAATTTTGTCTTTAGCAAACAATTCTGGCTGAAAAGTGCTCCGATCCATTTTCAAAGGTTTAAAAAAAACTTCTTTGGCAAGCTCATCTAAAGTTCTTTTGGCAACTGCTTCAATAACTAACCCCAGCAATATACTGGTGGCATTGATGTAAGAAAATTTCTTTCCAGGGTTATTTCTAAACTCGGTAGTTAAAATTATGGTTAGTATCTCATCAGGAGTTTTATTTTTATAAGATGATAATCGGAAATCGGAACCAGGACTTTTAAAGTCAATGGTATGAGTCAGTAAGTGTTTAATCAAAACTCTTTCTCTTTGTGAGTTTCTGAATTCTGGCACAAAGTCGATTAATTTATCTTGTAGCTTAAGTCTTCCCTCATCGATAAGTTTTAAGGCTAAAGATGAAGTTGGAATAGACTTTGTTATCGAGGCAACATCATAAATGGTATCTTCCTTCACCAGAGTTGATTTACTATCATAGCTAAATCGCCCTAAAGGGATAATTACTCTTTGGCCACCTTTGTTCACCACACCCACAACACAGCCAGGAAATACTTTTTTTTCAATGGCGGTAAATAATTTTTTTTTAAGCGGGGTTTGCATTATTCTTTTAAAGCACTCACTTCATCCTTAAACTGCCAACCACGCACTTTGTAATTTTCAAACATATCAAAGGAAGCTGCGGCCGGGGAAAGAAGAACTACACCTCCTTGAGGTGTATTTTTAAAAGCAGTCTCCACTATTTTTTTCATCCTTGGTTTTCCTAGGGTGATAAACCTCTCTCCGTATCGGTAACTTTTCAATTCTTTTTTTAATCTGTCAGCAACTTCGCCAATTAGAATTATCACCTTTACATTTTTTGATTTCGAAATTACTTTGGCTAACCGGGAATAATTTAGACCCTTGTCATATCCTCCCAATATCACCGTTACGGGCTCACTAAACGACTCTATCGCGGCTATGGTTGGCTGAGGGCCGGTGGCAAATGAATCGTTATAAAATTTAATTCCCTCGACTTTTTTAACCAATTCAAGTCGGTGCTCAAGTCCTTTAAACTTGAAAACTTCTCTTCTTATACTATTTATATTTGCTTTAGCTAAATACGAAGCACAAACACTAGCGCAAACGTTTTCCCAATTGTGTTCACCACGAAGAAGAAGATTGTTAACGTCTCCTATTAAAATCTCCTTCTTTCCAGTGTTTATAAATACTTTTCCTTCTTTAACATAACATCCTAACACTTCCTCTTTTTTACTAAAATAAAAAACTTTCGCCTTTGTTGCCTTTTCAAAACTTTTTGGGTCTAAATAATCGTAATTTAATACACTAAAGTCTTTTTTTTTCTGATAATTGACAATATTTTTTTTAGCCTCAACATACTCTCTTCTATCTTTGTGCCAATCCAAATGATCTTGGGTAATATTTAGAACAACAGCAATATGCGGACTTTTATGAAGATCGATGGTTTGAAAAGAGGAAAGCTCCATCACCACAATCGTATTTTGACTAAGCTTTGGTAATAGTTTTAGACATGGCTTACCAATGTTGCCAGCAAGGTAGGTGTCTTTCTTAGCTTGTTTAAGTATTTTATAAATTAATGTAGCAGTGGTACCTTTTCCCTTGGTTCCTGTCACGCCAATAATTTTTGCTGGGCATAAATCAAAAAATAGTTTGATTGCGCTTGAAATCATTACACCAGCTGCTTCAGCATCAACAATTTCCGGTAAATAACGATAAACGCCTGGGGATCGGAAAACAATATCATAACTTTTCAAACCAGAAGATAAATAGTTCTTTCCACCGACAAACTTAACTTTATTTACATCAATCCCTGAAAAATCTAACTCATATTTGCCTTTCTGATCGAAAATGGTGATTTGTGCATCCTGACTTAAAAGATAACTAACAACATCCTTACCTTCCAGGCCCAAGCCCAAGACAGCGATTTTCTTTCCTTTAAAATCATTTTTCATAGCTTTTTAGAAAATCCTATTAACTGAACTTCAGGTACAAGCTTGATACCAAATTTATCCTCAACTCTTTCACCATACTTTTTGGCCAAATTGAAAAAATCTGTCGCTTTTCCATTACCTAAATTAATAAATAAATTGCCATGGTAACCAGCAATCTTGATATTGCCTAAACGCCTGCCCCTTGCTCCAACTGCTTCTAGCAAATATCCTGCTGGTATTTTGCCATAAATAATTTTTTCCTCAGGGATTTTGGATAAAACCCTTTCTGATAAATCGCTCTTGAGAATGTTTTTAAAAAAACTTCCAGGGCATTTTATCCCTTTAGGGTATTTTTTCTGACGAAGTTTAATAATCTCTTTAGATTTATTGATCAGCTTTTGGGGATTGCCTATCGCAAATTGAAATTCTACCTCAAGAATGGGAAAGTTATTGGTTTTGAAAATACTATCTCGGTAACCAAATTTGCAGTTCTTATTGGAAAACCATGATACACCTTGACTATTAAAAACTTTTACCCGGGTAAGATTATCTTTTATCTCTTGACCATAAGCTCCTGCATTACCATATACTGCCCCTCCAACTGATCCGGGAATCCCGACCATACATTCCATTCCCTTAAAACCTCTTTTATTAATAAAACTAATAAGTTTATTCAATTCTGTCGCCGATTTAACTAAAATCTTCGAGTTTTTTGCCTTGATTCCCTTAACCAAATTTCTAATTACTAAACCGTTAAACCCCCTGTCGCTTATAAGCAGGTTACTTCCTCCGGCGATAATTAGGTATTTAACACCCAGTTTGTTGGCATTTTTAATCGCCTCAATAAGCTCAGTTTCTTTTTTAACCTCAAGATACAATTTCGCTGGTCCACCAATATTTAATGTCGTATACCTGTCTAAGGGTTCATTTAACCTGACATTATTTTTTAGATTTTCAGCTAATTTTTTGTATTTACCCTTCATCGATTTTTTTAGATACTATCTTGGCAATTTCTTTCGCCCACTGATAGCTTTTTCCAGCACCCATAACAATGATTACGTCACCAGATTTAACAGTCTTTCTCAGTACATTTTTTATTTTTTCTAAATCATTAAAGTAGTGGATATCTTTATGATAGGTTACTCGTACAATAGCATTTCCAGAAATACCAAAAGTCTTTAAGTCTCTTGCTTTAAAAATCGGCCCAATGACAACTTTATCAGCATCAGTAAATACTGTCTTGTAATCTGCCAGTAATGCTTTGGTCCGAGAATAGGAATGCGGCTCAACAATAGCCCAAATTCTATTTTCTTGATGGGCTTGGCGAAGGGCTTGCAATGTCGCCCCTATCTCAGTTGGGTGGTGAGCATAATCGTCATAGACTTTTATTCTGCCAGCTCTGCCCACCAACTCCATTCTTCTTCCAATTCCAGAATAACTTTTTAGAAATTTATTTATTTTATCTACTTCTATTCGAAAAGGGGCCTGCCTTGCTAAAGCGATTACACCTAGACAATTGGCAACATTATGAATTCCAGCAATAGCTAATTTGAAAGTAGTATTTACCCCTAATTTTTTTGAACTTTTTACCCTAAAGGTAGTAAATGACTTAACTTTAGTAACTATCTCTGCTCTCAACCACTGCCTTGTTTCGAACAATGGTTTATCGCTTAAACTGTATCCAACTAAAGAAATCGTATCTAAAAAGCTTTTATTGAGTTTCTGAAGCAGTTTTTTAATTCCTGGTGAATCTTGATTGACGATTAATATTTTTTGACCAGTAAGGCCTTTAATAAATTTCTGATAGCTTTGATAAAGTTGAACCTCTGATTTAAAGAAGTCTGGATGATCAAATTCGATATTATTAAGAACAGTTATTTCGGGTTGGTAATTAAGAAAATTATCAAAAAATTCATCAGCCTCAATAAAAAAATCAATTCCCTTCCCTACCCTGAAATTACTGCCCCACTTATTAACATTGGCACCGATAATTGCTGAGGGATCTAGTCCTGCCTGCTTAAATAGCAAAGCTGCCATTGCTGCTGTCGTTGATTTTCCATGAGTACCGGCAATAGCAATAACCCTTTTACCTTTCAGAAGATAATTACCGACAAACTCTTGCCAAGTCATCACCAGGCCCATATCTTTAGCGGTCTGAAATTCCGGATGTTTAGCGTTTTGAAAAACCACTGCCGGAGTAGTTACTAAAATATCAACATTTTTTAAATGTCTTTTGCTATGACCGTGAGAAAAATCGATATTCGCTTCTCTTAATCTTTTGCTATAAGCAGTATCTTTTTCCAAATCGCATCCGCATACTTGATAACCAACACTTTTGGCTACTTGGGCAACACCTGAAATACCACTTCCTCCAATACCCATGAAGTGTACTTTCGGTTTCACCGTAAAATGAATCTGTTTTTTACCACCAACTTTCATTGTTTGTCCGTTTGTTGCCTTAATATCGCCCTCATTTTCTCATCAGCTTCCTTTAGTTGAATTTTATTATTAATTCCAAACCATTCTTGACTATCTTTTAGTTTGTAAGCTTCGACCTGCTTTTTTTGCTGAAGCGCAATTTTTACTAAATCAACCAAATAATACTCTCCAGTTTCTTTATTTTTCTTTACTTTTGTTAAATTGTTCTTAAGCCACATTCGCTTAATAACATAAAGGCCATCGTTTATTTCCCTAACCTTCTTTTCTAATCTGGTTGCATCTTTTTCTTCAACAATTTTTACTAGCTTTCCCTTATCATCTCTTATCACTCGACCGAGGCCAGAAGGATCCTCAACTTTTAGGCTAACAAAAGTAAGTACCGCCTTACTTTTTCGATGTCTCTCCATTACTTTCCTAATCGTCTCTGGCGAATAAAAGGCACTATCATCGCCATTGATAATTACCACATCCTTATATTGAGCCGGAATCAATTTTAGACCCTCAGAAACAGCATTCGCTGTTCCTAGTAATTTAGGTTGCCGAGCAAAATCGATTGCTCCACCTAAGGTTTTCATCACTTCGTTGCCTTTGTAACCAACAACAACAACTATTTTTTCAAAAAGAGAGGCTCTTAAATTGCCAAGTGTATAGGTAATCATTGGTCGACCAGCAATTTTATGAAGAACTTTAGGTATTTTGGACTTAAGTCTAGTCCCCCTGCCAGCAGCAAGAACAATGGCGGCCAAGTCTTTTTTAGCTTTTATAGCATCCGCGACCACCTTATGGTCTGACCAAGGATGCTCAATGGTGTCATAGCACATACTTTTCTCATGTCCTTTTCCACAGATAACAACAATGTCACCTTTTTTAGCCACTTTTTGTAAAGCAAAAGCGATTGCTTCGCCTCGTTCAGGAATACGAATGAAAAAGTTTTTTGTTGCTGTGCGATCTAAATTACCTAGTTGGTTAGGTTTTAATTCTCTCCCCTTTGCCCGATAAGCACCTGTAACCATCTGTCCAATAATCTTATGGATATCTTCGCTTCTTGAATCCTCAGCGGTAAAGATTGAGATGTCGGCAATTTTGGCTGAAATTTCACCCATCAGTAATCTTTTTTGAACATCTCTCTCGCCAGCACACCCGAAAACCGAAATTACTTTTCCAGTGGTCATCTTTTTAAATAAATTTAGAACCGCTTTCAAGGAATTGGGGGTGTGGGCAAAATCAATATAGACCTTAAAATCTTTTCCTGAAGGTATCTCTTCCAATCTCCCAATTGGGGCCCTGAATGTCTTCAACGCTTTTTTTATATCAGGCCAACCGACCCCCAAATAACGTACGGTTGCCAAGCTGGCTAAAATGTTTAAAACGTTATATTCACCAACAAGAGTTGAGCTTAAGTGATGCAGGTTGTTCTGTTGACGAACTTTGAATGACGAAGTTTCTTTTCTGGTCCTAATATCAAAAGCCTGATAATCTGCTTTAGTATTAATAGCGTAAGAAACTATTTTTGTTTTTTTTGATATTTTTTTCAAAATATAAGCGTATGACTGGTCATCCTTATTTAAAACCGAAGTTTTCGAATGATTAAATAGCTTTATTTTCGCTTTTCGATATTTGTCCCAAGTATTATGATAATCGATGTGCTCATGAGTAATATTGGTTAATACCGCGATGTCGAAATTAATCCCGGCAATCCGTTCCTGATCCAAGCCGTGAGAGGTAACTTCTAAAACAGCATATTGACACTTCTGAGCAAGCATTGCTGATAAAAATCGCTGCAGTACCATTGGCTCAGGATTAGTAACATGCAACCCAGTTTCGAGCTCACTTTCCCCGATTATTGCTTTTACGGTCGAAACTAAACCCACCTTAAAGCCCGCTCTATTGAGAAGATGATGAATTAAACTGGCGGTTGTTGTTTTACCATCAGTACCAGTAACTCCAATCATTTTCAGTTTCTTTGAGGGGTAGTTATACCAAGCAGAGGCCAACAAACTCAAAGCTTTCCTTGAATTGGGAACTTTAATATAGGGAATATCTTTTATTCCCAGGGGTTTTGGGTCTTCCTCTCCAACCACCGCGGAGGCTTCTTGCGAAATTGCCTCTGGAATATATTGATGAGAATCATGAGTGGCTCCTTTGATAGCTACAAAGAGGTTGCCCTTCTTTACCTTCCTTGAATCATCGCTAATCCCGGAAATAATAGTATCATTACCGAAAACTTGATATTTGTCGAGAGCTTGAATTAGAAATTTAAGCTTTTTATTCATCCTGAATCCTTTTTACATTCGCCCCCAAGGATTTAAGACGGCCCTCGATATCCTCATATCCCCTTTCTACCATTTCAATATTTCTAATCGTACTTTTACCCTTGGCAACCAGGGCGGCGAGAATAATCGATATTCCTGCCCTAATGTCTTTACAATACAGCGTTTCTGCATTAAGCCTTGATGGCCCTGAAATAATTACTCTGTGTGGGTCAGCAATAAAAATATTTGCTCCCATGGAAATTAGGTCGTCAACAAAAAACATTCTCCATTCATACATCCAGTCGTGACAAAGTACCGTCCCTTCAGTTTGAGTAGCAAGAACAATAAAGGGGCTCATTAGGTCGGTAGGAAAACCAGGCCATGGTCTAGTTTTAAAGGCTCTTTTTTTGGCCACCAGTTTTGAAGGCAATATCTCCAGTTTTTTAGGTCCGATAAACTTTGTTTTAATTCCCATGTTAGCAAGATAGTGCAACATCATCTGACAATGCTCTGGAATTGCATCTTCAACTATTACGTTCCCGTCCGTAATTGCCGAAGCAATCGCAAAAGTGCCAACTTCGATGTGATCAGGAACAACCTTATAATTTACCCCCTTCAATTTCTTTTTTCCTGAAATGTTTATCGTGCTTGAACCTGCACCAATCACTTTAACTCCCATCCTACCAAGAAAAACTGCTAAGTCCTTAACATGAGGTTCAGAGGCAACATCCTCTATCTTAACAGTTTTATTAAATGACGCAGCCAATATCATTCCTATCTCCGTCGCAGTAACAGATGCTTCCTCTAAAAAGATATTTACTGATCTTTTTTTCTTCCAGTCGAGTAAAAATTTGTTGTCCACTTTCCTAACATTGACACCAAATTTATTCATCATTGAAAAGTGGGTTGTAAGTAATCTCTCACCAATTTGATCCCCACCAGGAGGAGTAATTTCTGCCCTTCCAAACCTAGCAAGAAGTGGTCCGGCTAAAACAACAGAGGCCCTTATTCTGCCGGTAAGTGACGGCTCAAGTTTATAGCTTGATAGGCTTCTAGGGTCAATAGTTAATCTATTAGTACCCAAACCCTTAACCTTTGCCCCCAACTTGCTAATAAGTTCTCCCATTACCTGAACGTCGCCAATTTTAGGGACATTGGTTAAGGTAGATGGAGTATCAGCAAGCAAGCAGGCGGCCATTAATTTGAGAGCTGAGTTTTTATTCCCAGCAACTTTAATTCTTCCCTTCAGCTTTCTACCACCTTCAACAATTAGCTTTGACATTGGTTAAAATTTTATCACAAAAAGGCTAATTTTCTGGCTGAATACCAAAGTAGAGGAATAACTCTCTCGCAATTCCATACCACAATGGCGCCGCTGTTTCTGACGCCCAAGGAGAGCTTGTTGGTTCCCTGAGAGTAACAAGCATCACAAACTTAGGCTCATTCGCGGGAGCAAAACCGACAAAACTAGCAATTGTTTTTTCCTCATCATAATGTCCGGCAATCGGTATTTGGGCGGTTCCAGTTTTTCCTGCTACCTTAAAACCCCTAAGATGGGTCCATTTGGCTTCTCCACTTTTAGCTGCTTCGACCATCATCGCCGTCACGTTAGCGGCTGTTTTTTCCGAAATAATTTGGTTAAGAGGATCATTTTCAATCTTCTCTTCCCAACCATCGCCGACTATTTTATCAACAACTTTTGGTGAAATGTATCTACCCTTGTTAGCAATTGCATTAACCGCAACTAACATTTGGATCGGTGTCACAGCCACCCCCTGACCAAATCCAGCCGTAGATAAATCGACGATGTTCCAAGAGTCTTTCTCTCGCAGTTTAGCGGTGAACTCTCCTTGAAGATCTATTCCCGTCAAATCTCCAACTCTAAAGGCTTTAAGATACTCATATAGCTTATCAGCTCCCAATTGCTGGGCAACGAAGGCCATCCCAACGTTATCAGAATTGACGATTACATCTACCATATTGGAATCTGGGTGATAAACCTGATTCCAGGTTTCAATAAGGTACTTATCAACCTTAAGGGGACCAGAACACACTTCACAGACTGTGTCGGATTCAACAGCCTGGGAATCAAGTGCGGCAGCCATTACCAGTACTTTAAAAATTGAGCCAGGTTCAAAACTATTGGAAACAGCTGGGTTTTTAAATAATTCATCTGAATAATGCCAATATTTAGATGGATCGAAACTTGGATATGATGCCTGGGCCATTATTCCACCAGTTTCCGGATCCATAACCACTACCGTGCCTGCTAAAGCACCATACTTCTCAATTCCTCTAAGTAGCTGTCTCTCAGCAATATTTTGGACTGCTTTATCAATATAGGTTTTTAAATCTGCACCACCGATAGCTAGCACCTCCCTTGCATCTCCAAGAAGAATTGGTATTCCTTGAGCATCTGATTCGCGGGATAAGAATCCAGGCTTACCCGATAATGTCAAATCATAATAGCCCTCTAAACCAAAATAACCTTGGTCATCCCCTTTGTCATTTTTACCCACAAAACCTAGAAGATGCGCTGCAGTAGATGCTTCTGGATAAGCTCTGTCTTCTTCTAATTCAAAACCAATGCCCCCAATTTGAAGTGCGGCAATATTATCTTTAACTTCACGACTTATTTTATTCTTCACCGGTACCCAAGAAGCATCTTTTTTACTTAAAACCCTCTTTATCCTATTTGCCTCTTCCAACACAAGCTCTTTGTCATCCTCCTCAACAAGTATTGAGGCAAGCTTATCGGCGATTTTTGCATAATCCTCATTAACATTTGGAAGGTAAACATACACCAGGTAAGCATCATCATGGGCCACCAATAATCCACCATCACTTGACAAAATGTCCCCCCGAGGTGCAACTATTGCTTGGGACTCCTGATATTGAGAACGTACCCTTTGGGATAAATATTTACCCTTAATAACCTGCCAAAAAAAGAGTCTGATAAGAAGAATTAAAAACGCCAGAAGCAGAAGCGTTGAAAAAATCTTTATTCGCATATGAATTTAAATCTTTAAGGAACTTTTGCCACCACAGCATCACTGGTAACATAGATTATTTCCTGGGGTTTGACAAATCCTCTTTCATTCACCCCTTCCTCAATTCTTTTTAATGAATTTAGATCGATAATCTGACTGACTAACTTCTGATTTTCAATCATAATCCTTTCTGCCTCTTCTTCTAAATAAGACAGCTGAGCTCCAGAAGTTGAGGTTTGAATCGCAAAATATATGTTGCTGATGATAAAAATCGCCAACAATATCCAGGTTAGTCTAAATTTATCTTTTGACAGTATTTTGGGTTTATTTTTCATATCTATTTTTTTTGTAATACTCGCATTTTTGCACTCCTAGCTCTGGGGTTATATCTAATTTCTTCCTCATCGGGAGTGACAGGTTTTCGAGTTACGATTACACCTTGACCTGCCTTTTTAGTTTCTTGGAAAAATTTTTTAACTATTTTGTCCTCTCCCGAGTGAAAACTAATAACGACAAGCTTTCCAGCAGGTTTTAATAACTTAAACGCTTTTGGTAAAGCTTTTCTTAAATTATCCAGTTCGCTATTAACAGCTATTCTTAAAGCTAAAAAGGCTTTAGTTGCTGGATGCAACTTTGACCTTTTCTTAAGAACTTTTTGGGTAATATCCAGAAAATCGCCAACGTTCCTAATTTTTTTCCCCTTCCTTTTGCTAACTACTTCGCGAGTTAGCTTCTTTGCCTCAACCTCAGCCATAGTCTCGCCAAAAAGTTTTATTAACTGTTGTCCAGTTAGCAAATATAATAGATCTGAAGCAGAGACATTCTGACTATTTGGATCAATCCTCATATCAAGGGGGGCCCAATCCTCCCTAAACGAAAAACCCCGTTTTATTGAAGCAAAATGATAACTACTTATCCCTAAATCAAATAAAATTCCATTGACACCTTCAAAATCTTCAGCTTTGGCAATCTTATCAATATCTTTAAAATTACCCTTTACTAACTTGAATCGTCCCGCCTTTCGAGAAAGGCGGGAAGGGCAGGCTTTCAATAAGTGTCTCTTAGCAACTTGTAGTATTTCTTCATCAAATTCAATTCCTAAAACATTTGCTCCAGCTTTTATCAGGCTTTCGCTATGACCCCCTGATCCTAAAGTTGCATCGATAATGCGAACTTGACGTTTTAAATGTGCGGTATCCAAATCAAACGACTTGACCACTTCCCGAAGTAATACCGGCCTATGAATCTTTTCTTGGTTTCTGAACTGCTTCATGCTTTAACCTATTCGAATCTTCCTCGACATTTTTAATAAATTCCAACGAAAGTTTCAACTTCTCTCTCATTTCTTTTTTCTTAAATCTAATCATCCATTGATCACCGCCTTTCCTCTGCTATCTTCTCAGCTTTTACCTTTTGCAATTTTCTCAATAGCCTGTGACGCTTTTTCTTCAGCACTCTCCTCTAGTTGTTCCCATTTCTCTTGCGACCATACCTCAACTCTGTCATTCAAGCCAACAAAAACCACCTCAGTTTTAATTTCTGCGTATTCTAAAAGTGTCTCTGGTACAACAAATCTTCCTTGATTATCAGGTCTCACCTCAAACGCTGATCCCAAAATGAACCTATCAATATCTCTGACTGTCAAGATTACCAATCTTGTTACCCCAACCAACCTTCTTAAAAGTTTTGTCCAATCAGCCTTTGGCACCAGTACAAGACAGTTCTCATACCATTTGGCAACAATTAATTCTTCTCCCAATTCTTGTCTAAATTTTTTGGGAATCGAAATTCGACCCTTATCTGTTAATTTACTGGTGTACTGCCCAATTAACATTATTTTCTGGGCAGGTTCCTGGTGACCTAATAATCACCACTTTTCTCCACTTTACACCATTCTTATACATTTTCACGCCTGTGTCAATATGGTTGTTCACCAAAAATAAACACTATATCTGGAGTTTTTATTCTTCAACACCTCCAATATGGATATTAACTCTGTAGTAAAGTTAGAAGATATTGAGGAAAACCTAATCTAAAGGTATTTTTTTATTTTCGTAACAACTACTTCGGGATTTTGCGCTGCTTTAACCAAATAATCTTTTGCCCCTAGTTTAAGCGCTAGATTCTTTTCTTTATCTTTTGCTACGTTTGTAAGCACAATAACAGGAATTTCTTTGCCCTTCTCATCCTCTCTTAATTCTTTTAACAAATCTAGACCGCTCGTTTTGGAGGCAAGGATAACATCCAAAAGAATTAAAGAAATATCTTCTTGAAGAGCTAGGTTTAAACCTTCATTTTTGTCTCTGGCGGTTAGGACTTCAAAACCCTCAGAAGATAAAAACTCTTTATAGAGATTTGATAGTAAGATATCGTCCTCAACCAGTAATATTTTCCTCATCTTGTAACCTTATAATATATAATACCTAAAATAATTTATCCACATAATAGCTTCTGTTAACTTATTTTGACGACAGTTTATTTAACGATTAATAGCGAAAGAAAATAAACTACTCTGCAGTACTGACGAAGATACCAATATCAGCAAAGTTAGAATCTTCTAATTTCACCCATTCATCCCCACTCCATTGATAAACGTTACCGCTTCCTAAATCAATTTCTCCAGGGTTTTTTACTTGAGAGGAGCTATAGATACCGTAGGGACCGGATAAGATATTAGCCGGAGGGCTACCAGGTATTCCAATAGTTTCCATTAGTAAAAAGAATTCATCTTCAGGGACTTCTTCAAGAGTCACGCTGAACTTGCCGTCAGTAGTTGAAAGCTCTTCTTCACTTTCTAGCAGACTAAATTCTGTTGCAAACTTGGCCACCAGTTTTCCTTTGCTATTTCTAAATCTTAAAGTCAGCGTTCCTTTTTCAACTCCTTCATCGAAGCGATAGTGGCCCGATGATTCTGACCCAAGCAGTAACTCTTTTTCAATTAGTTCTTGATCCTCAAGTGGAACCGTACCAGGCACTCCTTGGGTTCTACCATCAGGTAATTTATATAGAAGCTCATAATCAAGACTTTCAGCCTTAATTACAATTTTTTCGATTTTCAATTTCAACCAATGACCGTCTTTTGTAGGAGTAAGTGTCACAACAGGTCGCTCATTAAGAGGAACTTCCTGGAGTGCAGATTCGTCATCCACTATCTCCTTCTCGCCCTTTCCTTTAATAACCAAATAATAAACGCCAAATACAACAATAAGGCCCAAAAATAGTAGTAATAAAGGAAGATATTTTTTCATAGTTAAATGGTTAAATAGTTATATGGCTACATTGTTCCATTGTTACGAAGACTCTGTCAACCATTTAACCATCTAACCATACCAGCCATTTATTCTCTCATTTATTCTAACTTCTTCTTTAGCCATTCTTCGAGCGCACTTACACTTACTCTTACTTGTTTTGCCGAATCGCGATCACGTATCGTTACAGTATCATCTTCAAGGCTTTGGTAATCAACTGTCACACACCAAGGAGTGCCAATTTCATCTTGAGCAAAGTATCGCTTGCCAATATTCCCTCGCTCATCCCAGGTCGAGTGAAACGACGAAGCCTTAAGCTTGTCGAAGACCCCCCTTGCCTTTTCCACCAACTTTGGTTTATTGGCTAAAAGCGGAAAAACGGCTACTTTGTACGGAGCTAGTTTTGGATTCAGTTTTAGAATAACCCTATTGCCTTTCTTGCTATAAGCGTCAATCAAAACAACCATTAAAGTCCTACTTATTCCGAAAGTAGGCTCTACAACGTGGGGTATAAACTTTTTTCCTGTCTCGGGGTCTGTGTATCGGAGGTCAACTCCTGATTTTTCCATGTGATTTTTAAGATCATAATCAGTTCTATAAGCAACCGCACACCACTCCTTAAAACCAAAGGGGAATTTGTACTCTAAATCCTCAGTTCTTTTGGAATAATGGGACAGTTCGTCTTTTGTATGGGGTCGCCAACGAGTATTTTTTGGATTCACACCAAGCTCTTTTGCCCAATTATTCATCTCTTCTTTCCAATATTCGAACCACTTTTCCCACTCTTTTTCTGGTACATAGTATTCAAATTCTGCCAAATGGAATTCTAAAGTTCTAAAGACAAAATGTCCTTTGGTTATCTCATTTCTGAAAACAACACCGCTTTGGGCCAGTCCAAAAGGAAGCTTGGGTGAAACCGTATCAAGAACGTGTTTAAAATCAACAAACATCCCCTGGGCCGTTTCTCCCCGAAGATAGGCTAGAGACTGTTTTTCAGGGACAATTCCGATATGAGTCTCAAAGTATTAAATTCCCGAGGTTCTGTCCAATCATATTTGCCGCATACGGGGCAAGAAATTTTATCCTTTTTAATCATTCCATCTAACTTTTTTAAAGGTAATCCCTCTGCCTGAACTTGCTTACCTTTCTTAGCATGATAATCCTCTACCAAGTGATCCGCGCGGGTTCTACTTCGACAATTTTTGCAATCTACCAAAACATCAGTAAAGCTTTCGGTATGACCCGAAGCTTCCCAGACTCGGGGGTTCATTAGGACACTAGTGTCTAAACCATAAATTTCAGGCCTTTTAGTGACAAAATAGTCCCACCAGTGCTGCTCGATGTTTCTTTTGAGTAAAGTGCCCATCGGCCCAAAGTCCCAGGTATTAGCGAGACCACCATATATCTCGCTTCCGGGATAAATAAACCCTCGCCTTTTGGCGAGTGCCACAATATCTGTCATCTTATCCATACGAACTATTATAGCGATATTCTAGCTAATTTATCTACCTAAGAAACCAGTTTTTTGCCAACGCGAGCTGAAGACATTTGGCGCTCAACAATGTCTTCCAAAACCGAGTCAGGATTGTCCATCGGTTTTCCTTTAGGCCAAAAACCAAGCAAGACCAAAATATGATATATAAACTCTTCTCGAAGCTTCCTTAATGCTTTAGATTTTTTCAGTGCTTTCAGTGTTGCTAGTGTTTTATGGTAAAGTTGTTCGTTCTTCTCATCTTCGCGTGTTACTCTACCAACTACCTCCATAAGATAATAGGCAACAGCAACTTTTTTAAGATTTTCTCGGACTTTGGGAAAAGAATCAATTATCTCCACCTCGGTTATTAAATCAAGATTTTTTCCTTTACTAGCTGAAAATTTAATCTGGCTAAAAACCTCTAATGATCCACGCTTACGACTATTCAGTTTTCTAACTCCCTTAGCCATTAAGGAAATCTTGCCAAATTTTTTTGAATATACCACCAAAATTCTATCCGCCTCGGAATAATTTCTCCTTGCAAGTACTATTCCTTCTGAGGAATAACGTTTAGAGCGCATAACCAATTTCTAGATTTTAAACTTCAACTCCTTATCAGTCTTGAGGAATAACTCTTCTTCATACTTGCCTATCTCAATTGTGTATAGGGGGGCATTAGTCCCTGGTTGTTTTTGAATGTAGATCTTATACTCCTTACCTTCAACTTTGAAAGGTAGTTTATACCTTAAAGTCACTCTTGAAACACCTTGAGGACGAAGCTGGAAAAATCCGGCAAAAACACTCTTTCCAAACTCTTCATAAGGTTCCTCCTTCTCCTCCAAACCATCTACATTCAAAAGCTCGCTGCCTTTGGGTACATAAACCCTAACATAATTTGGGAGAACGGAATTTAACCACCCATCGTGTCTCATTGGATTTTTATAGGTAATGGTAACTTCTTTGGTAACCGATCCATCACGTTCAACATCGATCTTTTGGCTAACTTCCTGAGTGACATACAGGTTTGACTTCCTTCCACCCAAGTTGGCGTCGTTAATAAACAAATAGTCATCAGAGTATTGCTCAAGTCTACCAGCAACCCTAAAGCTCTCCACGCTTTTTTGCGCCTCCCCATCAATCAGATAAAAAAGGACATGTTTTTCCAGTAAAGATGTCATAATTGCCTTAAAAAGAGCAGGCATTTTCTCATCCGGCTGTCCCATTACTTCTGCCAAAATTGTATTCATCATTGGGCCAATTATTTTTTTACGGTTATCGTAATTAGGCGGAGCAAAAACAATCTTTCCTGGCTCGTTTTCGCTCCAAACAATCGGGCCCTCGAGATCAGCAAAGCTCTCCAACTCATAAACTACTTGGGGACAATTACAAACCTCCACAATATCATTGCTATAACCACCGTAGCCGGGAACTTGAATTACCCCTACCACCTCCAGGATATTAACTAGAAGCTGAGTATCAACCGCTATTACCCCGTCAACATCTTTTATACCAACTTTCTCAACCTCTTTAAGAAATAAATCCATCGACTGATAAAAATCTGGAGACCAATTCATATCTCTTAATCGGTAATTGCTGGATATTAAATACGGTCCTTTGAGATACTTCTTGATCGGTTCGGATGCAGGAACAGTTGGGGTATATAAATTGTCAAGATTATAAATATCATTTGACGAGACAGGTTTGAATTTTGCTTTCTCAACTTCCGCAATAGAATAGGCAGTAATAAATCCTCCTGTAGGTCTTAACTCTTTATCATTCTGAAAAAGCACTAAATATGTCCTTGGTTCTTCTATTCCTAAAAGATATTGTGCTTGCTTAAGAAGTGGTATACCATTCATTACTATTTGGGCCCCCATATCAACCAACTCGATCCCCTTTTGAAGTCTAGAGCGTACTTCTATACCAGCAAAAGTTTCTGGGTACCTTTCAGGGTCTATTTGATCAACCTCTTCCTTAATCTGACCTACCTTTGTTGATATCTCCTCAGCTTCGGGAATAATTTCTGGAATAGTACTAATAACATAATCAATCCGATCCTGGGTGGTACCTTGAGCATTTTCTGCCTCTTCTGAATCAGGAGCAAAACCAATCATATCGGCATAGGGCGTGATTGTTTCAACTACTATATCTGCTGCCTCCAAACCAATTGTTGCCGCATTAAGACCATGTTCTCCATCAACAACAAATCTCCCAAAATAGGGAATTATTTTCATCCAAGAAACGGTTGTGTAGGTTTTTTTCAGATCAAGTACAGAGCTCTGTACTTGAGACAGTTCTTCTTTTATGGTGACAATATCCTGCTGCTGTGTAGCTGCTATTAAATCTTTCACCTCAGACTCAACAACCCTTGCCTTCTGATAAACTCTATAAACTAAAAGACCTGATATTATACCTACAACCAATAAAATAATAATTATTGAGGTAAAAATTACCAATAACTTTTTCTTTTTAAAGGGAAATTTTATTTTAGGAAATTGCTTCATTTTAATTCTCTTTTTACCTTTTTTACCCTTTTCTTCTTCATTAATGGCGATTTTGGGTATTAATATCGAATCATCATAATCTTTATCACCCGATTTTCCAGGCTCCTGTTTTGGAGCGATGCGGGGTATTTCAATTTCCTCTGCCATACTTAAATATGATACACGCTCAGACAGCTCCTTTTCCAGATATCATTGCCCAGGGGGTTTTTAGAAGGATTAAAAAGTCCAAAAGGAGGGACTTTTTTCGGGCATAATAAGCATCCATCTCGATTCTTTTGTCAAAATTTACCTCACTTCGCCCGGAAACCTGCCAAAAACCGGTTATTCCAGGCTTGATAGACAAAACCTCCTTGACTAACTTTCTTGTGTGGGGATACTTTTTTTGCTGTTCTTCTAGCTCTTCTGGAAGATAAGCCCGAGGGCCTACAATATTCATGTCTCCTTTCAGAACATTAAAAAGTTGCGGCATTTCATCAATCGAATGTTTCCGGATAAATCGACCTACTGGAGTTATGCGTGGGTCTCTGTGTAGCTTAAAACTTGAGCGTTTGTATTCATCATATAATTTTTTGTATTTGGGGTCAGTTTTTAATATCTTCTCTGCATTAACCATCATTGATCTGAATTTATAAAGGCGAAATTTTCTACCTCCTTTTCCAGAGCGAATACTATGCAAACTCGTCCGTTCAATAATGACTGGGCCAGGAGATGTCAGCTTAATTAAAATAACCACAATAAGCATTATTGGAGAAAATAAAATCAGAAGAAAAATCGATCCAGCTAGGTCAATTGTTCGCTTGGCAATGTCGTACCACATATTGGGCAGAAAATTATAACATGGTGCTCAAGGTTTTGCCCCTGAAAACCTCTATCGACAATTATTTTATGTATTTTTTATAATAATGCTCTAATTTCTTATAAAGAATTTTTACTTTTTGGGTATCCTTCAGGTGACATACTAATAAACCATCTTTTGTATCTACAACTGCAATATTCGAAAGTCCAATAATGGCAATCATTTTGCCTTTAGGTCCAAAAATTAAGTTATTTTCAGCCTCCATTAACTCTGCATCGGCTCCGCCCTCAATAACTGTCTTTTTTTTGGGTGTTATTAGCGATTTATGAAATTCTTCCCAAGAAATTCCGATATCCTCCCATCCCATATCAGCAGCGATTGTTGCCCGAACATTGCCAGGTAATTTTTCAAATATTCCATATTCAATTGATTCTTTTTTAAACTCGTGATATTCCCTTTCCAACACTTCCTTTTGCTTATCCGTTCCCCAAGCTCGAGCAATCTTGTCCAATCCTTTATACATTGCTGGTTGATATTTTTTGTAATAATTAAGCATTACATCAGTGTTCCAGGCTCTATATCCTGTATTTATCAGCCAATCACCTGATTCCAGTAATTTTTTAGCAATAGATTCTTTAGGTTTCTCGATATGTTTCTCAAGCTCAACTACTTTGAATCCATCAATTTCGTCAAGAGTTTTACCTTTTTTTACCCATCCCTGGTGGACACTCGGATAAGTTGGTTTTGAATCAACTGAAACAATTAAATCTGTCTTTTCGGCAAATTTTCCCGCAGCCGCTACAGCATTCAAAAAAACCCTTTCCTTGGCAATTAAATGTTTTGCCCAAGAAATAAGCACTGTTTCCCCAGGAAAATATTTATTAACAATTGCAGTTGCTAATCCACAAGCAGCAAGGATATCTTTTCTTTCTGTTTCAGCAATAATATTATTTTGGGGTACTTCAGGGGCTTGTTTCTTTACCAGTGGGACGTAAATATCTTCAGTAGAGATAAAAATTTCCTCAGGTTTATAATCTTTTCGATACCTCTCATATGTGATTTGAAAAAAAGACTTCCCCTTTAATATTTTAATAAAAGGTTTTGGAAGAGAAACCCGGCTAACAGGCCACAGCCTTGTTCCTCGCCCTCCAACAAAAATTGCAATTTTCATACAAAACTTTTATATTTTCGAATATACTAACTTTTTAAATTCCTTTTTAAATTTTTCTTTCGAAAACCTTTCAGCATTATTGATTAAATCATTCTTTTTGAAACTTAATCGCTTAAATTTACTTATAGCTTTAATTAAACTTTCCTTATCTTGCTTGTCAAAAAAAACACCCGTTTTTGTATCGATTACCGTATCGAGTGCTCCTCCAGCCTTATAAGCAATAACTGGTGTTCCAGCTGCGTTTGCTTCGGCAACAACGATGCCGAAATCTTCCTCTTGAGGAAAGATTAAAGCGCGCGCTTTTTGATAGTAACTCGCAAGCTGACTATCTGTCAAATGACCAATAAAGGTAATACCGCCTTTGGCCATTGCCTTAAGCCTTCCCTCCTCACTTCCAGTTCCTACCACAACTAATGGCAACTCTAACTCATTAAATGCCTCAACAGCCAAATCCGCCCGTTTGTAAGGTATTAATCTAGATACGTACAGAAAAAATTCTCCCCGTGGTACTCGTGGTACCCTTGATACCCGTGATACCCTTATAAATTTGTTAATATCTACCGGTGGATAAATAATAGTCGAATCTCTTTTATAGTATTTCTTAATTCTTCTTTGGACTGCAGTGGAAATGGCAACACAGATATCCGGCCGCTGCGATGCAATTAAATCCCATTTTCTCATATACCAAACATGTGGTTTTGAAATTAGTCTAAATAAAGGGTATCTCTTAAAACTATCCGGGGGATTCTTAAAGTAAAAGTCGTAATGCGACCATAAATATCTAATTGGGGTTAGGCAATAACAAATATGAAGCGTGCTTGGTTTGGTGATAATTCCTTTTGACGCTTCGCTGGTAACTGAAATAACAAGTTCATAATCAGAAAAATCGAATGTCTCAAAAGCGACGGGCATTAAATAGGGAAAGTGTTCATGACGATCAGTTGCGAATGGAATTTTCTGCAAAAATGAAGGGACCACTTTTGGAAAAACTTTTGCCCAAGGAGCACCTTTTGGTGAATAAACCGCGGTATAAAGTGGAGCATCGGGAAAAATTTCATGAAGAGCAAGCAACACACGTTCAGCTCCTCCCCACTTATTCACCCGATCATAAACTAAAGCGACCTTCATGGACGCATTTTATCATTTTGATATCTTTCTCACTATCCCCTTCTCCGCATCAAGTTTGACCAAATCTCCGTCTTTTAATACTTTGGTAGCAAATCTGGTACCAACTATACAAGGTATCTCGAATTCTCGGGCTAAAATAGCTGCGTGACAAAGCTGGCCACCGCCATCGGTTACAATCCCTGCCACCCGATTGATTACTAACGAAAATTTTGGTGAAGTCATCCTTGTCACCAAAATATCTCCCTTCTCAAGTTGATACACATTTCTTTCATCTAGAATTACTTTAACTTTTCCTCGAACTTTATCTCCATATGCACCAATCCCCTTAATAGCTTTTACTTTTATACGATCCTGACGGACCTTTCTTGCCTCTTTCTCCAAAAGAGCATACTTATTAATAATCTTTGATACTAATTTAGCAGCTCGTAAGTCTCCTTTTAGTTTAGCTGCCTTTTTATAACCACGAACCAGATCTAGTATGTATATTGCTTTCTCAACTCCCAAACCTTCCTCTGTACACTGAGGAAGAACATACTTTTCTATCTCTTTCAGTTGCCCCAACATTGTTGAGAGTTTGATGACTCTTCCACTAGGTAGGGTATAAAGTAGTGAATCTTTTTTGTATTGCGTTAAGTCCTTTGTCCTTTTAGGAATAAGGTCGGTATCAAAATCAGTAGTCTTCATCCAAGTTTTAAATTGTTTAAGCTCAGAAGAACCTCTTGGAGGAAAGGCATCTATCCCTTTAACTTTCCACCAAAGCTTGTCTTTATTGACAAGGGTATTTAGATGCCCTCGCCTAAGCTTAACCTTATATCCTTGGAGCCTAAAAGAATAGGCACCAGTCAATATCCAATCCTCCCCTCCTAATCCCCATTTCTCAAACAATGAAGCCAGTTTTTCTAATACTTGCTTTATCTTCATAAATTTCTATCTACATCCGTCCAAATCTTCTAGTATCTTAGCGTCGATCATCACAATTAAATTAAATATAAATATCTCTGTGAAAACGGAAAGGTAGAGGGTGCGAACTCAAACCACCCCGGGGGTGGTACAGGTTTGCACCTTCCCCTTAATCAAGTTTTCTTACCAACCCCCTCACCGCATCAACTTCAACTAAACTCTAACTGCTTCTTTGTAGACTTCTAGAGTTTGCTTGGCCATTTTGGTCCAAGAGTAACGCTTGGTAAATTTTTGGCCTTTTTTAATTAATTTTTCCCTGTCTTTGGTGGACATATTTAGCACATCTCTCATACTTTGCTCAATTGAAGTAAAGTCAAACGGATTAAAATATAAAACATTATCTTTATAAACCTCTTTAAAGACAGGGATATCGGATGCCAAGACAATTGTTCCGGCAGCGATTGACTCCAGTCCCGGTAATCCGAATCCTTCGGAAAGCGAGGGATAAATAAAGGCAATAGAATTTTTGAAAAGTACCCCGAGATCTCCATCGGGCACAAATCCAAGCAGCTTGACAAATTCTTTTGCCCGATACTGCTGAATTTTCCTCTCCAGTCTTTGGGTAAATACATTTCTTGAAGAAGCAATGGCAAAAATTATTTTTTTATCAGCCTTCTTATTAATAAGAGAGATTGCCTCGACTACTCTGTCTAAGTTTTTATGGGGATAGGCATTGCCAACATAAAAGAAATACTTTTGATCTCTTAAATTATATTTTGTCAAAACCGTTTGATCTGATAATAATGAGGTTTTTTTTAAAATACTTGGGTCTAAACCTTCATAAGTTACCACAATTTTTTGCTCGTCAACGCCGAAATAATCGACCAAGTCTTTTTTAACCGCTTTACTTGGAACAATAATTTTTCGGGAATCAGTTACTGCCTTTCTGAAAATATATTTGTAGGGAACTCGTTTCAAGTAGTAAATCGGTAGAGAAAGTGTAGTAGCAGCAGTACCTTGTCGGTGCATAGTCATATCATGAAGGGTAACAACAAACTTTCCTTGCCAAAAAACACATATATTTAAATGGGGAAAGTGGACAAGATCGGATTTTTGGTTGTTTAATATCTTCGGCAGCCTAATCTGTTCTTTGATTGTATAGTGTCCAAAATCAGCCAAGATCTTTTTCCAGTTTTTACTAAGCACTAGTCTTCGAAAGTATTTTTTTCGGAGAAGTAAGATGTATCTGTTATTTTGATCTATCTTTTGAAGCTCATTGACCAAATTTACCAAATATCGACCAATTCCCGCATGTTCCAATCCATAAAGTCGCGCGTCAATCAAAATTTTCATTCCTTTACCCTACTAACTCTTACTCTCTGTATTATTGAAATTGTCAGAAAAATAAGATATCTGAGGATTTTGGGGTAACTATCTCGGTAATGCTTTTCATAAAATATTTTCATTGCTTCGGTAGATGACCGAGCCAACTTTTTTCTAGTTTCTTTATCGGCTAGCTTAAGCTCTTTAGT
>JABAOH010001691.1_pt1 | contig 33655 bp, 21 predicted proteins | sample 7062181 | NCBI WGS metagenome assembly JABAOH01 (sample SAMN14538630, study PRJNA623070) | marine sediment metagenome | biome: marine biome [ENVO:00000428]; feature: marine pelagic biome [ENVO:01000023]; material: deep marine sediment [ENVO:00002113]; isolation source: pool of 5 deep marine... | reverse complement strand
AAAGCAGAAAGACCAAAGGCAAAATCATAAGTAGTTTTTTCATTTTCCCCTCCTTTTTCGCGTGTGATGAAAATCTTGAAAAACGTATCTAATGAATACTCCCTTCGATAACAAATGTCAACGGCTCCATTGTGTCAATTTTGTGACTGTGTTATCCTTCTCAAAGATGTAAGTTCTAATGTTGAGATATTTTCGCTACCCCTTATAATCACTGTGTCAAAATTGTGACATAAATTTTGGAATTAAAAGCACCTCAAATCATCTCAAAAAACTTAAATAAGTTGAAAGGGAATCAGCGTAACCTGTTGTTTTTAAATAATTTCAGAAGATTTAGGGGGAGTACCCCTGGCCGGACTCGAACCGGCGACACAGGGATTAGGAATCCCTTGCTCTGTCCATACTGAGCTACAGGGGTACCTTTACACCAAGAATTTAGCAGGTTAGAAAATTTTTTGCAATCAGGATTTCGGGTTGGGCAGTGTTACCGCCTCTCCTGAACTCCTCCAAGGATTCCCTTCATTCCTGTCCGGATGTTCGCTGCATTTGCCTCATCTGTGTCGATGTGCATACTCAATCGAAAATCAGGATGCACCCGGACCAGAACGTCTTCAAAGACCAAGGGGCGCTCCCCTTTGACTTTGACGCTGACAAGATCCCTGTCCTTGAGTCCGAAGGAAAGAGCATTTTCCGGCGACATATGGATATGCCGGTAGGAACAGATCACCCCATGAGGGATTCGGCCTGTTCCTTTAGGACCTTCCACTGCAATACCCGGGCTTCCTTCCAGATCTCCAGATGCTCTGATCGGTGCTTTTATGCCCAATTTGAACTCTTCGGTCATCGAAATCTCGACCTGGCTCTGATTCCGCAAGGGCCCCAGTACCCTCACCCTCTCGACCCGACCTCTTGGTCCAATAAGGTTTACAGTTTCTTCGCAGGCAAACTGGCCGGGTTGGGAGAGGTCCGACCGGTAAGACAGTTCACTCCCCTTTCCAAAAAGCGCATCCATGATGTCTCTGGATAGGTGGACGTGGTGGGCCGATACTTCGATCGGAATTTTCCTCTCTTCCTGTCTCTGGATCACCTGGGTCAAATCATGATAACCGAGAGTGCGAAGAGCTTCTCTGGCAATCATCCGCTCTTCATTAGTTGGAATCACCAGGATTTTAACCTGGGAATATTCATCCGATATATCGGCAACCTCTCCAGGTCCAGGTGACGATGTTTTATTCAGGATGGTGTCCACTCTAATTCCCATGCTGGATAATCCCTGACAGGCCAAGCCTCTTACCCATGCGCTTCCCTCTCCGATTCCTCCAGTAAAGACGAGCGCATCCAGGCCGCCGATTGCGGCTATGTATGAACCAATATATTTTCTTATCCTGTAACAGAAAATATTTATGGCTTGAAGGGCTCTCTCATTGCCTTTGTTGGCTTCTGCCTCGATCTCCCGTAGATCGCTGGAAATCCCCGAAAGCCCCATAAGGCCGCTTCGACGGTTCAGAACTTCGTCTATCTCCTCTACGGATAATCCTTTTTCCTTATGAAGATGGAGAATAGCTGCCGGATCGAGATCCCCGCATCGAGTTCCCATAATCAGCCCTTCCAGGGGTGTCAAACCCATGCTGGTGTCCATGGAACAGCCGTGATCGATGGCGCATATGGAAGCTCCATTACCCAGATGACAGGAGATGATCTTCATCTCCCGGAAATTTCGTTTCAAAAAAGCAGCGGCCTGGAGGCTCACATATTTGTGGGATATTCCATGGAAACCATACCTCCGAATGTTGTCTTTTTCATAAAAATCATAGGGAAGTCCATACAGAAATGCATGAGGAGGCATCTTCTGATGAAAGCCTGTATCAAAAACTGCGACCTGCGGGACCTTTGGCATGAGTTTTTTGCTTTCCTTTATCGCCATCAAATTGGGGGGGTTGTGAAGCGGCGCCAATCGTGAAAATTCATGGATGTCTGCGATGACCTCATCGCTGATGATGACTGGATGACTGTATTTGGCTCCTCCATGGACGACTCGGTGACCGACGGCACCGAGTTCTTTCACATCTCCGATCACACCGTACTCCTCATCTGTCAGCAAGTCGACGACAGCCTCGAAGGCTTCTTCATATCCGGCCCTACCAAGGTCTCTGGTGTACATTCCTTTTGCTGTGTTCGAGGAAAGCGCCGAATTCTCCAAACCGATCTTTTCCACAATTCCCGCAAGATTGTTTTCAGCCTCAGCGGTATCGAAATAGCTGAATTTAAGCGAGGAACTCCCGCAGTTGACCACCAATATTTTTTGTGGCTTCTCTGTAGAGAGCCTCAATCCATAAGGGTCAGGGACATTCTGCCAGGCATCCTGGACTCTGCTCTGTTCTTCTTCGCTCTGCTGCCTGCTCCTAAGCCGATCGGTAATGGTTTTAGCCATGACTCGAACGGCTCCGGGATTAACCGCCACATGGGAGCTGAATATTTTGTGGGAAATGAGAAATAGGCGGCATTTCTCCAGAGCTATGACATCGGCATTTGTCGGCTCTCCGGTCAGCAGGGAGGCTTCACCCAATAAATCTCCTTGTTTCAGCAGTCCCAACCGGATTTTCTCACCCGATTTTTTGGTGATCGCTGCTTCGGCTTCACCCTCCAGGACAATTCCCAGAAACTTTCCGGGCTGGCCAAAATGGATGATGACTTCCTGCGGGGCGAAAGACCTCACAAGGCACTTATCGATCAGCTTTTTGAGTCCTTGTTTGGAAAAGCTGTGAAACAAAGGCAGGGCTGCGAGAAATTTCTCTAGATCCTCCACTACTCAAACCTCCTTCGAGTCCGATGGCTGTCTCAGCCCAATACCTCATACACCATAATCGCTTCGCTTCTTCCCCTGAGTTTTTTCTGTCCGACTTCCTGGATTTTGAACTTGCCCTCGATCTGACGGTAGGTTTCCTCGCCGATAAAAATCTGGTTCGGCTGAGCGCTGGACTCTAATCTGGAAGCGATGTTGACCGAATCTCCGATGACCGTATAATCCATGCGCTTGGGAGATCCGATGTTTCCGGCCACGACCCGGCCAGTGTTTATTCCGATGCGCACATCGAACCTTTTATCTTGAATCGTGTTTTTCATCATCGCGGCCAATTCCTGTCTCATTTTCAGAGCCGCCCGGACAGCCCTTTCTGCATCATCTTCCTTCTCCAGCGGAGCTCCGAATACTGCCATCAATCGATCGCCCACATATTTATCGAGGGTCCCTTCGTGTTCAAAGATCACATCGGTCATTCGTGAAAAATACTGATTCAGGAGCATGTTGACCTCAAGAGGGGAAAGCCTCTCGGAAAGCCTGGTGAAACCGACGATATCTGTGAACAGAATGGTCACACTCACATCCTTGGCGTCCAGGAGTTCTTCTTTGGTGCCTTCCCTGGATTTGATAATCATATCCACAACCTGAGGAGAATGGTACCTTTCCAATCTATCTCTCAGTTCCTCTTCCTCCCGGATTTTTTCACTCAGCTTGGCCTGTTCGAGGACCATGGACATCTGGCATCCGATGGCCTTGAGGAGTTCGAGGTCGTCTTCTGAGAATTGGTTGCCAAGCCGGGTGCTGTCCAACTGAATGGCACCGATAATCTTCTCTTTCTGCCAGAGGGGAACACACATGGCAGAGCGGATTTTCTGTTTGACAAGACTTTCGGTCGGGACCAATCGGGGATCGGCCATGGCATTGGAAGTGAGCAGGGCTACCCTGTCCTCGATGACTTTGTTGCACAGTGTGCGGCTCGCCCTTATTTTTTCTTTGTCTTTCCTCTGCTCGTCTTTGAACTTGACAACGGCCGGGACAAACTCAGCACCTTTTCCCTCATCGATCAGGATCAAAAAGCCGAAATCCGCATCGATGACCTCGAAGATCAGATCCATGATTTTTTTCAGCAGTTCGTTGAAATCGTGGATGATGTTCATGTGCCTGCTGATCTCATACAAGACGAAAAGGACCTTGTTCATCCTTTCCAGTCGGGTGATTTCTGCCAGGGCGACAGCTTCCTGCTTTTCTTTACGCGGAAACAAGGAACGGGCTCGTTCCTTCCGATCTGGCTTAGGCTTGTGAGAAATCAGCAGCGTATGGGAATCGATCTGAGTGCAGTCTTTTGCGCTGACCTTTATGGTTTGCTCCTGCCAATCCTTATAATCTCCCTCTTGAGTGAATTCAATCTTATCCCGGAGGGAAGGAATCCCCTCCTCTCCGGATTGAAAAACAAGTTTTGAAGAGCCGATATCGATCCGATCCCCGTGATTCAGCTCCACATGATTGACCAGCTCTCCGTTGACCAGTATCCCGTTGAAACTCCCCAGATCGGTTAAAAAACAGTCTGTCCCTTTTTTTACGATCTTGGCATGATTTCTTGAAACTTTTGGATCGTAAAACACGATATCACTGTCATTGCTCCGGCCTATGGTCAACTCATCCTGATCGAGGAGTCGTTCTTCACTGTGGCCATCGGGGAATACAATATGGAGGCGCGGAAAGTCTTTTTTCATCGGTTTCTATTTTCTCTCCGTTCGCAATCGGACGAGTTCATTATCCAGCGCCCTGATCCGGTGGGACATCTTTTCGAGAATACGAAGAGCCAGTGAAGGATCTTCGCTGATCCTCCGTAAGAGAATTTTTTTATCGACGGTCAGCACGCGTACCTCTCCCANNCGACGGTCAGCACGCGTACCTCTCCCAGGGACCGAACGGTGGCAGAACGTGCCTCTCTCTCGAAGATTGCCATCTCGCCAAAAAAATCACCCTTTCCAAGAACGGCAAGGCGTACCTCTTTACCTTCCTTTTCCTGAAGCACCTCCACCTGTCCGTCCAGGATTTCATACATGTAGTCGCCGCGTTCCTCTTGACGGACGATGATTTCTCTGTCTCTATAAATCCGACCCAGATCACTGCTCTTCATACCCTTCTCTCCTTCCTCTTTCTCCGTTTGAGAGGCCACATCTCCACAGCCATATAGCCCAGCAATCGTCCCCAGAAAAAAGGATGGAACATCCGCACGAAAACCTCACGGTAGGGGGCACTCCCGGTAAACATATCCCACAGAGCCGTACTCAACCGTTGAGGGCCTCTTCCTTTTTTCTGCTCAGACGAGACCATGCGCAGGATGGCACGACGGGCAAACCGCATCTTCTGCATCTGCCCGACCACTGCAAAAATGAGCTTGCCGATCCAGTTGTCCCGTTCGAGCTTCCTGCAGGCAGGCCAGTATCGCTCCTTGAAATCTTCCGAAGAGACCCCAGAAAAAACAGCGGCTGTAGCCGCAGCCTTTGCCGTGCGGTAGGCTGCTCCAATCCCGTCCTTATAAAGCCGGGAAACACCGCAGTCTCCGATAAAGACAAACCGATCGCCATAAGGATGAGAAGAACCTTTTATATTTATCTTAGGCATACAGCGGCAGGCTCCCTGTTGCATCTGCCAGTTGGACGGCAAACAGGCTCTCACTTCAGGTGTCTCCAGAAAAGACCGCACAAGCTGGTTATCGATTTTTTTACCCAACATACAGATTGTAGCATAATCCCCTTTGGGTATGAGAGCTGCAAACTCCAATCGCGGAATATTGAGTAGAAAAGTGTGCATGGAGCTTCCCAGAAGCTCTTCCATAGCCTCTCTCTCCAGGGCATGCTCGCAGATATATGTTTTGGTGGTTTCAGGAAGGACATAGCCCAGGCCCAAATCTTGGAAAAGCTTCATGGTAGGCGAGTTCACTCCCACCGCGACCGCCACCAGGTCATAGATCCGGGACTGCCCGTCTTTCACTTTTAAGAAGGGCCTGTTGCCTTCCCAACCGACATCATCGACACGGCCGGTTATGTGGTCCACTCCTTTCTCCATGGCCAGCTTCAATAAAAAGCTGTCGAAGCTCTCCCAACCGGTCCCCGACAAGCCCCGAGGTCCAGCACCCCTGTGAACGGCTCCGATTCTCTTTTCCCGGAGTGGGGTTTCGATCTTGACACTCCCCACATCCATATGCAGGAGATAGGAATCGATCCCTCTCTGAACCACAGAACCTGGCAAACTGATGCCTTCAGTGGCCAATGTTTGCACCAAGGATTCAGAGATGATTCCTCCGCACATGTTGCATCCTGCCGGACCGGGATTGGAAAAATTTCGTGATTCGTAGATATCCACGTGGAGGTCTATCCCCACTCTCTCGGCCATGGCAAGAAGAAAATAACCGAAGAACGAACCCGCGGGTCCCCCTCCGATAACAGCGATTCGAGAATGATCCCTGAGACTGAAGTCATCCTGACTAAATTTTTGAGGATGAGTTACCCCGCTCTTCATCATCACATCATCTATTTGTCCGAGAATATTGGGGTGGTTTTTCCCCAGCATGGAAGCTTATAGCATAAACAAAATTGGCCTGTCAAACACACAACAGCACAGACAGCCCGGACATACTATCAATAGATACTTGACATTTCCTGTCGAAAACTGCTAGAAATAACCCGTGCCTGGTTTTTCGTTCCTAAAAGGAAGGTTTAGAAAAGGGTAAATACCCTAATTTATCACATCCTTTTGGAGTGGATTTTCTCCCTGTGGGGATTGTGCCGGATAAAAAGTATGTTGCCTTTAGCGCTTTATTAATTAAGACAATTTCCATAGGTTCAACATGCCTGCTTGACCTATCAAGAAAATAAAGGATGGAGGATTTCTGATGTCCATACGCCGTCTCTTATTTCTTTCATCAATCGTGTTTATCCTCGTTTCCATGATCCCCGTGCAGACCACGATTCAATCTCCGGGACCGGACCTCATAGTCGGACGAAACGTGAATATGGTCTCGGGCACTGAATGGCCTGGTGGGGACCCATACCTTCAAAGACAAAACGAACCCTCTATCGCTGTCTCTACTCGTAATCCACTTCATCTTCTTGCAGGAGCCAACGACTATCGTACGGTAGACATGCCCGAGTCAGAAGGACCTTTACCGGGAATCCCAGAAGGAGCCACAGCAGGTGATGCGTGGCTGGGAGTGTTCAAATCCTTCAACGGCGGAGAATCCTGGAAAAGCACGCTTCTCCCAGGATATCCCCAGGATAATTCCACCCAAGGATTAAACTCGCCGATTCATACACGCAGTACTGCTTCTGATCCCACAGTACGAGCAGGATCAAACGGACTTTTTTACTACAGCGGCATTGCCTTTGATCGTGTCGAAGGTGGAACAGGTGTCCTATTTGTCGCCCGTTTTATAGATAATAACTTCACCCTATTCGGAGACACGGACCCGATAAAGTATCTTGACACAAAAATAGTCGATACAGGTACACCCGGACAGTTTGCGGATAAACCTTGGATTGCAGTCGATGCCCCGAGGTATGGCGGAGATACAGTCCCGATATATGCACCGGGCACTCCTGTCCAAGATGTTGCTCGCCATAATGTCTATATTGTCTACAGTATCTTTTTAGGGAACATAGGCGGCAATAATCAAAGCAAAATTCTGTTTGCCCGATCCACTGACTGCGGGACCACATGGGAACGGCCCATCAAAGTCAGCGAAGGTAATCTGCGGAATCAAGGAACCACAATCGCAATAAGCCCTGCAGACGGCACAATCTATCTCGCTTGGCGGCGATTTGCCTCACCAAGTCAGCCCGACGCCATACTCATGTGCAAATCCACGGATTTCGGCTCAACATTCTCCCCCGCCGTTGAGATAAATCCGATCAATCCTTTCGATCAGATTACGGCTGGTAATAGATTTCGGACATACGGTTTCCCCACGATAGCTGTGGACGATGCAGGAAGAGTCTACGTTTCCTGGGCAGATCGAGGATATACACCAAATGGAGCTTCCCGTATTGTGATCAAAGCCTCGCCAGATGGAATAGACTGGTCCGGCCCCACTCTACTCGTAGACGACGATGAAGGTTGCGGCCATCAATTAATGCCTTCACTAACCTATGCTGCTGGCAGACTGATGATAACCTGGTATGATTCTCGAAAAAGTTTAGGAAATGATCCGGGGAACTGCGGCTACGATATTTCTGATAATGGGCCATCAGGAAAACGGCATACGATCGATGTCAGGATCGCCCAAGCTCTGCCCTCCTCGAACCCATCTTTTATCGACTCCACACAGGTCTCTAAATACTTTCACTGGGTACAGCTTGTGAATGATGAAGTCCCCCCAAATCCGCAAATCATACAGAAGGAATACAACCGCCCAAATCTTCCATTATTCGTGGGAGGAACAATACCGTTTATCGGAGACTACATCGATATTGCTGCCGCTCCTGCATTCCTTTACGATGTGCCAAATTTGAATAACCAGACCGGGACTTGGCGCTTTAACACAGAAGAATCTGATCCATCCACTGCCCATGTTACTTGGACCGATAACCGTGATGTACATCCGCCTGGTGACGGCGACTGGACGTCGTATAATCCACCAAACGTACCAACCAGCACTACGCCTTGCTCAGATGGAACAAAAACAGGAATGCGGAATCAAAATATATACACTTCCGCGATCACTCGGGGCATTATGATCGGATCACCCGTCAATACTAAGCCGCTCATCGATTACAGACGCTCATTTCTTATATTTGTAAAAAACCTGACAGACTTCCCTAAATATTTTCGCCTGGAGATTATGGCTCCTAACGGAATGCAAGCATCATTCTGGGAATTTGGACCTCCTCAAGGAGATGATTGCGAATTGGAAGTTTGTAACGATAAGGAAGTGAAACTGTGGATCGAACCCTATTCATCCACAACACTTACGGTTTTCATCGAGCCCTTTACAGCCAATCCTTACGCAACCTTCAAGGTCCTGGTGGAAGAGTTAGAAGGGACCGTTGTTGTTTTTCAGGATTATATCATATTGAATCCTGATCCTGTAAACACACAGACCGTCCCTGTTTTGGAGGAGTATCATACCCCTATTATGGAAGGTGACTTCTTGGCCGTTGTGGATTTGGCGGATCCCACTATGCTCAGTGGAGAGATCGTTTATGATCCTAATTTAGATTATATCCTTAACTACGCCAATCCTGATATTGTGACGCCAGCCTTCAGAAGTCCTGCATTCAGAAGTAAAAACATCGTCAATCCCGCTTTCCGCTCTACAACTCTTGCTGAACAAATCCCTGATGGGCAGATCACTGACCTTCAGTGGAAAATAACAAACAATAATGACACGACTTCTGCGTATTCCTTTTTGCCTATCGGAGAAGTTATTCCTCTGTTGGATGAAGGAGTCGATTGGCAGCTCCTTATCTATCGAGTCAGCACCACTCCAACTTCTCCTGAAGACCCAGCAGATCCAGATACTTGCGAGCTTATCCAGGAAGAGCACCACGAGCTTCTTTATAAAATTGACAATCCAGCGTTCCGCAGTCCGGCTTTCCGCAGTCCGGCTTTCCGCAGTCCGGCTTTCAGGAGCAACACTTTATCCCTTGCGCCGGGAGAGTCAGCTGTCTGTACATTGAGACTCATTTCCCCGACATCTAATCCCTTTGATGCCGAAGATTTCGCAACAACAGTTGCTGCCGCTGCCGTGCCTCAGGCTGCCAACCCGGACGGCGCTATAGAATTTGCGGCTTCACTGTATATCATCGGGATCGAGGAAGGTCTTATAGGATCAGTAAACGATCCATTCACCAAGACTTTGGAAGCTTACGGCGGTGAACCATTTGATATTGATTATGGCGATCCTTATGATCCTGACGATGATGTATGGAAATACCAATATTGGGAAGTCATACCAAAAGAGGGGGAATCTCTGCCTCCTGGATTAACAATATCTTCGGATGGGATAATATCTGGGATTCCGGTTTATGACCCATTAGCAAGTTACCCACAGGAATATAACTTCACCGTTCAAGTCAAAGACGAAAGCACTCCTCAACAAACAGCCCGCAGAACATTCAAAATTACCATCCACTGTGCGTTTTATACCATTACAGCCACAGCAGGGCCGGGTGGAAGCATTAGCCCCTCGGGCGATTGGCCCGTAGCCCAGGGAGAAGACGCATCATTCACCATTGAACCTGCTGATTGTTTTCATGTGGTGGATGTGATCGTGGATAAAGATACCACATGGGAAGAACATCTTGGTCCAGTCCTATCCTATACATTCACTGATGTAAGAGCTGACCACACGATACATGCTGAATTCCAAAGAGACACCTTTACCATAACAGCCATCGCAGGAGAGGGAGGAAGCATCACTCCTTCCGGAGAGGTGATAGTGGACTGCGGACTTGACCAGACATTCACCATAGCAACTGATGAGGGATATATGGTAGAGGATGTCATCGTGGATAAAGGTACTGGATGGGAAAAACATTTGGGTCCGGTGACCACATATACCTTCAACATTGTGAGAGCCGATCATACAATCGAGGCGATATTTAAAAAGCTGGAGAAGTGGGTCCAGCGCTATAACAACAATCCGGCGGACGGCGATGATGAAGCGAGTGACCTTGCCGTCGGACCTTCAGGAAATGTCTATGTGACAGGTTACAGCACCGGAAAGACCAGCGGAGAGGATTTTCACACTATTCAATACCACAGTGACGGTGTTGAGGGTTGGAGCGCAAGATATGATGGGCCCTCTCATCTGGGCGATTATGCCCATGCTATCGTGGTGGACGCCCTCGGAAATCCCTCTGGGACCGGCATTAGTTACAGAGGAAATGTCGACAAGCACGCCGACTACTGTACTGTAAAATATAACAGTTCGGGAGAGGAGGTTTGGGACGAGCAGTATGATGCCCGCCGGAACGGCAACGATGTGGCTACTTCAGTTGCTCTTGATTCAGAAGGAAATGTCTACATCACTGGAAGAAGTGAATACAGCCTAGACAAACAGAGTGAAGTCCTGCATCACGATTTCCTCACCATAAAATACCATGTTGATACCGGAAAAATAGCCTGGGAAGCGAGATACGACAACACAAATGTGGAAAATTCCCAGGATGAGGCCGCCGCTCTTGCCGTCGATTCAGAAGGAAATACCTACGTGACGGGCAGGAGTCAGGGAAGCGGAACCGGTTTTGACCTCGTAACGGTCAAGTATGATAGCGGCGGGAATGAATTGTGGGTGCGTAGATACAACAATGAATTGGTCAATGGAGATGATGAAGCTGTTGCAATTGCTCTTGATTCTTTAAATAATATTTACATAACAGGAAGAAGCGAGGGAACCTCATATGATTATGTCACTATAAAGTATCTTCCCGATGGGACCATCGATGCGACTTGGGGAATGAATGGAGCCGCTAGATTTGATGGTGGACAGAATGATGAGGCCGTCGCTGTTGCCGCCGATTCAAAAGGGAATACCTTTGTAACAGGAAGGAGTCAAGGAAGCGGAACCGGTTTTGATTTTGTGACAATCATGTATGATAGCAGCGGAAATCAATCATGGATTCATAGATACAACAATGAACAAGCAAATAGCGATGATGAAACTCTCGACATGGCTCTTGATTCTGATGGAAACGTCTATGTAACGGGCAGGAGTCAAGGAAGCGGAACCGGTTTTGATTACTACACCATAAAATACGATGGTTCTGGAAATATGGTCTGGCGGGTAAGGTACAACCATTCTAATGGTGATGATGAGGCCAAAGCTATTATTGTCGATTCAGCAGGAAATGTCTATGTAACGGGAAGAAGCCAAGGAAGTGGAACAGGTTTTGATTATGCCACAATCAAGTACGAGCAATAGTTTGAGAATTTATTGTCTTTGAATAGATCCAAGAGAATTGAAACGACGGCGGGCATCCTCGACCATTGGATCGCTTCCATCGCCCTTTTCCTTTATTTTTAGGAACTTATCGTACGAATCTGCGGAAGCTTCACTTCCAATGCCTTCTTGTGCTAGGCCAAGATAGTAATAGACAGGAGGCAGATATCGATATGCGGGGAGGTCATCCAACAATACGGAGGCTGCTTCTCCCCTTCGCTTAAGACAAATCTCGAATTCTGAATAAGCTGCAGTCCAGTCTTCAGCCTGAAGGTAGGCATGTCCAAGAAAAAAATGGACAAGCCATGAGTCAATTAAATCCTTTGCTTCATGAAAGAGGCTCACCGCATTTCCGATGTCACCTCTTGCCCTGCTCAACTCACCCCCGATCAATTTGGCATACACACGAGGTTGGGGTTGAGGCTTTATATTCAATTTTGATGCCAGAGTCCGAGCTTCCTTCCACTGACCAGAATTCACATAGACAAGAGCAGCAGAAAAAAGCATCTCATCTTCATCGCTTGCTGCGATTGCACGGCTGGCTGCTTCGGGAGCAAGCTCTTTTTTTTCCTGAAGAAGATAGGTCTGAGCAAGCATGATGAATTTATTTGCAGCATCGTATCCCTGGTCGTTTTCGAGATCATAAGCTGTTCCTTCCTCGATGATCTTTATGGCATCTCCCAACCTACCTTGATAAATGGCAAGGTCAGCTAAGCCTGCGGCAGCCCATGTGATCCCAAGCAAGCTCAAGGTCTTAAGTTGTTGATATGTCTCGGCTGCTTGTTCGGGCTGTCCTTTGGCCAGTTGCGTCAGCGCCAGGGTCACATAGGCTCTTTCATAATCAGGCTGAATCTTTAGTGCTGCTCGTGACTCCTCTTCGGCTGTCTCTAAATCTCCGACTGCAAGAGCATACCAACTCAAGTTGCCATGTGCATGAACGCCTTGAGGATTATATTTAACGTCGAGGCATCCTTCTTCGAATGCTTTGGGCATATTCCGGGCATAAAAATAGGCGATGGCAAGCATAGAATGAATGACATAATCACCTGGATATTGCTCCAATAAAGCAGCGTATTCATCTATCGCCTTTTTATAGTCTCTTTTCCACAAATAATATATACCGCGAGTTCTGTATTTTTCCCGATCAGTCATCTGGTCAATCCGTCTTATAGCTTCCTGGAAATACTTCTCAGCCTCTTCCACTCGCCCCCAATTTAAGTAAACAACCGCCAAACTGGCGTAAGCACGCCCAAAATTTGGATCGTGATCGATAGCCCGAAGATACTCCTTGAGGGCTTCTTCCGACCTCCCAAGGTCATCGAGCTCCTGACCGCGGGCAAAGGCTTTCATCGCTTCAAGTGAAGTTGTGGTAAAAGTCTCTTTTGTCAAAGCCTGCAAGGAATCGGCAGAAATGTCACCCAGATTCGATTTCAGCTTAACCGAAAATCTATCAGCCGTTTTTAATATCTCACTCTTTGTTCCGATTATTACTGAGTCTTCATAAACTTTCTCAGACTTGACAGTATCCAAGGCCCAAACATTAATCGTATATCCTTTGTCACTTTGCTCAATAGATCCTCCCACCACTACATTAACTCCTGCACTGCGGCTCACTAATTGAGCAAGCTCTTCGTTCAACACTTTACTTGCACTTGGATCGAGTTCAGCTGCCAGCCTAAGTGCATCCTGACGGTTATGAATCCGGATAAAGGAGGTATCTGCCAGACTGATATCCAAAGCTTTTTCAAGGACTCCATCAAAAACCGTATCACCAGTCTGGTTCTGAAAATTCGTAACGAGTACTGAGATTGCTTCTGTTTCTCCTGGCTCTTGACTCACAGGCGAGCGGCGAGTCAACAACAAAATTCCAGTGAATAACATACCGATGACTAGAGCAGCCGCAACACCCATCTGCCATCTGCGCAGAGGAAGGCGACCTTCTCCTACGATTTCTCTCTGAAGATTCCGAACGGCATCGATAAATTCACTCATATTTTGATATCTGTCTTTTCGATTTTTCGCTAGGGCTTTGTCCAGGATAGGAGCAAGAATAGGATTGATCGATTTCGGCTTCACTTGGGTTTGAGGGGGCGGGTCTCTGAGGATAGCGCTAAGCGTTTCTATTGCACTGGTCTTCGTAAATGGGTGATTACCTGATAACAGCTCCTGAAGGATGATGCCCAGAGAAAAAATGTCGCTTCTCGAATCTATCTCTTCTCCCCTTGCCTGTTCTGGAGACATGTAGGCCAAAGTCCCTACCAAGGCCCCCTGTTCGGTATCTGCAGCTTGGGTGATGGTCTGGGCTATGGTTTCTTCTCCGGTCAGGAATCGTTTGGCAAGTCCGAAATCCATCACTTTCACGTGTCCCTGGGGAGTGAGCATGATATTGGCAGGTTTCAGGTCCCGGTGAAGGATCCCTTTTTTATGGGCATCTTCCAGTGCTTCGGCTATCTCCGAGACGATACGGAGAGATTCGTGAATGGGGAGAGATCCTTCATCCAATTTTGCTTTCAAGTCCTGGCCCTCGATATATTCCATGGCAATATATCCCTCGCCTTGAACCTCACCCGTTTCATACACCTTGCAAATGAAAGGATGATCGAGCGCTGCCGCAGCTCTTGCCTCTTTGAGCAGCCTCTGCCGGCCCATCGGATCCTGCTGCATTTCTGCCGATAGAAATTTGATCGCTACCTTCCGGTCGAGAACCGTATCCCTGGCCAGATAGACTTCCCCCATTCCTCCCTTACCGATGCGTTTGAGAATTTTAAAGTGTCTGACTTCTTGTTCCGACAAATCCATCTTCAGTCCATTTGAAAGAGCTTTTTTGGACTAGAAAGTGAGGAATTACTCTTTACCCTCCTCATTTTACATCATTCCTCGCGGTTCGAGATCAACCCGCCCGTAAAAAATAGCACAAGCAGAAAATCATGTCAATTCCGGATTTTCAGAGAGCCCATTGATAAACGCTACTTTCTTAAGATCAGATTTTTCAACCTGCTGAGTATGGATTTCTTACTGGTGCTGATTTTGATATCCTGCGCAGAGAGCTCCTTTATCTTCTTGAGAAATTCCTGATTCTTTTTATTTCTTTTGCTGACCAAATCGGCCATGATATCAGCTAGCTTTGGATTCTTCTGCAGGAGGCGCGAAAAGTCTTCGGTGTCGATCTCTAAAAGCTCCGACTCCACCTCTACCCAACCAGTTGCGGTCCTGGGCATCCCTGTAAAGAGAGACATCTCTCCAAACAGGCCTCCAGGCTCCACGACGAATTCCGAAGTGTATTTCTTTCCCTTCTCCTCATATTCGATTTCCCCTTTTATTCTTCCGCTGGCCAAAATATAACAGGATTCTCCCTTTTCTCCTTGTCTGGACACATATTCGCCGGCTGTAAACCGGTGCCTCTTTACGAATGCTGCCAGCTCTCTGATCTCATCTTCCGAGACAAGGAGAGATCCTTTTTTCTCGCCTTCCTGATGCCTCAGGAATGAGGATCTCATGAGATCGTAAAAATTTCTCTCCTTTTCTCTGTCCACAAAAGGAACACCGGCCTGTTCTCTCACCGATCTGAGGACCTCTCCCAATTTACCGCTGACCGGAACGGGAATTTCAATACCCTGTCTCTGAAATTTATACCAGATCAGCCTTCCCACATTGGTCATGATGGGATATTTATGGGCAAAATCTGTGATCCAGAACTTCAGCATATAGGAAATTCCAAATTCTTCATAGCCCAGCACATAGGCTTCGGGTGCGGGTGTAGTGAGGACCTGAGGAACCTCGGAAGCTGCCTGACACAGAGCGTCCAACACCTTTGACGGCGGAGCATCATAGCTGGCTTTTACCGGAATGGTTAGAGCCGTTCTCCTGTTGGGCAGAGAAAAATTGGTGAAATTCTCCGACGCCACGTTATTGTTCGGCAGCACGATGATGTTCGAGTACCGATCAAAAATGCGAGTTTCCCTCCAGTTCGTATCGAGCACCATCCCTTCATCATCGCCGACCTGGATCCAGTCGTTCTTGCTGAAAGACTTGGTCAAAGTGAGGGCCATACCAGCCAGGATATTGCTGAGCACTCCCTGGAAGGCCAAGCCCAAAATCATGGTCAGAATGGCAGAGGTAGCCAGGAAGGGAGTGATGTTGATCCCGAGAAGACCTTTGAGAATGATGAACAGGATAGTCAGGTAAAGAACCGCCAGGATCAGTCCGTGAAGAACTTTGGGAAGAGGAAACTCCACCCTGCGCCGCTCGTGCCAGCCGAGCAGTATCCCATCTACGAGCCTGATCAGAAAGATGATAAAAAAGAAAACAAGAGCCGCATCGAAATAGGGATAGAATCTTTGAGAAGGAAAAAGAGCGTTCCGGACAATCTCAATTTTCAAGACCAAAGTGACGATCAAAAATGCGATCGGAACGCTTAATTTCGAAAGCAGGGCGCCCGCTGCCCTTCCCTTCGGGGCCAAAACTCGCCGGTTAAAAGACCGGATCAGAACATACAGGACAACTGCGGCCGCAACGGAAAGAAAAATTAAAAAAATCTCGAAGTATAGCGAGACTGGAGAAGAAGAGATGCTGTCCATCGGTCCTCCTTTCCTTTAGCCGTTCTCTTCCTTGGCGGCAAAGGTCTGCTCGAACTGCTCCCGGGCCATAGAGATCATCTCATCTATCTGACTGTCGGAATGATCGGGATTGAAGTGGGAGAGGTAGAGCTTTTTGACGCCTGCCTTTTTCGCCAGTTTCGTTCCCTCCAGCCATGTGCTGTGGCCCCAACCTCTTTTTTCCGATTCGTATTCTTCGGGTGTGAACATGGCATCATAAACGAATACATCTGCGCCAGCCGTGAAATCAGCCAGTCTCCTCTCGATGCCTTCAGGAGGATGTTCGGTGTCTGTTGCGAAAACTACGGTCTTCCCGTCAGATTGAATTTTATAAGCAACACTTCCCTGCGGATGATGAAGAGGAGAAAGAGATATGCGGTTCCTCTCTACAACCACACCTTCTCCACGAATCTGTTGAAATATCTTCTTGGATCGTGTTTCTAGGAATGGAACAGGGAAATAACGTCCTCCCATAAAGCCATTCAGATATTCTTCAGTCTTTCGGGGCGAGTGATCGGAATAAATCACCAAGGTCACTTCAGGGGCATAGAGGGGCATAAAAAAGGGCAGCCCCATAATATGATCGAGATGGAAATGAGTGAGAAAGAGGTGGATAAACAACGGTTTATCGCTTCTTCTCTTCTGGAGCTCATCTCCGAGCCGCCTGATACCTGTTCCTGCATCAATGATGAGAATGCTTCCGTCCGGGGGTTCGAGAGAAGAACAGGGCGTGTGTCCTCCATACGTGTACTCATTTTTCCCGGAAACAGGACATGTGCCCCTCACTCCCCAAAATTCGAGATTCATTACATCTGACATTGGAAATCCTTTTCTATTTTTGTTTCAATTCGTAGACACCAGACCAGTCTTCAGGAGGGGGGGACTTTTTCAGCGCAAGGGTGCGTTCCACATATGTCTGGGCGAGCGGATCTTTCTCGAAGCTCGCGAACAGACGCAGCGCTTCATCCCATTCCTTATTCCTGTAGAGCTGGAGAGCTTTCTGAAAGGAGGTGATCTTATCGACTGCTTCGGAAGACAGCTCGTTTTTGCTGCCGATCGGCTGATAAATCCGTTCGGGCCTGCTCTTCCCCACCACCCGGATCAGGTCCACCTCTCTCGCCAGGATTTCTCCCGCGATCATACGGAATGTGCTCTCTCCAACCAGAATAGGCAGGCCGTAATGCTTGCAGGCTCCTTCAAGGCGGGACGCCAGATTCACCGTATCTCCCATGGCCGTGTAGTCGAAACGGCTATGGGAGCCCATGTTGCCGACAACAGCAGGCCCTGTGTTGATCCCGATGCGCATATGCAGCTCATGCCCGAATTTATCCATGAAAACAGGCCTCGATTCATCCAGTTTTTTCTGGCACCGCAGGGCTGCCAGACAAGCCCTTCTGGAATGGTCCGGCTGATCGAGTGGGGCATTCCAGAAGGCGATGACCGCGTCTCCCTCATATTTATCCAGCGTTCCTCCCAGGGAGAGGATGATATCGGTCATCTCCGAGAGGTAATCATTCAAAAAATGAACCAACTCCTCAGGTGACAGATTCTCCGAAATGGAGGTGAATCCGGCGACATCCGAGAAAAAAGAGCTGATGATTCTCTTCTCTCCTCCCAACCGAAGTAAAGAAGGATTCTCCAGAACCTTCTCGATGACATGAGAACTCAGGTAGTAGCGGAAAGCATTTTTTATGAACCTCCGCTGCCGTCCCTCCAGGCTGTAGTTGAGAAGAGTTGCTGAGGTAAAGCTCAATATCACCGCAAAGCCGGGGGCAGCGAATTCGAACCAGTATCCGGCCAGGAATCCAAGCCAGGCTGCGACAAAGGGAAGGACGAGACAGAATAAGCCAAACAGCACGCTCATCCAGATTTTGCTCAAAAGAGAGATCCCGATTCCGGTGAGAAAACACAACAGGGACAGGAAGATGAGAAAAGCAGAAAGCGGTGGAATACGGACAAAGTCTTTCTGTAAAAGGTTATCCAGAGCTGTCGCCAGAACTTCGACACCCGGACAGACAGGACTGAGGGGTGTCGAGCGCAGATCCAGGATTCCCGGTGCACTGCTTCCGATGAAAACGGTTTTTCCTTCGAATGTTTCAGGCGGAATCTGGGGTGTTTTTCCTTCCTGCATTTGAGCGAAAGAATTGATAATGGCTGCGGCAGAATAGCTCGCATATGTGCCGGTAAGACCATAATAGCGGATCACCATCTGCCCGGAGGAATCGAAAGGAACTCGAGCGAGAGCTGGATCGCCTCCGTGAAACAGGGTCAAGGCTAAGGGGATTGAAGGCACAAGAAGCCCGTTTACAGAGAAGAGAAGGGGCATCCGGCGGTAAATCCCATCCTTGTCCTGAACAAATGTGGTGTTTCCCAATCCTCGGGCTGACCGCATCAGGCTCTCCACCGGAAGTGACCCCGATTGCATGGGGTGGACGGCGCGCTGCGGGAAAGGATTCCCGCTCAAAGCGAACTCTTTGAATACATCCGGATAGCTTTCTTCGCCTTCTTTCTGAATCTTGGACAAAGAAAGAGGGAGAAACACATTTCCGGATCGGTCCATGGCCGAAGCCAGGGCCAGATCATCCTCCACACCGTAGACCGAGCTTTCGGAGAAGATGAAATCGATGAAAACAGCCTTCACTCCTCCTTCTATACAGTACTGAAGGATGTACGAGTGCATCTCACGGGGCCATGGCCAGGAGATCCCCTGCTGCTCCTCGTAGACATCCAGACTTTCCTGGTCTATGAGAAAAATCACGATATTTTCGCTGGCACGGGAAGGATCAGTGAACAACCGGAGCCTCAAGTCCCAAGTTTTCCATTCCCAGTCCTCGAATACGTGTGTCAGCGAGAGGATCAGGACAAACGCGAAGACAACGGCCCCGATAACCAGCCCCCGGATCCATTTGTTTTTCATCCCAAATAACAGCTTTAGTTTAGTCCTCTCATGGCATTTCGAAACCGGTCGGTCCTCTCCGATCTTTCTGATGGTACAGACGACAGCGAGGATATTTCCTTTTCCACCCTCCCGATCCTGTCTTTGGCGGATGGATGGGTTTTGAACCATCCCTTTTCGGACTCTGCTGAGGTGTCATCGACCATGGTGTCCAGAAAATCCAGGAGACCGCTGACGTCATACCCTGTGTCGCTGGCGATGCGGACAGAAAGCTTGTCGGCTTCATACTCATATTTGCGGTCATACCCGCGTTCGATAAGCTTTTCGGCAATGTCCCCTAAAACTTCTTCGAATATATCGGTCAATTTGGCCAGCTTTTCGGGCCCGTATCTCTCGACTGCTTCCTGACCGATGACCGTGAAGGCATCGATCAGACGTGATTTTTTGATGGACTGAAGGCCGTGTTTGGCTGTCACATGCCCCACTTCGTGAGCGAGGATGCAGCCAAGCATTTCCTCGTTCCTGCACCGCTTCAAAAGGCCCTTGGTGATAAAAATGAAGCCTCCGGGAGCAGCCATAGCATTGACTTCATCGGTGTCCAAAATCAGAAAATGATAGCCGGCATAGATCTCGGGACGCGCGCTGTGCATCACTGTTGCATTTCCTACATAATTCACGTACCGGGTCAGAGCTTCGTTTTTATAGGCAGGGTAGCGGGAGAGGATCATAGCGGATACGGCTCTGCCGATGTAGTACTCTTCCTCCTCCGTGATATCTGCAAAGCTGTTGCGCACGGCTTTGGTAACCTTTGCCGCGGTCTCCACATCGCTGCCTGTGACCTTGCCGCCCGTTATGGTTCCGATCTGCTGCTGGACCGCAGAGCAGGTCATCAAGAACGCAGACAGGGCAACGGTTCCACATGCCAGAACGACAGATTTCGCTCTCGAGCCTCTCATCGGGGACCTCCAAATTCTCCGAGTTTTCCGGCTTCGAGGAATTTCCGCAGCTCCTCAGGCTTGACGATTATCCGCAGCATACGCTCCACTTCAGCGAAATCCAATCCTTCGTTCCTGGATTTGTACTCTTCCTCTACCTGCTTGTTAAAGCCCTTTCCTGCCAGTGCCACTTCCTCTGCCGTGGCTTGAGTCCTGAAGGATTGGTCCAAGGCAGCCAGGCTGAATGATTTGGTTCGCACGGCACTCGAATGGATCCACCCTTCGATTCCTCGGGAAGTCCTTACCCTGAGCCAGCCTGCTTGAGCAGATATCTGGGTGACACTTTCTCCCGCCTTAAGTGTGGCCAGTGCAGGGGAGTAAAATTTGGGCTCTTTCCTCACAGACGTGGTCTGGACTTTAACGATCAAGTTTTCGGCAAGAAGTACAGCTACGAAAAAAATTACTATCCCGGTCAGGAATCCTTTCAAACGAATGGATTTTTTCATAGGCACCTCCAAATTGCTTAAATATTTCGGCTCTCTTCCATTTTGTATGGGCTTGACTTCAACGTTAACTTTGCCATCAGGTATGTCCTCCGCTCTAGTGAGGATCTTTAACGCCGTTCCCTCATCGCCCTTCTCAGCGGCTGTGGAACTGCGCATGTTAACTCCTTGCCTCTACAACTCTATCCTCTGTTCCTGCGCCTGTCCAGATCTCTGATCCTTCGACAAAGTCGTGCTCAATACATCCTCGCCGTCCGACTTCGTCGGATTCCCTCGAAGAACGACTCGTTACGGCTAGATCCTCAATGGCGCTGCGGACATACCTGATGGCTTTTATCATTAGAGCTATCCCAAACAAAATGGAAGAAAGAAGATATTTCTATCTCAATTTTCATTGTCTGTGGTGCTGTGATTAAAAACATGATGAATGGGCTCTTCTTATCTATCTCCTCCTCCCTGTAAATTCTGTATATGGATGAGCTTTTCCTTGACCATACAATTCCTCTTGATTGGCTTATCATTCTTGATAGCGATGTGAAGCGCCTTATAGGATCCTACGATCACGCATAATCTCTTCGCTCTGGTCAAAGCCGTGTAGAACAGATTTCTCTGAAGCATGATGAAGTGCTGAGTCAGAAGGGGCATCACCACGGACTGATATTCACTCCCTTGAGATTTATGGACGGAGATGGCATAAGCCAATGTGATCTCGTTCATCTCCTCCCGGTCGTATTTGATCACCCGCCCATCATAGTCCACGAACAATCGGTAATTCCGCTTATCGATGTCCGCCACCACACCGATATCTCCGTTGAATATCTCTTTTTCATAATTATTCCGTATCTGCATCACCTTATCAAGGACTCTGATTTCCCGGGTTCCGAGTTTGAGGCCTTCATTGAACTTGTTGAGTCGTTTCTGAAGCTCGACGTTCAAATTGTCCACACCGATGATGCCACGGTACATCGGACTGATCACCTGGATATGAGGAGAGAGAGCTTTGATTCCGAGTTTATTCGGGATGCTGTAACCACAGAGTTTCATGATGGTGCTGAAGGCCTTTTGATCATTCTCCTGGTGGATAAAGAAAAAATCTGCCTCTGTGCTTCCCTTCGGGGGATAGATCAGGGATTTCCCCTGATTGATGCGGTGCGCGTTCTGCACGATGAGGCTGTCCTTTTCCTGGCGGAAAATCTCGGTGAGGATGACGACTTCCACTCTTCCCGACTCGATGATATCCCGGAGAAGACATCCTGGACCCACTGAAGGAAGCTGATCTTTGTCTCCGACCAGAACCAGGCGCATCCAGTCAGGAACAGCTTTCAAGAGATGGAACATCAGCGGCAAGTCCACCATTGAGAATTCATCGATAATCAGAGCATCTCCATTCAGGGGATGCTGCTCACCTCTTCGAAAAGTCCCTGCCTTCGGATTGAATTCCAGGGTCCGATGGATGGTTTTGGCATGTTTCCCGGTTGCCTCGGCGAGTCTTTTGGCCGCCCGTCCGGTCGGAGCTGCCAGCAGGACCTTTCGTCCCCATTTATGGAAGATATCGACGACGGCCTTGACGATGGTGGTCTTTCCCGTACCTGGTCCTCCCGTGATTACCAAAATCTTCTTCTGAAAGCTTTCTTTGATAGCGAGCCTTTGAGCGTCTGAAAACAGAAGACCCATGTTCTGCTCGACATCTGCGATCGCCCGATCCACATCAAAGGGGGGAGTGAGAAAAGGAACCTTAGTCAATTTATGGATATTCTGGACAACTTCCCTCTGAGCCTGGTAAAAGAAAGGGAGGTAAACGGCTGAGTCAGAATTCACTCTTTCGCTTCTCACCAGCTGAGACTGTTTGAGTGCTTGAAGAGCCCGGTCAAAGTCCTCCCCCCTCTCGAGGTCCAATTCCTTGATACAGTTTCTCTTCAAATCCTTCTCGAACGAAAAGACGTGCCCCTGTTCATTGTCCTTTTCCAGAAGATACCGGATATACGCTTTGATCCTCTCGGGAGAATCGGGATCGAGGCCCAGCTTCAGAGCGATCTGATCGGCTGTCTTGAACCCGATTCCCCAGATGTCATGGCAGGCCTGATAAGGATTGCTCCTCAAGATATGAAAAGACCTGTCTCCGTAGTGCTTGTAGATCTTGGTAGCCAAAGTCGTCGAGATGCTGTGCTCCTGGAGAAAAATAATCAACTCCCGGATGTCTTCATGTTCGGCCCAAGATTTTTTAATCTCTTTGAGCTTGACCGGGCCGATCCCTTCGACTTCTTTCAATTTATTCGGATTCCTGGACAGGACATCTATGGTCTTTTCCCCGAATTCGAGAATGATGGCCTTGGCCAGGACTGGGCCGACTCCTTTGATCAGTCCGGATGAGAGAAATTTTTCGATCCCCTTCACCGAAGAGGGGAAAACCGGAAGGAAGCTTTCCACTTTGAACTGTTTTCCAAATTTTGGATTGACCTCCCATTTTCCTCTTATCTTCAACATCTCACCTGGAGAAAGAGGCGGAAAAGAACCCACCACGGTCAGAGATTGGCCGTCATGAAGGGAGAACTTGCACACCGTGTATCCTGTATCAGGGCTGTAGAACACGATGCGTTCGATGGTCCCTTCAAAATGTTTCCATTCTTCTTCCACGGCTTTATCCATACACTAGACTAATTTTTTCTCACTTGAGAAAGGCAAAGCAACAGTCATGCAAGCTGGTAAGGAAGCCATCCGGAGGCGAGCGGGCATGGTTCCTCGAAGAGGAGAGCGAGCCGAGGAATAAGTGGATTTTCCTCGCTGGGGAAAATCCACGGGCTGACGAACCAGCTTGGGTGACTGTTGCCTCATGCTACGATGCCTCCATACACTCTTATTCCAAAAAGATCCTTACGGGATCGCCTGGATGAATGGCGAGTCTTTCCTGGGCCGAACCCTCCCTTACTGCTATCTCGATAAGCCCTAAACTCCCTGGAAGAACGAAAAGCTCACCTTTGTCGACAAAGGAATAGCTCGGTTCGAACCGGGTAAGCTCCCTCTTCCCTACTCGGCAGGCCATTCTCCTTTCTTTTGTCCCGCCCTGGATGCGGCGAACCTCTTCGGCGGGGATGTTGGTGATGCAGTTTCCGAATTTATCCACGTAGAGAATCTGCCCGGAAATTTCTTCATTTTCAACCTGCGGTTTTTGCACGTCCATCCTCACATAGTCAGAAACAGGCGGGCCGAACTCAGAAGGAGCGATTCCTTTGGAAAGCCACGCCGCTGCTGGAGCCATTTTGTCTCGGCCTTCAAAAGTCGAACTCGGCACAGGTAGAAAATATTTCGTATTTTTTATATCTATCAAAGCTTTGAGGCTTTCGGCCTCCAGGGCCAGTCCCAGCAGTCCGTTATCCGGCGCTACGAACATATAATCCTCGGTCTCCACCAACAGGATTTTTCGCGCCGTCCCGACTCCTGGGTCGACGACTGCCAGAAAAATCGTCCCGGACGGATAATATCTGTATGCGGCGTAAAGGATAAAGCCGCCGGCAGGCACATCGAAGGAAGGCACGTGATGGGTGATATCCACCACTGGAACAGAAGGATTAACGGTGGCGATCACTCCTTTGAGCGAGCCCACAAAAAAATCTTCTTCCCCAAAATCGGTTAGGAGAGCGATCACAGGAGTCTTCATGTCAATTGGGTTGCTTTATGGAATGCTCCTCGTAGGAGGATATGTACAGCACCGGATTTTCGAGTTTGAATTCCTCTCTGAATATCGAACTGACAACGATCCCATCCATGTCTTTTCCGATGGGAAGTCCCAGATAATGAAGAAGGGTGGGAGCGATATCGATCAACCTCGCGTCCTGGATAGAATTCCCCCTTAAAATTTCCCTCCCATTAAAAAAGACCACTCCCTCAGGAGCTAACTCATGATAAGCCGATATTTCCACATTTCCGATGATCCATTCCACGACACGTTTCCATAGAGGAAGAGGCTCGATGCCATGAGGAGAATACACGATCAGAAGTTCATCTTCCTTCCGGGATGCCAGATACCTGCCTATGATCTCGTCATAAAATTGGTAATACTTCTCGATAACAGCGCTGTACCTGTTGATCTCATCCTGGTCGATATTTCCAAAAAGATCTGGGAAAGTGTACTTGTAGAAATATCTCTCGACGATATTCAGACCGTTCAAAATAAAATAGACGATTTTAGGCTGGATTTCATTTCTTTGCCGGGTGACCTGGTCCTCGAATTCGAAATCGTCGAAAAAGGCTCTTCTCACTATGTTGAACATCTGACTGGTGTCGAGTTTGAGATCTTTGAAAAAGTGGTTGAAACGTGTTACGGCTCTTTGTGACGGATTGATGATCCCTTGGCTCTCCTGCCAGTCCTTGAGGATAAAAGGGGTATCGTTGTCTCTGAAAATCGCCCAGATATCATCGGAGCGCCAAGACGGATCCAGTTCGGATCTTAGGAGAAGTCCTGTCCGCAAGAGCTGTCCGAAGAATATAAAGCGAGGGATCACTTCAAATTCTTGATCGGTCTTAAGGATACGGTATTTGAACAAAGAAACCTTACGGTGTCCGGAAGGAAACTTCCCAGAATTGAAGGAACTGTTGAGGATCACCGGATCTGTTGGGGAAAAATTATCCAGCCTTCCCCAACTTCCTTCCTCGAGAAGCCATGCAAAATTCGGGAGTTTGCCCTCGTTGATCAGAGGAATCATAACATCGAAGCTCATTCCTTCCAGCCCGATGATGGTGACCTTTTTATCGATCTCTTTTGCCTCCAGGTTGGCCACTTTTTCGGGCCTTAACGGAAGCGGATAGGAGAGCCGCTGCTGGAAGGCATAATACATGGCCGCAATGAAAAACGCGAAATAAAGGCAGAGAAAGATTGCATTTTTTTTATATTGATGGAAAGCATAGAAACAGATGAAGCCGAGCACAGCGAGAAAAAGTAGAGTGAGGAATTGTCTGTTGAGCAAATCTCGTGTTTCCTGATTGAAAAAAGAAAGGAAATAATCATAGTTTGTTTTGAAGATCAACAGGAAAAAAGCGATGACGATTGAGAAACTCAATGCCAGAAAAGAGGGTGAGATAAAATGAATTCTAAATTCCGCCCCGAAAATGAACTTCAAGATGAAAAAAAACAGCAAAGACAGGATAGCGACGAGCAGCCCATAAGTGATAAAGGCGAAGAGAGACAATTGCCCAAAAAAGAGGATTTTGAAAGGCAGGTTGATGTTGAGATTATAGACAAGCAGGGCGAGAAGGACACTGAAAAATGCGCCTGTAATAAGAGAATTTACCAAGGCTTTGAGGAACTTCATCTGAAGGAAAATTATCACGAAATGAGCGGCGGGTCAACAGGCAGACAGTCCAGCCTCGCCGAGAGAAAGTGTCATGGCGAACGAAGCGTGGCCCTCTCAATATGTCATCAAGAGATTACCGTGCACTCTTTGAGCGTTCATGACGACACTGGAATGTGCACATTGTTGGTTCTATCGGCAGTTTTAAGACAAAGACTGAGGAATCAAGAAATGGATTTTAAATGGACAGTTATTTGATGACTTTAAGGAGGCGTCCCCACCTGGCCTTAGGAATGAAATTGACAAACTTCTTCAGCCGCTCTCTGAGGCTCGTCTTCAGATATGCATCCCGTTCGGCTTTATAAGAGAAATAAATGACCCAGGGCCTCCCTTTGATCAAACGCAAAGGCAGAACCCCCCAATAGCGGCTGTCCTGGCTGTTATCCCGGTTATCTCCCATCACGAAACAATGTCCGGGAGGAACTGTCAAGGGACCAAAGTTGTCTCTTATCACTTCATCGTAATGGTAATATCCTGCTTTGGTGTAAACTTGAGAATCGCTATGAACCTTGTATTCCTCCGGAATGGGGCTGTCGTTCACATAAACCTGCTTGTCTTTGATCTCTATGGTCTCTCCTTCCAGAGCGATGACTCTTTTGACAAAATCTTTGCTCAGCTCCTTGGGATACTTGAATACCACGATGTCGAATCTCTGCAAATCCCTGCTGGGAAGCACAGCCTTCTCAAAGGGGAGAGCCGGTTCGGTGTAGGCGAACTTGTTGACAAGAAGAAAGTCTCCCACCAACAAAGTCGGTTCCATAGACCCGGTTGGAATCTGGAAGGCCTGCACAACGAAGGTCATCACAAAAAAGACAAACACAGCCGTCTCCACGATAAGTTCGAAATATTCCCTGAAGACGGATTTATCTCGCTTCTTTTTTTCCTTTTTCTCTTTTTTCATACTACACCAAAAACGAAACACTTAATATAACCAAAAACAGGAAATTCATCAATATGGTTGTTTTTACAGCCGGGAGAAATTGAGTCCAATTCCCGAGATTTTGCCAGCCAATCCGGAAGGCGAGGAAAGGAAGAGGAAGAGTAATTAGTACAAACAGTGTCCATAATGGCCATCCGCCGAACAAGATTCCGGTCAAGACAATGAGAAAGCAGAATAAGGCCAGGATCAAATAGATCCATAGACTCGCTTTATATCCGAAGAGAATGACCCAGGTTTTTCTTCCTGTCGCCGCATCTGCTTCTCTGTCGGCGAACTCATTGATCAGAAGAACGAGAGTGGTCAAAATTCCCGAAGGGACCGAAACGATCAACGGCCAAAGGGATGAGAGACTCTGGGCCTGCACATAATAGGAACCAAGAACCATTAAGGGTCCCCAGGCTGAAAAAATGGCGATTTCGCCCAGTCCCTTGTGGACCAACCTGAGAGGGAATCCATTGTAGCCGTAGACCAGGAAGAGAGCAGCCACTCCGATGACAAGGATGAGGTTTCCTTCGGATACAAAGTTCAGATAAAGCCCGATCGCTGAACCCAAGGCAGCAAAAACAATCGATACCGTCAGCGCCTCCTTCGGCTTCACATACCCATCCAGGATCATCCGGCTTCCCCCGGAAAAAGGAACGAGCGCATGGATATTCAAAGCGTCGTTTCCGCTGCGGAAGTCAAAATAGTCATTGGCCACATTACAGGCAATATGAAAAAAACAAGAACCGGCCAGAACCAGCAGAAATCGGATGAAGTCGAACTCGCTCACTTTCCACCAGGCGAAAGCCGTGCCCAGAAGGACTCCTCCTATGGTCACCGTGAGAAAGGGCAGCCGCAGGAGAAGGAGGATGGCTTTTGATTTTTTCATTTCCATATTCTAGAACTTCTTATTATAACCTTATCGTTCCATTTATCAAGGGAATCTGGCTCTTCGCTTCTCGGTCGATGATTTAGTATAATGATGAAAGAATGAATTTCACTCTTTTCGGTTATCCGAAGTCCGGAAAAACCACTTTGTTCAATCTTTTAACAGGAGCGAAGGTAGATACATATGCCTATGAGAGTGGAAAAAAAGACGTCCACCTCCGGACATGCCCGGTCCCTGATAAGCGCCTGGACCAAATCTGGAGCCTTCATTCCGATAAAAAGAAATATCCAGCTTCGATCGACTACATCGATCTGGCCGGCATCTCCTATGGAGAAGTGAAGGATGAAACCTATCTCAGCCATCTCCGCAAGGCCGATGGCTTGACTCACGTGGTGAGAGCGTTCTCCGATGAGAGAATCCCGGCACCCAGGGGAAAAATTGCCCCTGGAGAGGACATCTTATCCATGGAGGAAGAACTCATCCTGGCAGACTTGGCTTCGGTAGAATCCCGACTGGAAAAATTGGACAAAGAGCTGAAACGGACAAAAAATCCAGAAGGGGAAAAAGAAAAGGGCCTGCTCGAACGCATCCGAACACAGCTCGAGAATGGCGAGGCGATACGTGAGCTCGGATTTTCTGAAGCCGAGGATAAGCTTATCAGAAGCTTCGCTTTTCTCAGCCAAAAGCCCCTGCTGCATATGGTGAATGTGGACGAACAGGACATCTCTGCGATCGAGAATCCTGAAAAATTCTCTGCCGCTCCCAAAAAAGGGACGGCCGTGCTGGCCTTCTGTGGAAAAATCGAATCGGAAATCCTCGAACTCGAAGAAGAGGAAAAAGAGGTTTTTCTCGAGGAGTATGGATTGAAACAGCTCAGCGCAGCCAAATTCTTAACGGCCTCTTACCATCTTCTCGGTGTCATAACCTTTTTCACCATCGGAAAACAGGAAGTCAAAGCCTGGGCGATCAAAAAAGATACGACTGCCTTAAAAGCCGCTGGGATCATTCACACCGATATGGAAAAAGGATTTATCCGCGCCGAAGTCATTCCCTGGTCGCAGCTCCTGGAATACGAGTCCATTCAAGCAGCAAAAGAAAAAGGCGCGGTCAGGCTCGAAGGCAAGGACTATATCGTTCAGGATGGCGACGTGATCTATTTCCGGTTCTCTTCCTGAGCGATGAGCCCTTGACCGTTCTCCATTAATTCGGTAATTGCGTATACTGCCCCTGAATTAATATAATACGGGCGATGAAGAAGACTTTCGAGATAACCGCATCGGAGAGCCGTTCCGCAGCACGTACGGGAATCATTCATACGGCCCACGGCCCTATCCATACTCCTGCTTTCGCTCCTGTGGCGAGCCAGGGCGCAGTCAAAGCCCTGCCCCACAGTATGGTCGAAGAACTGGGTGCCCAGCTCATCCTGGTCAACTCCTACCATCTGTATCTCCGTCCGGGCACGAAAACGATAAAAAAGCTCGGCGGCATCCATTCCTTCATCTCCTGGCCCCATCCCATACTTTCAGACAGCGGAGGGTTCCAGATCTACAGCCTTACTCCTCTAACCAAGGTCAAAAAAGAGGGGGTAGAATTTTCCTCCCATCTGGACGGAGACAAAATCTTTCTCTCTCCAGAGAATATCATCCAAATACAACAGGACCTGGGGACAGATATCCTGATGCTTCTGGATTACTTCCTTCCTTACCCCTCATCGAAAAAAGAGATTCAGGAAGCGGTCAAGGTCACAACTCAGTGGGCGGAACGTTCGAAAGCATACCTGCAAGAAAAACCCACCTCTCAACTCGTTTGGGGAATCTGTCAAGGCGGCATCCACTGGGATCTTCGGAGAAAGAGCATCGATGAGTTGACAGACATCGGCTTTGACGGCTATGCTCTGGGAGGGCTTGGAATCGGGGAACCCAAAACCCAGTTTATGGAGATCGTGGAGCGGTCCTGTGCCCGTCTCCCGAAAGATCAGCCCCGCTATCTCATGGGTATCGGGTACGTCGCAGACATCCTCCGGGCCGTAGAGTGCGGAGTGGACTTTTTCGATTGTGTGCTTCCCACCAGAAACGCCCGCACCGGAACACTGTTCACAAGGACTGGAAAAATCGTCATAAAAAACAGGAAATATGAAAAAGATCGAAGTCCCATCGACGAGAACTGTTCCTGTTATACATGCAGGAATTTTTCTCGGGCTTATCTGCGTCATCTTTATGAAAGACAGGAGATCGGTTCAGCCATCCTCAACACCATACACAACCTTCATTTTTATCTTGACATCTTCCGAAAAATTAGGCAATCTATTCAATCAAATTCCCTTGGGAAGCTAAAGTGTAGTATAATGAATGAAAAAGCAGAGGAAGAATGAGTATGATTTTAACAAATCTCATAACATTTGCTGGGCAGGCTGAGGCTCCTTCGCGCGGACAGGGAAGCCTTTTCACTGCCCTGATTCCCTTTATTCTCGTTTTCGTGATCTTTTACCTGCTGATCATCATGCCCCAAAGAAAGCGTCAGAAAAGACACCAAGAAATGGTCCAGCAGCTCAAACCGGGAGAGAAGATCGTTACCACAGGAGGAATCCACGGAACCGTAATGGGGGTGCAGCAGGATAAGATCGAGGTGAAGATCGCCTCCAATGTGAAAATCGATATCTCCAAAAACGCAGTAGCCGCTGTTCTCTCCGAGAAAAAGGAAGCCAAATAAACACCGTTGGCTCTGCTTAAAAAAGACTCGGAACAGAGAACCATAATTAATATATAATAATCTGTATATTAAGATAAGATGAAGAAAAATTTGCGCTGGAAAATCCTGCTCGTCATCGGTGTCATAGCCCTTGCCATGTTCCTCGCCTACCCCCCGTCAGATAAAATTCAGTACGGTCTGGACCTGGAAGGAGGAATGCACCTCGTCCTCCAGGTGGTTACCGACGATGCCATCAAGAACGAAACCAACCAGGAAATCCTTCGTCTGCAGGATCAGATGAAAAGAAAAGACATCGGCTATGAGGCCGTGGTTGCCAGCGAAGAACGAATGGGGCGCATCAATCTTCAAGGGTTCGATCCCGAAAAGGAAAGCGAAGTCAGAGATCTTTTGGACGAGTACTTCGGAGAGTGGGACGCCAACTTCAGCGGGAACAATGTGACCCTGAACATGAAGGCGAATGCCGAAACCTACTTTCGTGATCAGGCTGTCAGACAATCGATCGAGACCATCCGTAACCGGGTGGATGAGCTGGGACTCTCGGAAATTCCCATACAGCGGCAGGGAGGCCTTCAGGGCGAAAGAATCATCGTCGAGCTCCCGGGGATTGAAGATCCAGAACGGGTGAAAAACATTCTTAAAACAACGGCTCAGCTCGAATGGCGGCTGGTCGAAGCCGGGCCTGCGGCTAGCCGGGAGGCTCTGTTAGCCGAATACAATGGACAGGTCCCTGAGGACATGGAAATTCTGCCTGGAGACCAACGAAGGAATCTGGGGGGCAATTACTATCTCGTCAACCGGGTGGCCATCGTTTCCGGAAAAGACCTCCGTGATGCCCGGCGTTCCCAGGATGAATGGAACAATCCGGCCGTTTCTTTCCGGCTTTCTCCGGAGGCCGGGAGGCGCTTCTATAAATTCACTTCAGACAATCTCGGCCGTCTCTTATGTGTGGTCCTCGATAATAAAGTGATCACTGCTGCCACTATCGAGGATAGGATCTCCGATACAGGGATTATACGCGGAAACTTTACCATCGAAGCCGTTGAGGACCTGACGGTTGCGCTCAGAGCAGGCGCCCTGCCCGCATCGATCAAGTATCTGGAGGAACGGACCATCGGTCCTTCCCTGGGGGCAGACTCCATCCGGAAAGGACTCACCTCCATCATCATCGCCCTGATCCTCATACTCATCTTCATGGTGTTCTATTACAGGCTGGCCGGAGTCAATGCGGTATCTGCCCTGATCCTGAACATCCTTCTCCTGGCGGGTGCTCTCGCTTATTTCAAAGCCCATCTGACACTTCCGGGGATAGCCGGGATCATCCTGACCATCGGAATGGCGGTGGATGCGAATGTGCTGGTGTTCGAGCGAATCCGGGAAGAACTCGCTCAGGGAAAAAGCATTTTGAGTTCCATCGCCTCGGGATTTTCCCGAGCTTTCAAGACCATCCTGGACGCCAACATGACCACTATCATCGCTGCCGTGTTCCTCTTCCAGTTCGGCACAGGTCCCATCCGGGGATTTGCTGTCACTCTTATTATCGGAATCACAGCAAGTATGTTTACGGCTGTCTTCGTCTCCCGGTTGATCTTCGACATTACTGTAACAAAGAAAAAAAAGAGAGAAAAGCTGAGTATTTAAAATGCAGATATTCAAGAAACCCAACTTCAAGCTCATGAGATACAAGTACTTTGCTTTTGTGCTGTCTGCTGTGGTTATTGCTGTCGGAATTATCAACATCTCGGCTCACAAAGGCCTGAATTATGGCGTGGATTTTGCGGGCGGTACATTGATCCAGATCCGATTCAAATCGGTCTTTCCTATCGGCGAGCTCAGGCAGTCGCTGATCGACGCAGGGCTGGGAGCGAGTAAGATCCAGGAAGTGGAGAAAGGAGAAAGGGAGTATATCATACGAACCATGCTTCCCGAAGAGGAACTCGACCAGGAACTGGAAGCACATGTGGTCATGGGAAACAGAGTCATCGACGCTCTTAAAACAGAAGAAGACAAAACATCCCAGGAAGAAGGACTCAAAGACCTCAACGTTATCGAACTGGATGCGCTGATCGATCTTATCGCAGAGACACATCCCGAAAAAGCCGAACAAGCAGCGCAAGCCATCATCGACTTGAGACAGTCGGCAGATCAGAAAGGCATCATCGAAAATTATGATCAAATCGCGCAGACCGGAATCGATAACGAAATCATAGAAGACTTGAAGGAAAAGACATTTCTGGGAAGCATGGTGATCAAGCGGAGAGAAACAGTCGGCCCTCAAGTCGGTCAGGAACTCAGACGGAGGACCACCCAGGCCACGGTTTGGGCCTTGATCGGCATGCTTATCTACATCGGAATTCGCTTCAAATTTGCCTATGGGGTGGCAGCCATATTAACCTTGGCCCACGACGTTCTCATCACGGTGGGATTATTCTCCCTGACGGATAGGGAATTGAACCTGCCTGTTATTGCCGCTATCCTGACCATAGTTGGTTATTCGCTCAACGACACCATCGTCATATTCGACCGGGTCAGAGACAACTTGAAGATATTGAGAAAGCTTGAATTCGAGAACCTATTGAACTCGAGCATCAACCAGACATTGAGCCGCACGGTCATCACTTCTGGCACCACGCTTTTGACAGTTCTGACGCTCTTTGTATTCGGAGGAGAGGTCATCAATGACTTTGCCTTCACCATGATGATCGGAGTTGTCATTGGGACTTATTCTTCGATTTATATGTCCTGTTCTCTTCTCCTTTTTTGGAAGAGAATTTTCAAGCCCAAGAAAGGAATGGGACGATAAATAATACTTGTAAAATGGTTTTTTTTGCTTTATACTTTGCTTTAATCCTTCGTTTTAAACCAAGTAAGAGGTAAAGAGATGGCTGAAAAAAAGAAGCCAGAAAAAAAGGGAGCTATTCCAGAGCTCTTCAGGGATTCTTTCTTTATAGGAGAGAGAGGAAGTTTCAGAAAAGCTCTTGCATTTCCTATCGCTCTTCTGCTGCATGTTACAGCCGTGGCTGCCATGCTCGTTCTTCCTCTTCTTAACACCGGGAATCTTCCAGAGGTCGAGGTGTACAGCGCTTTTCTCGCTCCTCCTCCTCCCCCTCCACCTCCTCC
>JABAOH010001916.1_pt3 | contig 33694 bp, 32 predicted proteins | sample 7062181 | NCBI WGS metagenome assembly JABAOH01 (sample SAMN14538630, study PRJNA623070) | marine sediment metagenome | biome: marine biome [ENVO:00000428]; feature: marine pelagic biome [ENVO:01000023]; material: deep marine sediment [ENVO:00002113]; isolation source: pool of 5 deep marine... | reverse complement strand
ACTTGAATACTGTTCAGAGACATCTGCGTGTCTTTTATTTTCCCCGAAAAGACATTCTTGTACCCGAGGAAATCGGCTATTTTTCTGCTGGCAGGGTTGTTGAAAACTCTCTCCGGTTTATCCAGCTGGACAATTTGCCCGTCAAACAGGATGGCAATCCGGTCGCCCAGCGCCAGCGCTTCCTCAAAGTCATGGGTGACGTGAATGACGGTTGTTCGGTCGCGCTTGTGCAGGTGCATAATCAGCTTTTGAATTTTGGTTTTTGCGCTCAGATCAAGCGCAGCCGTCGGTTCATCCAGAAGATACAGGTGGGGTTGAATCGCCATAGCCCTGGCAATCGAGACACGCTGTTTTTCTCCGCCTGATAGAGTATCGATGGCGCGGTGCAGCAGGTGATGGATTTCCAAACTCTGACTGACAGATTTGACGACTGAGTCCATCTCTTCCTTTTTGCTTTTTTTTATTTTTAATCCGAAGGCGATGTTTTTATAGACATTCAAATGAGGGAAAAGCATATAGTCCTGATAGATCAAACCAATCTTCAACGGTTTTATACCGCTGATTGTACCCGTATCGGGGCTCATCAATCCCGCGATTATCTCGAGAAGCAGAGTTTTTCCCGAACCGCTGGGTCCCAGAATGACGAAATATTCCTCCTTTTTAATCTCGAGGTTGATATTTTTTAATCTGAAATCCTCAAAATTCTTGGAGAGATTTTCTATCCTTATCATTTTTTGTCCCCGAGTATGCGCAAAAGGACAAAGACGGTCAGGCTTATGAAAATCAGGACAATGGTTACAGGAGTAGCATAGGAAAGACCAAAATTTTGAAATCGCTCAAAGATAAGCACCGACACGGTCATGGGATGATAGGCGAGGATGACAACCGCTCCAAACTCTGAAATTCCCCTTGCCCACATCAATATCGACCCGGAGATGATGGATTTTTTGGCCATTGGAAGAGTGACAGAGCTAAACGCTTTCCAAGGAGTGGCTCCCAATGAAATGGCTGTTTTTTCTAAGCGGCTGTCGATAAGTTTAAATCCATCCTTTGCGCTGTTCACGAGATAGGGTAATGAAACGAACAACATGGCAATAGAAATGGCCATCTCGGTTCCAAGGACCGATATTCCTGTAATTCGCGAGAAAATCGAATTCCTGCCCCAGACATACAACAGCGCAATACCTGCTGCAGTATGAGGAATGATCACAGGGATATCGATCAGACCTTCGATGATTTTTTTCCCGAAGAAATTAAACCTGGCTAAAACATAGGCCAGCGGAATTCCGAGGAACAGTGCCACCAGTGTTGACCAAAGTGAAGCCCGCAGAGTCAGAAGAATCGATCGGATGACATCTTTTTCGGCGGCAGTCTTAGCGACTGATTCCGGCGACACAGAGGTTGTCAATCGTACGAGAGGGACGATAAGAAAAAGTATCAAAACGAATCCAAGGATGTAGAAGACCGGTTTGAGTTTCATTCCTTTTCCACCTCGAACAGGGATTTGAGTTCATCGGGAAGAGCATTCAAGTCATCGACCATCGGAGGATGAATTTCAGGTTGTCCGTTCTCTGCCATAATTCTCCGGCCATCCGGTCCGAGAAGAAACGCAATAAATTTAACAGCTAATTCGGAGTTCTGGCTGGTAGTCGGGATGGTTATCCCATAGACCATTGGTGCTCCCTTTCTGGTCACTGTTTCACTGGGGGCTTTTCCTGTGAGCTGGACCTCAACAGTCCTGTAAAAATCGGCAAACTGACAGGATTTTAGATTGATTTCATCAGGGAGGATCAGATATAGCCCTTTGTGCTGTTCAGCTACACTGCGGTAAATGAAGATATAGTCCAGCTCATGTGATTCCAATAGGGCCAAAAGGTCAACCTCTTTGGGCCGGACATTCCTCAGGGGCCGCTTTTCAAGAAGGGTGTCAAAGAGTCCAGGAAGCTGATAATACTTCTCCGCAAGTCGCCAGGTTAGCATGGTACGGTAGCCACAGGGATCAGCGTTAGGGTCGGAATGTCCGTATTCCACTCCTGGTTGGAGAAGGATGCCTGGCCAATTCTCTGAGGTTATTCTGTCGGCATATCGGCTGTCTTTTTGGTACAAAAGAACCATTTCATTTGTGGCGAAATCGATGCAGAAATCGGCGAATGACGGAATCAATAAATACTTGATCACTTCCGAATCAGCGGATGCAAAAATATCAGCCGGCGTTTTCAACTCGGTGATTTTTCTGGCGCATGTCCTGCTTCCGGCTACTTCTCTTCTTACAGAAACTCCAGGATACTGCTCTTCGAAGGCTTTTTCCATCTGTTCGAAGGGGACAGAGAGCGATCCTGCGTGGAGAACAATTAATGTCTCTTTAGTTGGTTTTTCACAGTGAGAGAACAAGAAGAGTGTTAGAGGAATTAGAAAACTCAGTTTTTTCATAGGATTGTCTTTCTCGTTTCACTCGGGAAGAAACTTAAGGCAGGATAATACGTGAAGTCTCCTTTCCAATCCGGGAGGCAAAACCGTTTCCCGTTTTACCCTAACGGCCTAACGACATTGCTTTCGCTTTAGTCTGTCAGGCTCGGAGCACCATAATGGTAATAAAAGATGGCTATAGAGTCAAACTTTCTTTATTTTAAAAAGCAATTCCCCGGAACACTTCAAAAAGTTCCTCACCCTCTGGAAGGACTCTGATTCAGGTATAGCTGAGCTTGTGGACACGAGGAAGAGGTTGGGTAAATTGAATGGAATGGAACGAAATTAATTATTATGCGCCATTTTTCAATACTTCTAGTGTATAATATAGTTTAAAAAGAAGGGTTCATTATCAAGCTGAGATGCGAAAAGTAGCCCTCAAAGTGGTACGGAAAATGGGGGGCATATCCGATTATGCATTAAAGGAGATAGCTTCAATAAGAAAGTAAAGGAGTTATGGCGCACAATATCCGACTGGGCGTTATCTAAAGCATAGCTCATCAAAAATTTCATAATCTCTTCTTGGGGCGAAGAAGGAGCTCCTGAAAAATCTTCGATAAGCGACTGGGAAGGAGTTACTGGATCTGCTTCTTCCACAACGCCCTTTACGTCAGTTACTCTAATCAATTGCACCGGGTCCTTTGAAAGAATTGACTCTATACATGTCTTAAACACATAGAGACAGTCTTCAACACCAGCCTCATATTCATCATCCTCGTGTTCTAAGTCCTGACGGATATCATAACAACGAATTACTTTTCTCCATTCTGCTCTTGAGAGCAGGCCCATTCGATAAGCAAGGTCTATAATTTTAGCCGTCGTGTAGTTCTCTAAATCTTCTTCTCTCTCGATTGGTGGCAATTTGTGTTGATTGGCTGCCTCCTTTGCAATATCAATCCCAGCAATAACAATTTTTTCTTCAAGATCATGGATGGCAGCATTAAGAAGACGTTGGCATGCACTGCTTGGATCAACAAAAAGTAATTTCCTTACTCTATTAATCAAGTTTTTGGATTGCCAAACCGGTCGAATTTGATCAAGGAAAGAAGGAATCTCTGACTTTTTTACTAGATCCACTACTCCCGTTGGAACTAATGCATTTTTTTTCATCTGCACATCCCCTTTATGAGAATTTACTTTCCTCTAATCTGTCTATTTATTGAGGTGATTTCCTGGATCAATCCGAAAAATCATTTAAAATTCGTCATACAATCCCTGACGGATTCCAGCCTGTCTGAAACGCTACCCATGATGCGAATCATGAGTTTTATGGCTTCATGTTCTTTCTTTAGTTCCTCAGTGGGTCTCATGATTATCCCTCCTATTTTATCATTTCATATGATAGTTGACGTCTAAGCCAATAACAGTGATGAAACTAAAATCATTTTGAACCTCTTTTAGATTTTTGTTTTTTTCGCGAGCTCCTTTCCAAATTCCGAACATTTTTTCAAAGAATCTTCATCCGGATTCCAGGTTGATTTTATTCCCTCGTTCAGCAGCTCAAATCCAGCGCTCTCAAGCCCCTTGCTTATCATGTCAACGGACTCCCCGCTCCAGCCATAAGTTCCGAACGCCGCAGCCTTCTTCCCCTTGAATTTCAAGCTCCTTATTTGCTCCATGAATCCGGCTACTGCGGACAGAATTCCACTGTTTATGGTGGGTGAACCGACTAACAGGGCTTTGGATTTGAAGACTTCGGTTACGACGTCATTCTTATCAGACCGGGAAATGTTAAACAGCTTAACGACAGCCTTATCGTCAACCGATTTTATACCTTTAGCAATTGCTTCTGCCATGTTCTTAGTCCCGTCCCACATCGTGTCGTAAACGATTGTAATCTGGTTTTTCTTGTAGTTCTTTGCCCATTCAAGATACTTACCAACGATTTGCAGCGGATTGTCCCGCCAGATAACGCCATGGCTAGGACAGATCATGTCCACCGGGACTTTCAGGTTTCTCAATTCATCTATTTTTTTCTCAACAAGACTGCTGAAAGGAGTCAGGATGTTGGCATAATATTTTATGCATTCCTGGAATAACTCGGCCTGATCGACCAAATCGTTGTACAACATTTCGCTGGCCAGATGTTGCCCGAAAGCGTCGTTGCTGAAGAGATTGTTATCCTCAGTAAGGTAGCTGAACATGCTGTCCGGCCAGTGAAGCATGGGAGCTTCTATGAATACCAACCCTTTTTTCCCCAGATTGAGGGTGTCTCCTGTTTTCAATGGCAGTTAGGAAGTCTATATATATTTTAATCAGACTATATTATAAAATAATTGATCTAAGTCAAATTCTCTTAATAAAATCGTTCTGAACACACACTAATAGTAGTAAAACTCCATTATACATTTTTAAATTTCATCATAGTTTCTTTTGATATCCTGCTGAAAACCGCTCCAATCACGCGGGAATGCTCCAGTGACCAAAACATGCCAAACAGACCAAAACTGTCTGTCTACGCTTGTTTGCGTTTAGTTTGTCCTGATTACGTTAACTTATTCAGTTCAAAGGTGTTAGAGGCATAGGGAGTGCCGAGGACCGGACTCGAACCGGCACGTAGGTACAACCTACGAGGGATTTTAAGTTGTCGATAAAATTATGTTAAAACTTTTGAAACAGTTGATTTATCTTCAGCCAATAGAAAATCGCTACCGGGATTTCAGAATGTAACAATTTTGTCAGAATCAATAACCCATTGAGCTAATTGGCTCATAGTACTGATCTCAATGTCTTTAATCAGATTTATTTCTCTGATTCCGCGGGCATCTGAACACGTTCCACAAGCTTTCACTAATCCACCTTTTCCTATGACCGATCTGAACATCCTTTCCAGATTGTAGTATCCCTTAGGAGTTGACTGATGTGGAATTGCACATGCTACAGCATCTGCCATGAGGAAAATACGGACTTCCACACCAGCATGTTCTTTTTGAATCATCATCGCCAGCCGCATTGCATTGTAGGCTTTCTCCGACCCATAAGGTGCATCATTTATAATGATTAAAACTTTCAATTCCTTTGCCCCCCTCATCATACTATGATTCAATCCTTTCAAATCCAACCAAATAGTAAGAGTGATTTGTACGCTTTCAAAGCGAAAAGTGCTCCAATTCCGATCAGAAGAATGTTTAAAATGGGATCGAATGCGCCATAAACTTGAAGACCGAATATAATTGCAGTAATCACTAAAAAAAGACAAAAAGTTGCCAACTTCTTGCGTCTCACCCGGTAAGGTTTCATCTGGGCCGAAAAACCATCTGGCACATCAACATCGGGGCCAATTGTTGACATGTATGATTCAATTTTGGGCTGAAGCCTGAAATGGACATAGGATAACAATCCCATCATAGTGAACAGTATGATGGTTTTGACAAGTACGATCCAGCTTGTCCAGAGGGCCTTGATACCCAATGGGCCAAAAATAACGAGTAGCACACCAGAAATCAAAACAGTGCACTGGAAGACATAACATCTGGTCGCACCATGCCGGATGATATTCTCTTGGTATCGATCTGCATAGTAGTTGAATGAGGAGCCCAGTAGAACCCGTTCATTAACGACGATAAGATTGAACAGAGGTGTCGACATGAATACAAAACCCATCACATGAAGAAAAATCAATACATTGTAAAAAACTTCCATGATTCCCTCCCATGTAATCCGATTTGTTAGAGTAAAAACCGAGCTCTAGATCACTGAGGATCAGATTCTTATCTCCCTAATCAAAATTTTTTCTAATTGATTATATCAGAATTATAAAATTAGTAATATTAAAAGAAATAATTTAATAAGGTCGTGTCAAATTTTGTTCACAAATGCATCGCAGGTAACTCATTAAAAAATCTGTGCCCAGAAATATCTAAATCCATCGAAATCTTGGAGGCCTTGAAAAGGGGGATTTTCCAGGCAAAAATTCTCATTTTCTGCGCTTTCGGTTTTTCCGCTGCTTCCTGCATACTGCAGAAGGAACAGGTCTGAATTTCTTGGCCTTTTAAATTGTGGGGACAAATTGGGGACATAAGCATGCCAAAACAGACGAAAACTGTCTGTTTATGTTTGTTTTCGTTTAGTTTGTCCTGATTACGTTAACTTACTCAGTTCAAAGGTGTTAGAGGCAAGAAGAGTGCCGAGGGCCGGACTCGAACCGGCACGTAGGTACAACCTACGAGGGATTTTAAGTCCCTTGTGTTTTCCACACCATAATAGACTTATCCCTCATTATTTCCGGTCAGTAATCCGGTCAGTAAAATGTCACTAAAAATGGCTTAAAATGACATAATCTGACTTAATGGCCGAAAATACAAAACTCAACTCTAAATTGTTGATTTTGATACAAAAGCCTGGAATGTAGTGGCACGCCCGGAGGGATTTGCTTGGAACTTTGAAGAGAGTTTATGAGGATACTGAATCGCTTATTATGTTGAAAGGTTGGAGGTTGGCTATAGAGGCTATTTGATAACACTCTCAAGGGACGAATCTGCCAGCTAGCTTATTCTCTTTTTAAATATTTTATTTATGATAAAATGAATTAGGATAAAAGGGTGGTCCTCATGAAACTCAGAATAAAGCTTTTAATTGTCATTTCTCTTGTCTTCATTTTCCTCTCAGTCTATGCAATAAAAAATCAAAATTCTCAATGGAAAGGCACGATTGAAGAGGAAGATGGAGTCAAAATTATTAAAAATCCGAATGAGCCTCTTTATGGAGAAATCACGTTTGATTTAGAAGAAGACTTGAGTATAGGGAATGAGGAAGATGAGAATTATATGTTTTATGAAGAAGTAAAAATGGGAGTAGATAAAGATGGAAATATTTTTGCTTTAGACCAAGGTAATTACAGAATTCAAAAATATGATAGAAATGGTAACTATCTTCAGACAATTGGGAGACAAGGGCAAGGTCCAGGCGAATTTGAGGACTATTTCACATTCTTATACTTAGACTCACACGACAACATTTACGTTCTGGATAACAGAAGGATTCACGAATTCAAAAGCAACGGAGAATTAATAAAAACATTCAACCTGTTTGGACTCAAAATCTCAGACCAATATAGGATTACAAAAGAAGGAAATATCATAGGTGAAACGTTGACTGGTTATTCTTCGAATATTGACCTTTTCAATTCGGAAGGAAAGTTTGTTAAGACGATTGTAACTTATAACAGGGAAGGAAGAAACTCTTCTTTGAAATATAAGCTCCCTAATTTTCACGAGCCTCGATTACTTATCTGTGGAATAGATGAAGAATTGAGTGTCTATGGCTATAGTTCAGAATACAAGCTGTTCGTTATTAATTCCTCAGGGAATATTGTTTACAAATTCGAAAAGGATGAGAATCCTCAACCTCTGACCAATGATGATAAAGAAAGAGTATTAAACCGTTTTATGGAAAGACCCATGATTAGAAATTGGAACCGAAAATTCTCAAGAGGTGAAGCTAAAAAAGCAATGAACTTTCCGAAATATAAGCCTCTCTTTAGTGACATAATAAGGGATGATAAAGGACAAATTTATGTTAAGAGATTTATATACTCGCCTGATGAAAATAAAGTGAGTCATTATGACATGTTCAATAAAAAGGGATATTATCTATATAGAGTAAAAATACCAGTCCGATTTCCGTTAATAAAACATGGCTACATTTACACAGCAGAATTCAACCGCGACACTGGTTACGCCAAAATCAAACGCTACAAAATTAAAAATTGGGAGCAGATAAGGGAGGGATTCTAAAAAGAATATTGAGCTCGTCAAATCGTATCCATTTTTATTCCCACTTCATCTTATAAACCACAAGTTCATGATAGCCACTTTCATTTTCTCTAAGGCAGTATATGCGATTGTTTTTAGCTTTTACTTCGAGTGGTCCATCAGTTCCAAGATATCCTGAAAAGCCATAGTTTCCTAAGCTAATTCTTCCGATAAAAATACCATCAGGATTGAAAATATCATATATATATTCCTTCGGCTTCTCCCCTTTCTCATAAGTCATGACAAAAAGATGCCTTTCATCATCAGTAAAAATATATTGAAATGGAGGCATGAACTCAGGAAAATAGATTTTATCTCCCCATGGCACTGTTTCTGCCATTTTCATAATGTATTTTTTATATTCATCTGGAACTTTTACAGGTTTATACATCTTTTTGATTTTTCTTACTAAATCTCCTTCTGAATCATATACATTTATTTCATAGCCATTCTCTTCAGTTCCTAAGAATATTTTTCCGTCTGATATGCTCCACGTAAAGACAGGGAATATGCCTCTTAACTTTTCTGCTGTAGTAAAATCAAGAATTATGTATCTGCCAAGTTCTTTTATTCTGTCAAACCCAGAGCTGTATAAGATTAAAGGAAGTTGATGGTCATATTTATAATTGCGATGGTCAATCTGCCATTGTATCAAATGATTCCCACTTTCAAGCTGATTCACTTCCATAGCAAAACTATCTGAAACAGTATCCACCTTAAATTCATCGATATCCAAACGAATAGCAATTTCCCTCAAAAGACTTCCATCTATGCTAAAGATTACAAGCGTGAAATTGACTATATCAGGAACTACAATTTCATCCGAATTATTAATTCTTTGAACTGAGAGTCGTCCTGTTTCGTTCAGTTCTTGGTTTCTTTGTCCAAAAGAGGTAACAAAATTTCCATTTCTATCAAATTTAAAAATACAATTTTTACTTTCGTAGTTTTTATAACTTAGCATATATATATTTTCTTCAGAATCAACATCAAAATTCCAAATATTAGTTAGTCCTATTTTTTTTACATCAGCTTTTTCTGTATCAATTGTAAATACTTCCTCAAGGATAAGATTGCTAGGCTCTCCAATGATTTTGTAAGGCTCTAAATGATTGATAACCACATCCACTCCATCTTCCATAATCCTTTCCACTTCATCTTGTTTTGGTACACAGTAGACAAATAAGGATAAGATTATTATCAGATAGAATAGTTTTTTCATCTTCCCTCCCTCCTCTGCATATACAACTAATTTACTACATTATTCCTGTATACTCAAATCTCTTGATTTGACAAGCCGGCTGTGTCAGCAAAAGGGGGGTTGATGATGGGAACCAAAAAGGTGGGTGCTCTCTCCAGCCGGCACAAGAGAGCCGTACCAGCCGTATCCCCTGAAAATCAGCCTTTTTCTTAGTTTTGTCTTTTATGCTACAGACCCGTAGTTTCAGCTATTTTAGACAATTTTTGGCACATATGTGACACATGGGGATGAGTCTATTTTGACGTAGTTCCCTATCTCGTCTAACACATTAGACCCATTTGACAATCCTCATATGCTTTGAAAACAAAAAACAATCCTTATTCTCCCCATAAAAACCCTATCACCCAGAGCCCCCCTTTGACCCTGGATATGGTAGAGTCTTTTATCGATATATACATACTGTAATTCTATAGCTTTTTATTTCTTCTCCTTCGGCTTAAGCTCCATGCCGAGTTGCTGCATTAAGCTCAGATTATCAACCACAGCCCATTCCTTAATGAGTTTGCCGTCCTCGAACTGGATAATAACGATTGCGCTGACGTCAGATATCCTATTCCCTGAAGGTGGTAGCCCCATATATTCCCCGTTGTGTGTGGCAGAACCAAGAGTGCTGGCGACCACGATATCATTGTCAGCAAAAATTGCCGTGATATCATATTGCAAATCAGGGAGTGCTTTAAGGACATCCTTCATCCCCTCTATCCATTCTTCTCGGGATAATGGTTGTTTCTTTCCAGAAGGACTGTAGCAAACAAAGCCTGGAGCCAGCAGCTCTTCAAAAATATCAAGATTTCCTTTATTCAACTCTTCTATGAATCGTCTGTACATAGCTTCATTCCGCTCTTCAAGGTCAGCCTGGATTTTGTACTCTTCAAGCTCTGCCATAGCTTCCTTGTCCTGGCAGCCGACCATAAAGCATAGAATCAGAACCAACGGCAAAATCATAAACAGTTTTTTCATCCCTCACCTCCTCTGTTGGTTGACACAAAGCTTATTTATTACAGCTGTTCATGTCAATGGAAAGAGGAGGTGACTGCTCGTATATAGTAAGCCCTCTCGTTCTGGAAAGAGATATCTAGTTGATTCTTAATGGACGATGTTGAGGGGCTTTGTAAGATTAGGATGCAGAAATAATTAAAAACAAGGAATTATGATTTAACATTGAAATGGATTCTCAGACCTACTCCTCCAAAAAGTGTGAATCCCGTTTTTTCAAGAACAGAAAATGCAGGAACTATTTCACCGAATAAAACAATATTTTTCGCAAGCCAAAAATTTATTCCGATGGGAAACCTTACACCCATATGTGTGTCTGAACCGAACTCTGAAAAAAGACCGAGACCAAAATACATGGGAATAGCATTTCGATTTCCAAAATCAATCTTGAAGGGAATTTCGTATGAAAAATGGAGAGATGTGTTTCCGCCTTCGATTCCCTGATAACCGAATTCCAAATGAACTCTTGCCAATTTCAGCGAAAGTGCTGTTGGAGAACCCACAATCACTCCTATGCCCATCCCGTTGGCGTTTATAGCCATAAATAGAATCAGCAAAACAAATAATAGTTTCTTCATTACCTTTTTTCCTCGGAGATAAATTTCCCCGTGAATGCATGATACCAACGAATCACAACCACTACCTCTGGCCTATTCTTGTCATATACAAATACCTTCAGTCTATCCCGGTCGTTTTCAGGACGGGTAATAAGCCATGCTCCATGAGGAACTCTACTAGCGAGTTCAGCACAGTTTCCAGGTGGAGGTTGTTGCCCTGGAGGTAATTTGGGATACCAGATTCGGCATTCTCCGGGGGGAGGTAATTGCCCTTCAGGAATCAAAAATGGTTGTCTTGCCTCTGGGCGTGGAGGCGGCGACTCAGGAACTACAGCAACCAAACCGCATCCTGTTAGAGCCAAGATTCCCATCAAAAGAATTATAATTAACAGTTTTGAATTCATAGGCGTATCTCTCTTCTCTATAAAGTTTTTGATAATATATTGTTTCGCCTTTAGAAATAGGTCAATAGTCTTTTGGGGTGAATCGTAAGGTGAATTAGAAGGGATTCGTAATCAGTAGGTTGATGGGTTTAATTTTCCTGATAGCTCTCTTTTATTCCTCCCCCTCCTTCGGCTTAAGCTCCATGCCGAGTTGTTGCATCATTCCCAGACTATCTGCTTCTTCCCTCGCCTCAACTATTTTCCCCTCTTTAATATAGAATATAGTAATGATACCAAGTTCAATCTTATTCCCTGTAGCAGGGATACCGTGATATTCTCCTTCGTGAGTGCCTGTCTCAGTGAACCAGGCTATAACTTTATCTCCCTTTGCAATGAGTTCATGGATCTTCAAATTAATGTCAGGAAAACCCTCAAAAGCCATCTGAGAACATTCAATTGTTTCGTCCAGGGACATTGGTTCAGGACTATTGGACGGAGAGTAGTATGCCAATTCGGGCGCACACAGTTCCTTCCAAATCTCGGCATTGCCTTTTTTTAATTCCTCAAACAAACCTTTAATTAGCTCAATGTTCTCCTCCTCAAGTGCTGCCTGTGCCCTGAACTCTTCAAGCTCTGCCATTGCTCCCTTGTCCTGGCAGCCGACCATGAAGCATAAAATCAAAGCCAAAGGTAGAATTATGCATAAGTTTTTCATGTTTCCTCCTCTTATTTCGTATCTGTAAAAGCGATATGAATTACTCAGGTAAAGGCAAGTCTGTGTTCCAGCACCAGACTGCTATAAGCCAAGAACCATCAGGCTGTTTACGAAGAATCCCAAGCGCTTTACCCTCATCCTTATGTGGCTCTTCAACACCTTCAATATTATATGCCTCTTTCCAAACTCCCCTAGCATAAGCGATGTCTCCGTAGCCATCAACTTCTACAAATTCGAGCACATGTTCTGTGACTGTCATACCTAAGGAATTTACTATTTCCAGCCAGGTTGAGCGTCCCTGGAATGTTGGGCTATTTGGACCCATCACCAGTACATCCTCGGTAAACACAGCCAGTGCTGCATCAAAGTCTCCAGCAAGAGCAGCTTTATCCATTGCAGGACCAATTGCTTTAATAGCTGCTATGTCCTCATCAGATAAAGGTTCAACTCCAGGCTCTTCAGCCACATCTTCAGCCTTCTGGCAGCCAAAAGTAAAACAAAGCAGAAAGACCAAAGGCAAAATCAAAAGTAGTTTTTTCATCCCTTACTTCCTCTGTTGATTGATACAAAGCTATAATATCTTCCTCCACTAAGTCAAATTGAATTTAAGTCAATCTTATTATTTCATTAACAGCTTGGACTTTCTGTTTCAATAAATCAGAGGAAAAATAGGTTCTAAAGCTGTCCGCTTAGGCGCACCATCGTATATGTCATTGCGAGATTTCGCAGAAAGCGTGGCAATCACATTTTAATTTGACACCTCCGGAGTTCCTTGATAATATTTTGCCGGCCAAAGATGGGTATGTAAAGGGAAAGAAATGGCAAAAAAATGTCCTAAGTGTGACTCCGATAATCCGGATACCTTAAAATTTTGTGGTGAGTGCGGCACACAACTCCCATCCCTCGAGGACATAGAGGTCACAGAAACCATGGAGGCACCCAAGGAGGAATTGACTACAGGTTCTACATTCGCAGGAAGGTATCAGGTCATCGAGGAGCTGGGCAAAGGCGGGATGGGAAAGGTCTACAAGGTCCTCGATAGAGAGGTCAATGCCAAAGTAGCCCTTAAACTTATCAAACCCGAGACCGCTTCAGATAAAAAAACCATCGAGCGATTCCGGAACGAATTGAAGGTCGCCCGTGATATCGCTCATAAGAATGTATGCCGGATGTATGATTTGGGGCGGGAAGAAGGGGCTTACTACATTACCATGGAGTATGTGTCGGGGGAAGATCTCAAGAGCTTTATCCGGAGATCTGGAGTCCTTTCAGTAGGTAAAGCGGTCTCAATAGCCCATCAGGTCTGTGAGGGCTTGCTCGAAGCCCACAGACTGGGAGTCGTTCACCGGGACCTCAAGCCTCAAAACATTATGATAGACAAGGATGGCAATGCCAGGATTATGGACTTCGGGATAGCCCGATCCTTGAGGGCCAAAGGAATCACAGGATCAGGCGTGATGATCGGAACACCCGAGTACATGTCGCCAGAGCAGGTCGATGGGAAAGAAGCAGACCAGAGGGCAGATATTTATTCACTCGGAGTCATCTTGTATGAGATGGTGACGGGAAAAGTTCCTTTTGAAGGAGATACAGCCTTTTCCATCGGCGTCAAACAAAAGAGTGAAACTCCCCGTCCTCCCAAAGAGATCAACGAGCAGATTCCAGAGGACTTGAACAGAGTGATACTCAAATGCATGGAAAAGGAAAGGGAGGAGAGATATCAAAGTGTTGGCGAGCTGCATTCTGAACGGATGAACCTCGAGAAGGGCATCTCCACTACTGAAAGAATTGTTCCCGAGAGAAAGCCCCTCACCTCGAGGGAGATAACAGTTCAGTTCAGCTTGAAGAAACTCTTCGTTCCGCCCTAATCGTCCTAGCAGTTGCCATCGCCGCCATTCTTATCTGGCAGGTGCTTCCACAAAAAGATACCATCCCTCCTCCCTCCGGAAAGCCGGCTCTGGCCATCATGTATTTTGAAAACAACACCGGGGATGAGAACCTGGACCATTACCGGAAAGCCATATCCGATCTTTTGATCACCGACCTTTCTCAGTCCAGGTATCTGGATATTATGGGAGGGGACAGGCTCTTTGACATATTAGAGGAACTGGGTCTTGTAGACGCCCAGAATTATTCCACCAGGGATTTACAGGAGGTGGCCTCCCGGGGAAGAGCCTCCTATATCATTCAGGGCAACTACACCAAGGCCGAGGATACCTTCCGCATCTCCGTGATGCTGCATGAAGCCGATACCATGAAGAGGGTCAGCTCGGAGATGTTCGAAGGCACAGGAGAGAAGAGCATTTTTTCCATGGTGGACAGAATCACTAACACCATCAAATCAAACTTCGAGATTTCTGAGACTGAACTTGCTTCGGATATCGATGAAGACATCGAAAATATCACAACGGATTCTCCTGAAGCCCTCAAATACTACACCCAGGCAAGGCAGTTCCATCTAAACGGGGAAGAAAGAGAAAGCATTCCGCTCATGGAAAAAGCCGTGGAGATCGACCCAGAGTTCGCTATGGCTTATCGATCTTTAGCTGTAAGCTATGGTAACCTTGGTTTCATTGTTGAGGATAGAAAATATTTGGAGAAAGCCCTGGAGCTTGCAGACCGGCTTCCGGATAAAGAACGGTATCAGATCATGGGGGATTATTACGGGTTAAGAGAAAAAACCTATGATAAATCCATTGAGGCTTATCAGAAGCTTCTGGAACTTTATCCGGATGACACCATAGCGAACCACAATCTGGGCCTAAAGTATTACAACCTCGCACAATGGGATAAGGCCATAGAACGATATGAAGTTGCCACAAAGCATAATACCGAGTTTGCCGGAACCTACACACAGTTAGCCGGCGCCTACAGAGCCAAACAGATGTACCCGGAGGCCAGAGAGACATTGGAATCCTATCTTTCCTATTTTGGAGAACACGAAGCGATCCGCCGCGGCATGGCTTATCTGTATATGGATCAGGGAAGACTCGATCTTGCCCATGCTGAAGCGGATAAAGCCTTTCTCCTTGCTCCGGACGATTGGGTGAATTTTAGACTTAAAGGAGATCTCTATCTTTATCAGGAGGAGCTGGAAAAGGCGGAAGAGGAATACCGGAACATGCTGAAGGGAAGTGAACCTGCCGGACAGGGCTGGGGCAGAGCGAGGCTGGCAACTCTGTACGAATACCAGGGGCGGTTTGAAGACGCTTTGAAGATGTGGGACCAGAACGTGGCCCAATCCCAAAAAGCCAATCAGAGAACCTGGGAATCCATGTGCTTCTACGGATTAGCCATCTGTCATTACCATGAGGGAAATCCAGAGGAAGCCTTTAAGGCATGTGAGCAAGCTCTGAAGATTGCCAGGGAAACCGATTATTTAGCTTAGGAAAGACTTTCGCTTTATCTCAAGGGACTGATTCTCTTAGAAATGGACTTGATCTCAGAAGTCCAAAGAACAGCGGAAGAACTCAAGAGCCTGATCGAGAAAGGATTGGACCGTAAAATCATCAGGCTCTACCATGCTCTGGCAGGCCGCATCGAGCTCAAAAAAGAGAATTTCTCCGGGGCCATAACTCGATTTCAGAGAGTTTTGGATCTGGAATCTTTTGGACCCCTTAGTAAATCTGCTGATACCATCAGTTTATTAGCCTCTGCTTATCATCAGTCCGGAAACCCGGAAAAAGCCGTAGAAGAGTACAAACGAATCCACAGGCTGAACACCGGAAGGCTCAGCCACGGACCGGTTCATGTCAAATCCTTTTATAGGCTTGGTAGGATCTATCAGGAGATGGGTGAGACTGAAAGAGCTGTTGAGCACTATGAAAAATTCCTCACTCTCTGGAAGGACGCTGACCCAGGTATAGCTGAGGTAGAAGATGCAAGGAAGAGGCTGGCTGGATAAAAGAAACAGAGCGTACATAGTCCGTTCAAGTCATAAAAGACATATTTCCCGCTAAATGTGCAAGTAAGTACCGTTTTGCAGGCACTAACTCCCAGCTAATGATTTAGATGCAGGTACCAGGTAGTTTGCTCCGAGAACGAGCTATATAGTGCTATTTTCAGGCAAAAACAGGGATTTTAATAACATATTGGCAAGTTGACACCTCGCTGATTCCTTGATATCCTTTAGCCACTTTATTATTCATACATCTTGATATCAATTTAGTCAGGAGGAATGAATGAAAACACAATTATCTCTGAAACATCTAGTTCCGATAATGACGTTGGGATTGCTACTGATTGCGAGCACCATATGGGCCCAGGATACCAAAGCATTTGTTGGTGACTGGAGCGGAGCAGTATTTATCGGAGGAGAGGAAATCGAAATTGTATCTCATTTTGAGCTGGATGAGGAAGGTAATCTAACGGGAATCATCGATTCTCCCTCCCAGGGAGCCTACGGGATAGCGCTGGCGAACATCAAGATCGAGGGCAAAAAAATAACCTTTGGTGTCGATGATCCCAATGTTAGCGGGGACCCGCAGTTCGACGGTATGATGGATGAGACCGGCACCAAGATCAGCGGTGATTTTTCCCAGGGAGGCGGCGAAGGCACCTTCGAGCTGAAAAAAGAATAATAAATGTAATAAATGGGGACAGTCCCAATATTTCTGATAATGATAGAAGTACTATCCTTTTGACCTACCTCCCATCAATAGAATACCTGCGTAGTTAAATATTCACCCTCAGGAAGGACCCCGACCTTGGTATTGCTGAGATTGAGGATGCCAGGAAGAGGCTCTATCAAAAGAGAATATTATAAATAATTGCTTTCAAATCAAAAAGGAGGAGAGGCGAGATGAGAGACGATGATTTCTTCAAGGATACATCTAGAAAAACTTTGGAAATGAAAGGATTATCAGTTGAATTTCCTGTCCTGTATTATGACTTCCGTTTTACAACATGTATTTTTACCGCCAAGATTAATCGATTAAAAAAGATGCTTCCACATCCACAATTCGTACCAATTCAGATATGGCCAGGAACTGGCATGTTAGCCATTACTGCTTTCGAATATCGAGACACCTCTATCGGACCCTACAATGAAGTGGCTATAAGCGTTCCTCTAAACTTTCCACCAGCAACGTTTTTAGGTAAACATTCTGCTCTCTCCATGATGCACAATAATATTTTTCCGGTCTACATTCATCAACTCCCGGTAACAACAGAAATTGCACGAGATGGCGGGATCTATTTCTATAACTATCCTAAGTTTCTGGCTGAGATTATTTTCCAAGATCGACAAGATTTTTTAGAGATAACTCTAAAAGAAGGAGCCGAGCTAATCCTGAAATTGCTTACAAAAAAACTCTCTTTCAAAAAATCTGAGCTGTTTGAATTCCACACATTTTCCCTGGGAGAGCGAACGATCATGCATTCTCTGATCGAGGGGCGTGCTTCCAAATTTGGCCAAAAGATGTGGGGAAAATGTGGTGAATTGGAACTTGGCTCTCACAGAATCAGTGATGAGCTTAAGAATCTCAAGTTGAGTAAATCTGCACGGAGTGGATTTTGTGGTGAAAATACAATGAGCAAACTCTACGATCCTGATCAGCTATGGGATAAAGATACTATAAAGCTTGTTTCCAGTTGAAGATGCGAGGAAGAGGCTGGCTGGGTTGATGAGTCAATAATCTTATTACTACCGCTAAAAAATGTCTGATAAAAGTTTATATTCTATACCTGACTTTATTTAAGAAAAATGTTATAATATCCACAGTCAAGAAAGGTTCCCCATATAATGGAGAGCCGGTTTCTTTCTGTAGGAAATCCCCTTGTTAAAGTGGCAACCTCCAGTCTGGGACATTGATAATTTTATGAAAGGAGTACGTCACTATGATTATTGGAACTGTGAAATGGTTCAATAGCAGCAAAGGCTTTGGCTTCATTGAACAGGAAGACGGTCCGGATGTGTTTGTTCATCATTCAGCAATCAATGCAACCGGTTTCAAGTCTCTCAATGAAGGCGACAGAGTTACCTTTGACATAGAGCAGGGACCAAAGGGACCTGCGGCTACAAAGGTCACTGTAATTTAACTCTCTATCTCTAAGCAATAAAAGGGCACTTTCTCAAACCTGAGGCAGTGCCCTTTTTCTTTATCCAATTTCTTAGATCCGCAGTCCAGAAATGAGCTTTGCTCTTACCCTCCTCAGAGAAAAAATAAAATGGCATTTCTGTCCCGATATCTCCAGCGTAATAATGAGGAAATTCCATGAAACTGCCCTTATTAAATATTACGAGGATGGTCAAGTCAACTCTAAGTTGACAGCAAGTTATTCTTTGTAATAAAAATAGAGAGTATTTCGGGGAGTGAATGGATCAAAGTCCTGAACCTCGCTTCAAGAAGCTCAAGGAATGAGTCAAGCGCGAAGGGGAAAATTTTGAAGCTTGAAAAGGCTGCAATTACGAATTGAGAGAGCATAAAACTGGTGAGGTCAGCTTGATTAATAAGTTTAAATAAATTAGGATTTTAGCAAATAGGGAATAATGGCCATCAAGTGCCCAAAATGCAACGCCGATAATCCTGACACCAAGCAATTCTGTGGGGAGTGCGGCACTCAATTACCATCTCTTGAGGATGCCAGAGTGACAGAAACCCTAGAAACACCCAAAGAAGAGCTAACAACAGGCTCCACGTTTGCTGAAAGGTACCAGATTATTGAAAAGCTAGGTAAAGGTGGAATGGGTAAGGTCTATAGAGCGATCGATAAAAAGCTGAATGAAGAAGTGGCAAATGTAGGTATGTCAGACCCTCCTGGACACTTTGTGTTATTTTGTAAGCTACAGAAAGGAGGTCTGAGAGTTATGACAAGAATTTTGAGGAAGTTTTCTCTGTTCAGGATGATATTGCTCAGAAAATTGCCAATGCTTTAAAAATTGAAGTGTTAGGGGGAGATAAAACACAGATCATAACTCATTATACCAATGATCCTGCAGCGTATGAGCTGTACACGAGAGGCTATTTTTTCTTGGATAAGAGAGGGAAGTCAAATATTGAAAAGGCAGTTGAGTGTTTTGATATGGCCATCCAGAAAGATGCCAATTATGCCCTTGCATATTTGGGACTTGCTGAATCCTATGTGAATTTAGGAGATTGGGGATATCTTCCCTCAGTTGAGGCCTATCCCAAAGCAAGAGAAGCAGCAAACCGGGCGCTTGAGATAGATAATTCCCTTTCAGAAGCCTACTGTGTGCTTGCCATGGTTAAGTACACGTTTGATTGGGACTGGGAGAAGGCAGAAGAGTTGTTTAAATTGTCTATCTCTCTGAAGCCAAATTATTCTGATGCCCACAGAGAGTATGGATTGTATTTAACGAAATTGAAACGATTTGATGAAGCCCGCAAAGAATTAGAGAAAGCTCGGGAGCTTGATCCTGTTTCGCTTATCATTCTTTCACATGTAACTTGGCCATTACGCTATTCCGGTCAATATGATGAAGCCATAAAACAATTAAAGCGGATTCTCCAGATGGACCCTGATTTTGGACCAGCTCAAAGTTATCTTGCTGAAGGTTATTTTTGGAAGGGGATGTACGATGAAGCGATGGAGCTGTACCAAGAATTTGGCGGTGGAATTGGATTGGCAAGGTGTTACGTAAAAATGGGAAAAATGGACGAAGCAAAAGAAATCATAAATCGATTATCTTCAAGGCAAAATATTAATCCCAGAGATCTCGCTGGATTTTATTTTATGATTGGAGAAAATGACCAAGGATATGATTGGCTTGAAAGGGGAATTGAAAATAGACATTATGGCCTCACCTTCCTTAAAATCCACGAGGCATTTGACAATATCCGCTCAGACCTTCGCTTTAAGGCGATTATGAAGAAGGCAGGTCTGGATAAATGAAAAACAGCTGTCTGTAGTTCTCATCACTCCGGCTGAATTCTTTGCATTTTTTAAAAAATAGGAAACCCGGGTGTTTTTTTTACTCTTGTTTGTTCTAGATAGAGATAAAATCTGCGGCGAGCATTCCTGTATGGAAGGCCGTTGGAATGCCTCCCAGAAAAAGCTCGGAAGCTGCGAAGATTCCCACCATCAACAGGTTCGAAACAGGCGTTTCCACCAGGATTTTGCCTCCCAGGGCTTTTTCGTTCTTGACACCCCAGGTCCATCCTGCCAGAGAGCCCCGGTATCTCTGGCCCCAGTCCTGGTAGGTCAGGGGAGTAGCGATTTCCCTGACTTCCACAGCAGAGCCGAGCCCTGGAAGGATGTTTTCAACAGTCTGCACCAATGAGCGGGCCAATTTTTCCTTGTAAGGCCTGTACTCAGGTTTTCTCTTTTTCTCCCCTGTCCGGTAGTCTGAGAAATGATCGTAGGGGAAGCCCACCCGAAGCACCAGCGCAGCTTTTTCGGGAGGAGCCAGTTCGGGAGCATTGGCCGACCAAAGACAGATCTCGATCTCCCGGTTGTCGAAATCTTCCAGTTCCGGCGTGATCTCTGGATCGTACCAGCGGCGGTAGAAGAGGTGGGATGCCCTCATGGAATTCAGGTTGACTTTGTCCGGGTCCACACCCAGATAGACGCACAATTCGGATCGAGTATAGGGAATTTTGGCGATATCATTCAGAAACTGCCTTTTCACCGCCTCTTCCTCCACGAGTTCGAAAAAAGTCCTTTTATAGTCCGCATTGGACACAATCCAGTGCGCCTGGTAAACCTGCCCGTTCTCACAAACCACGCCATTCGCTTTCCCGGCCTGTATTTGAATTTTTTTGACAGGACATTTCGTTATCAATTCCCCTCCGAAGCCCAGGAATGCCTCCACCATCAGGTCGGTCAAGCCGTAGATGCCGCAGGAAGGAGACCAGATGCCCTCAAAAGACATGATGTTCCACATCAAGGCAAGGTTCAGAAAAGACATTGCCGGGAGATGAGTGCCCTGGGAGCCCAACAGATTTTTGATGATTTGGCTGTCGAAGTGGCTGTCCAGCAAGGCGCTGCAGGGTGTGGCGGAGAGGTCTTCGATGAGACGGATCTTATCTCGTGTGTCATCATCCAATCTCTCGAGAGCCATCTTCTTTCTCTCTCCGAGCAGGTAATCCGGATGCCAGGAAGAGATGTCCTCGATCGAGGCAATCGCTCTGCCGAGTTTCTCAAAGAAAACATCGATCTTTTTCTCATCCGGAAACGTCATTTTCAAATCTTCTTTGAATTCTTCGAAGGGACGGCTGTAAACGGTATCGAAATGAGGGGTGACGAGCTGGAAGTGGTTTCGTTTGAAATCGATCTTTTTCTCGATGCCGAGATCTTTTAAGAAATTCGCGACTCTGTGCGGGAAGCTGAAGCTCATGGGGCCCATGGGAAAGGCGTATCCATCTCTGTGAAAGATGTAGCTCGTCCCGCCGGCATGATGGTTCTTCTCGAGCAGCAGGACTTTTTTCCCCGCTTTGGCGAGCTTCGCTGCACAGCTCAAACCGCCGATGCCGGATCCGATGACGATGACATCATATTTCATGGTGGTCTCATTTCCTGTGCGGCTTCTCTGCTCCAGCCCGGAGATCTTCTGCGGTGAAGCTGAAAAAAGTGTGAGCGGAGAGTATACCACAGTCTGTGCGATTGATTCCAAATTTTCCATGTGCTAGAATACAATTCCAAAATCGTGATGCAGTAACAGTCAGGCAAGCCGATGCGTCAGCCCTCGGATTTTCTCCATCGAGAAACAATGTCATTACGAGGGCCGAGGGTCCGTGGTAATCTCATATAATAAGAGGCCGCCACGCTCCGCTCGTGACACCCGTTCTCCTCCGGATGGCTTCCTCACAGGCTCACCTGACAGGTGTTGAACTTTTCGCGAAAATGGAGATGCTTCCAATCGAGGGGAAAAACGCAGGCATAAAAAATTAGTAAAGACTAATGAGAAAAACGACTCAATACATAAAAAAAATTCTAATGGTATCTTTTGTGCTTGCAGGCTTTTTCTCGATCATTATGAATATAAGTTCCGGGCCTCTATTTCCGCAGGAGAAAGAAAAGAAAGGAATTTCCTATGATATCGCCGTCAGCGCCATCTCCATCGCTGTTTCGGTTCAGGACAAAAAAGGGCTGTACATCCGGGACCTTGATAAAGAGGATTTTTCGATCTATGAGAACGACGAAAAAAAGGAGATCACCTATTTCAGCCACGATTTCGACGCTCCCTTGAGTTTGACCGTTCTGCTGGATGTGAGTGGAAGCATGGCTCTCCTGGACAGGCTGAAAGAAAGCAAGGAGGCCCTGAAATATCTGGCAACCTATCTTCTCGACGAGAGCGATGAAGTCTCTCTCCTGATTTTTGCCGACGGACAGGTGGAAGTGGCTGTGAACTTTTCAAAGGACAAGAACGATTTTTTTGAAGTTCTGGAGGAGACCGAGGCTTATGGACAGACGGCCTTGAACGATGCCGTGGGGGTTTCTCCCGAATTTGCGAACAGAGGGAGTTTTGAGAAAAGAGCCCTTCTTTTGGTTACGGATGGAATCGAAAATGACAGTGAGTACTCTCCCGATCAGGCCATCGAAGTCGCGCGGAGGGTGGATGTCCCCATCTATACCATCGGATACAAAATTCCCTTGAGTGAGCAGTATTTGGAGAAATATAAGAGAACCCAAGGGTTGACGGCCTTCGGTATCATGGACTCTCTGGAAAGGTTTTCGTCCGCGACCGGAGGCAAGGCCTTTTTCTTGGATAATGCCTTCGATTTCAAGCACACTTTGAGGATGATAAAAAGAGAGCTCAGCCATCAGTATATCCTCGGATACACATCCTATACCGATCCCAAAGACGAGTATCGAAAAATAACGGTCACCACTTCGAAAAAGAATTACAAGGTGAGAACGAGAGAAGGGTATTACAGTGGGGAGAAGAAAGAATCGTGATGTTCGATCACGGTTCTGGAAATGTTAATATCCAGAAGTTTTTTGTTTTGTAAACACTATGTCTTGTGCTATGATAACACTATCCGAGTAGAGGAAAGGGAGGAAAAAATGAAAATAAACAGAATCGCCTTCCTGACGGGGGCATTCCTGCTCATCGGCTTGTTCGCCGTCACGGGATGCGCCACCAAAAAATATGTGTCGGGAGAAGTGGCTACTCTGGACCAGAAAGTGGAAGGGGTAGAGACTGCGGTCGAAGAGAACCAGAAAAGAATCCAGGAACATGACGAGCGGTTAGCCACCCTCGGTTCGTTGATCAAGGAGCAGGAAGCCCAGATGAAACAGCAGAAGTCCGAATTGGACAGCAGGATAAGCGAGGTCAAAAAAGCGGCTCAGGGAAAATTGATCTTCGAAGAGGTTCTGAAGAACGATGACGCGAAATTCAAGTTCGACAGCTATGAATTGAGCGATGATGCCGAAGCCATGCTGGATGAGTTCGTTCAATTCCTGATCGAGCAGGACAAGGGCGTGTATCTGGAGATTCAAGGGCATACCGATAGTACGGGACCGGAAGCCTGGAATTTGATTCTGGGGGAGAAGAGAGCCGAAGCCGTGATGGATTATCTCCACAAGAAGTACAATATCCCTCTCCACAGAATGGAAGTGATCAGTTACGGCAGCGAAAAGCCCGTGGGCGACAATTCGACCCGTGAGGGGAGAGCTGAGAACAGGAGAGTGGTCATTTTAGTGTATGAATAGATAGAGAATAGGCATATCTTTTAAATCGTTTGCATCTTATCTGAATCATTTCTTTACGCCCTGGCAAATTCCTCTAAGGATCATTGCGCTGACTCCGCTTTTTTTACACAGTGTGGCGGAGAAAGAATATTTATCCGGGCATCATTGTCCACTGCCTTATGAACCTCGGCGGTTCATTTGCAGCAGCGATCTCAATCATCAGCCTTAACTGATATTAACGCATTAAGTAATGTGATACTGTCATGGCGAGTGACCAAAGGTCGCGCGGCCATCTCATAAGGGTTTGCTTCGCTATGCTCGCAACAAGGCTTCACTTCATTTGCAACAACGGATCGCCACGTCGCCCCACTTCTCGCGATGACCCGGGAATTAATACGTTCATAATAGCTTCGGAATATCAAGAAATCAATTTTCCGCAGCTTGCTCCACCCGGCCGCCGAGGTGTATACCCAGAAACTTTTCCATGGCCCTGTAGAAGTCGAAGCGGTTCTCTTCATTGCGGAAGCCGTGGCCTTCGTTATCCTTAACCATGTACTCGACTTCGATGCCCCGTTCTCTCAAAGCTTCGACGATCTGATCCGATTCGCCCTTGTTCACCCGGGGGTCATTGGCACCTTGTGCGACCAGCATCGGAACCTTGATTTTGTCTGCATGAAAGATGGGTGAGACCCTCTCCCACAATTCCTTGTCTTTCTCCGGATGTCCCATCATTTCGTAAAACATCTCCCGCATCGGCTCCCAGTAGGGCGGGACGGATTTCATCAGGGTGAAGAGGTTGGAGACGCCGACGTAATCCACGCCGCAGGCATATAAATCGGGTGTGAAGGCAACTCCGGCCAGGGTGGCGTATCCTCCGAAGGACCCTCCGTATATGCCCACGCGATCAGGGTCGGCGATTCCCTGTTCGATCAACCAGTTGACTCCATCCGTGATGTCGTCCTGAATTGCCAGACCCCACTGTTTGAATCCAGCCTCCCAGAATTCACGTCCATACCCGGTCGAGGTCCGGAAGTTCATCTGAAGAACACCGTAACCGCGGTTTGCCAAAAACTGCACTTCTGGATTGAAACCCCAGACATCCCTGGCCCAGGGGCCGCCGTGCGGATTGACCACGATCGGGAGATTCTCCGGCTTTAATCCTTTAGGGAGAGTCAAGTACCCGTGGATGATCAAACCATCCCGGGATGTGTACTGGATGGGTTTCATTTCGGCCAGTTCTTCTTCGTTCAGCCAGGGACTGACATCGGCCAGTTTCATGAATTCATCTGTCTCACGGTCGAGGTAGTAATAAGCCCCCAGGGACCGGTCGCTGTAGGTGCGGACAAGGACCTTGGTCTCATCCCGGCTCATGTTGGCAACGACCACCTCGCCCCCGGGCAGCCTCGCCTCCAAATTTTCCTGGAGCTGTCTCCGGTCTTCGTCCAGGAAATGGTAGTGCCTTTTCTCGGTGAGATAGACCACTCCGGTGATGACTTTGCGCTTGTCCGACCTCAGGAGTCCCGAGACATCGACCTCGGGATGTTCGTAAATGAGCCGGGTGGTCTCCTTGGTGTCGATATCGTATTCGAAGATTGCGGTTTTGTCCCTGCCGATATTGGAGGCCACATACAGATTCTGGTTGTCGAAAGTGAAAAACAGGGGCGCCAGAGTCTCCTTGAAGTTGGTGGTTATAAGCGTCTGGAAGTCGTCCTTTTCGGTTGGGCGGTACAGCACACTGGTGTTGACGCCATCGGTCGTCGTCACGATACGCAGTTTGCCGTCATGATCGGTCTGCCAGCCTGTGTAGGTGCCAGGATTTTCGGCAATCATCTCCATATCCCCGGTGTTAACATTGATCCTGAACGCATCGAAGAAGCGTTTGTCCCGGTTGTTGATGGCGATCAATATGTGCTCATCGTCGTTTTTCAAGTCATCGATCAGTTGAACCCGAACCTTTTCGAAGGGGGTAAGGGTTTTCTCTTCGCTCCCGTCGATATTGACGGCATACAATTTGAAATTTTCGTCTCCTCCCTTGTCCTGCACATACGCGATGCGCTCGTTGTTGGCCCAGAAATATCCGGCGATATCCCTCTCTGTCGCATGGGTGATGCGGGTCGCCTCCTCTTCACCGATTTTCTGCACATGGACATTGAGACGCTTTTCCCACGGCTGCATAAAGGCCAGATGCGTCCCATCAGGGGAAAGAGAAAATGCTGTCTTTTCCGGGTTGCGGAAGAAATCCTCCATCGGGATCAACCGCGGCATCTCCTCCTTGGGAGCGCAGCTCGCAATCAAGACTAGAAGACAAAAAACTGAAGCTATAGTCCGGACACGCATAAAAACCTCCTTTCTGGAATTCAAAGTGTTATCTCTCTAAGTATTATACGAAAACAGCATCAATTGGTTATGTTTATTTTATAGCTTGAACGTCTCCATTTCCCTGATAGTGCCTATATCGGTCGGGGAAACCGAATATCCGCGTCCCTTTTGGACTTGAATTCGCTTCCTTCGTTCCACTCAGGAAACCTGGATTCCATGCTCAGGCGGTAGCCGATCATAAAGTACATATGCAGGTCGTCCCGCATGCCGCTCAAATCCCAGCCGGGATCGAACTCGTCAGAAGGTTGATGGTATTTTTCTCTGACATAATTTTCCTGTTGGGTCCGTCCCCATTCCTCCCCCTTTTCCAGATGCTGAATACCTGAGCCGGCATTCAAGGCAGGGACGCCCTGCCTGGCGAAGGGAAAATGGTCGGAACGGAAAAAAGAGCCTTTCTCCGGTGTGGGATTGGGAAGGACCACCCTTCCCACTTCCTCGGCATAGGCTTTGACATATTCGTCCAGCTCGGACTGGCCATAGCCGACGATCCGGATATCCTTCATCCGGCCGTAGATGTTCAGACTGTCCATGTTGATGACGGCAGCGGTTTTGTTCAAAGGATAGATGGGATGGGTGGCATAATATTCAGATCCCAGGAGACCCTGCTCTTCGGCTGTAACCGCCAGGAAGAGGATCGACCTCAGGGGAGGAGAGCCGAGCTTCTGAAAGGCTTCGGCCACTTCGATCAGAGCCGCCGTGCCGGTGGCATTGTCCAGGGCTCCGTTGAAGATTTGGTCGCCTTCCAGGTTCGGATCCCTGCCGAAATGATCCCAGTGTGCGGTGTAGATGATGTACTCATCCGGCCGCTCGGAACCGGGAAGGAGTCCGATGACATTTCTGGATACAGCTTTTCTGATGCTGTTTTCCAGGGCAAGGCTGGCTTTCAAACCCAAAGGGACGGCTTTGAATCCAGGTTTTGCCGCAGATTCTTTCAAATCGTCATAATCCTGACCTGCGGTTTCAAAAATTGTCCGGGCTGTGTCCAGGGTGATCCAGGACTCCACGGCACATCTGGAGGCATTGCCGTCTTCGGAAACGAGACTGAAGTTGGGCCCGGTCCAGCCTTTCCGGACAACGTTCCAGCCGTAGGCAGCGGGTTCGGTCTCATGGACGATGACCGCACACGCAGCCCCCTGCCGTGCGGCTTCCTCGTATTTATAGGTCCAGCGGCCGTAATAGGTCATGGCCCGTCCTTTAAAAAGCTCCGGATCTTCGGTGGCAAACCCGGGATCATTGACCAGCATGACCACGGTTTTCCCTTTTGCATCCACGCCTTCATAGTCATTCCACTCGTATTCGGGGGCCACGATACCGTAGCCCACAAAGATCATATCGGAATTCTCCACCGACACTTTTTCCTGAACACGCAGGGTCAAACCCACGAAGTCATCTTTGAAAGCAAATTCGAGAGGCTTTTCGCCACCTGTGACCACGAGTCCTAATAGAGGGCTGGCCGTGATCTCGACCAGAGGGACTTCCTGGAAAAAACTCTCTCCGTTTCCAGGCTTCAGCCCCACTTTTTCGAATTCTTTTTTCAGAAACTCGATGGTTTTCTCCTCGCCGGGAGAGGCCGGAAAACGGCCTTCGAACTCATCGGAGCTGAGAATTGCCACATCCTGGGCAAGCTCGTCTGTGTTCAGGCTGGCTGCGGCAGCCTCGATATCATGCTCTTTGCTGGTGCACGATACATAAATAAACATGAAGATAGAAAAAAGCAGTATGCAGAAGATAAATTTTTTAATCATCGAAAAACTCCTCAAAAAACACGATCCATTCATTGAAAATTCACTTCCAGCGGCTTCCTCTCCTTGGAAGAAGCGGCCTGGATATCCTGGATCTCTTTCCAGGTATTGGTGTCCGGTTCTCCTACCCGGATGGTGTATGCGCCGGGGGCGAAGACCTTGGGCTGAAAGGACTGCCCGTTGATCCTCAACGTATAGATTATCTCGCCTGTCTGCTGCTCCATGATCTGAACGACCGGATTCTGCAGTCCTTTGACCCGGATTTCGGGCAGCCAGGCTCGAGCCGTCCTGCCGCAGTTGTGCAGTTGGTTGATCCGGATGGGCCACCCGGGAAAAGGCTCATCCTCTTCCGGGTCGGCCCAGTAGGGCCAGTTGGCCAGCTCGATGTCGCGGCTGTCTTTGTAAAATGTGATCACGCTGTAGCCTGTGGACAGCTCATGGTGCCGGGCAGGATGGATGTTGGTTCGCTGGGGATTGGCCACGGCATACACCGTGACTTTGTTTCCGAATCCATCCTCGAAATCACCGGTGTACTTCGGGCTTTCAGGCTTCCGGTTCCTGCCGGGCTCAGGCGGCCACCAGCGCCGCGGAAAGATGTTGCCTGTGGCAGGAGATACGATCACATATCCGGAGTCGCGCCATTCTTCCACACCGTATTGGCTGGTGTTTGCGAGGTGCTGGTCTCCCACCATGTGTGTGGCAAAAGCCTTGCGGAACTTTTGGATGGCCTTGTCCCGCCCGATCTGGGGCCAACCGTTGGAATCGAAGTCTGCCACCTGCCTATCTCCCTCCAGGTAGGTCCCCGGCTCAGGAATCTCCAGGCCAGGCACCACACCGTCATCCTTGGCGGTTTCAGGAAGTGTGGCGACATTGGAAAACAGCGTCTGGGACACCACGGCCTTCATCCAGGTCTGATTGGACCAGTCACCCGCCCAGTCTTCCAGGAAATTCAACTGGCGTTCTCCTAAGAGAACGGCGTCCGGGATCCGGGATTTCTGTTTCACATCCCAGGCAGGATTCTGTACCCAGCCGTTATAGATCTCTGCTTCTGGAAACAGAGGTTTGGGAGCGGATTTGAATTTCCGGTCCTCGATGACCGCGATGCTCAACCCGCCGATATTGCATTCCGTGAAATACACGCCGATGCCCTGTTCGACAGGACGCGGGTCATAGGGATCGGGCAGATGGCTGGTTTGTGTGGCCTGGACCATGTTGACGAACTCCGGGGACATCTTGTAGCCGCCCTGATCCTGAGCCGCCGCACCCTCCAGTCCCGGAGGCGCCGCCTTCCCTCCTGCGCCCCACAGGTTGCCGTGATAGACATCGTGATCGTCGGGGATGGCGATGGTGGGAACTGTGGTGGTCAGTTCTTTATTGGAGATACACCAGAGATACCACTTGTAGAGATAATCGAGAAAGGCGTGTTCGCGGTCGGCCCGGGTGGGAGAAGCCCCTTCATACACCTGGTCACCGGCGAAAAACATCACGTCGGGTTTGTGCTTCTTCAGGCGCTCTACGAGTTCTGCATGGGGATACAGAATTCCCCAATCCCAGGGGAACCATTCCCCGTCCAAACCGACCCAGGAGGTCCTTTCGGGTTTGATGACCTGCTCGACACAGCTCATCGAGATCATAACCAGCCTGTCTTTATCCGAGGGATCTTTTCGAATAATCCCTTCCAAGGCGTATCTTTCATTCTCCTTGCGCTTCAAGACATATTCTACGCGGTAGGGCACATCGGTTTGATGCGGCCAATCCTCGATCTTGAAGGCTGCTGTGTACGAAGGATGACTCAACGTGGATGCGGCAGTCAGCTCCCAATCCTCCCGGCTGCGGAGAAAGAGTTCCACCTGCTGGTTCTCCTGCTCGGAGAGAGGCATGAACTGTGCGGTCAGCTTGAGTGTTCCTCTGCTGAGGGTATATAGCGCCGTGACTATAGGGCCCAGGTTTCGACCGGGATGATGTTCCAGCTTCGATCCGGAAACCTCCCAGTTGCTGAAAGCAAACCGGCTGTCGTCTTCTCCTGAATATCCGCTGTGGGAAACCAAAGCGATATTTCCCGCCAGCCGATCCGGCGGCAGTTCTTCGATGACCAGTGTTGAGAGGGTGTCATTTCGGGCAGAGTCAATGGCCTCGAGAATCAGGCTGCAGCCGTTATTTTGAGGCTTGAGTTTCAGATCGAGCCGTATCTCATCCCACGCCACGGGCTCTTTTTGCTGGTAAACCAGATACTCGTCCTTTTGCTCGAAGTCTCTGACAAAGAGCCGTCCCTGGCAGTCGCAGCCTGCGAAAAGGCCGGCCTGTGCTCCGTATGCGTGATGGATCAGGGAAGCCATCCGGTAATCCAGGTCTTTTCCTGCGCCTAAAAGATATCCTGCCGCCGCTTCTGTGTGGTTTCCACCGCCGATCTTGCGAATAGTGACAGTACTCCACAGTTTTCCCTGGGTATCTTCGAGCCTGGCGGTGGTCAGGTGAAGGGTCCGCATGGGAAGCGTGCTCAAGCATTCCACCCTGCCTCCGGAGACACGCCAATCCTGAAGCCGGTTGGCCCAAAGCTCCGGGCCGGTCCAGGCGCCGTCCGGCGAGAACTCCCATCGGGACCGGTATTCAGGCTCTTTCGATACGGAGCAAAAGGAAAGCAGCAGCACCAGAGACAGAAAAACCAGGTTCATGCTTCCGAGAAACATCCATAAGAGGCGGGATGAGTTTTTCTGTTTTGCGGTTTTGGGCATGGCTTCCTCCCTGTGGGAAGATAAGCCGAATATAGCACATCGGATGTTCGCTTATCAATTCTATTTACTTTTTAGCTTTGTCCCAAAGTGACGAGAATGAGGTATCGTGTTAAGGAGCAGGGAAATGTCTCCGCTCTAGTTCAGATTTTTAACGCCATTCCCTCACCGTCCTTCTCGGCGCCTGCGGAACTGCGCATGATCCATCCAAACCTTTGGACTTTAACCTCTGTTAATCCGAATCTAAAACCTTTGGAATCGTCGTGCTCAATACATCCTCGGCGTCCGACAAGGCCGGATTCCCTCGAAGGACGGTAGCGGAAGGCTAAATCTTCAATGCCGCTCCGACATTTCCTGCTCCTTTATTCCGATTTTATTTCCCGTCACTTTGGGACAACCTCGATTTTTTATTGACCCCGGCGCTCCGGTTGTGATAGGCTCATGGCACAACGTGGCATGTAAAAAGTCTTGAAACGCCTCATGGGGATTGGGAAGATTTTTCCAATATAAATCTCGGTAATGGGAGGGAAAGAAAATGACTGCAAAAAAGATTTTACTCAGTCTGCTGACTGTATTTTTCGTTTTCCTTATTTTCTCTCAAGCACTTGCAGATTGGAGAACCGTTCAAAAATTCAAAGGAGTAAATGTTCCCTTCGACATGAAACATGAAGACCTCATCATGGAAAAGGGAAAATTCGATTTCGAGATCTTGAGTGAGCGGAGCCTCAACATCTTTCAACTCAAAATCTACAAAAAGGGAAAGTCACTCTGCGGCATAACAGGAAATGTGTTGAGAGACGGACTGCCCGGAGCCCGGGGGGAGAAGATGGAAGAAGTTCCCGATGAACCGACCTTGCAGATGAAGAGGATTCCGGTAAAAAAAGCCCTTTACATCATATTTGAAACCGGAAAACTCACGGAACTGTTCCCGGGATTCGTCATCCGATTCGAGCTGGAGTATCTCTGATCAGAATTTGATTTTGGGATGTGCTTGAGAAGGGAAGCATAGCAGCCGGCCAATATCCAAGCATTAATTCTGCGTCATCGCGAGGAGTGGAACGACGTGGCGATCCGTTGTTGCGAATGAAGTGAAGCCTTGTTGCGAGCATAGCGAAGCAAACCCTTATGAGATGGCCGCGCTTCCTTCGGTCACTCGCCATGACAATGTCACATTAATTAATGCGTGGATATCGGTGAACCGCAGGAAAACCCTGCAAATGTGGATCTCTTTAACGGATGCTTCGGAGGGTGAGGAAGGCTTTTTCAGCCATTTTTTCCTGGAATGCGGCCAGCTCTTCGGGTGTATGCCGCTCCTTCAGGAATGCCCGGGTCATCTCGATGATTTCGTTCTCCACCTTTAAGATCAGGGGCAAGAAACCCGTCCCTTCGGAATTGTCCAAGCGGGTGAGATCGACATAGTCATCTTTGTTGCCTTCTTTGAAGGGGCGGATGATATCCTTTATCCTGAGGGACTCCTGCCACATCGGGGCTTCCTCGCCTGTCCAGAGTTTTTCCGGGCTCGTTCCTGCCTCTACCCACAGCGGAAGGGCCGCGGCGCACAGCGGTTCCCCGGGTATGACCCACATGGTGGCCAGAGATTCCGGTTGGGAAGGAGCCTTTCCTGTGATCACCACCGCGGATGCCGTAGAGGGGCGGTCGATGCAGTCTCTGGTGAAGATCCAGGCATTTTCGCTGGCTGGGATTTTTTTTAAATCGTCCATGGATGGATGCTCGAGGAGGACATGGCCGAGGTCTCTTGTAAAATGGGACAGTATATCCTGAAAATCGATGGGCTTCCCCTGTAATCCATGGAAGAGCCGGCTGGCCCTTTCGAACCGGAGATAGCCCGCTCCTTTTCCCTCGGCCCCGCTTCGCGAATAGTTGGTATTGACGATGTATTTTTCAGGAGCAGAGGAAGCGTCGATTTTTTCACAGCCGTGATTATGGAGTTCGAAGATACAGGCGTTGCCCTCACCGTCGATCACGCCGTAATTGGCCCAGCTTCCCAGGTCCGGGCCGAGGTTGGCCTGGATGTAGGCCTCGAAGTCCCGCACGCTCCTGCAGGTCCTCAGCGCATCGGCCATGATGATTCCCTCGTGATCTTCCGCTTCTCCGGATTTCCTGGGGAGGTTGTAGGCGACCGTGTTCATGATGGCAAATCCCGCAGAGTTCAATCCCGCATAGGCCTCCCGGCCGGAAGGACAGGATGCATTGACCAGGGCCAGATAGCTGAAGGGCTTGTCTTCGACATAGACCACTTTGTTGGACAGCACTCCTGTGTCCCTGTTCTTCCAGAGCATGGGCGTTCCTTCGGATGAAGCATGGACGCTGACCACGGCAGAGGTGCACTGTTCCTGATTGCTGTATGATGCGCCCAGAAAAGCCCAAAAAACCACCAGGACAAAGAAGATTTCTTTGTTTCTTACTTTCATGGGTCCTCCTTCAGGGAAGAAATATTCTATCACAAANNACCATGTTTCCTTTGATACACAGCCAGGGCTTTCTCGAGAATCCAGGCGCCCTATTTTATGGCGACGCATTCGCAGCCCTCGAGGAAACCGGCATCCACATCGGCTCCATGGCCGGGCGTTTCGGGAAGGGTGATCTCTCCTGCCTGGTATTGGGCTCCCCCCACTACAGGATCGTCCTTGAGGGCCAGATAGCCGTCGAGGTCGGCATAACGGATGTTCGGACGGGCGGAGACAACATGGGCAGCCGCAGTCAGCCCCAACCGGGTCTCCATCATGCATCCCACCATGCACCGGATGCCCGAGCCCTCGGCGATGGCATTGATTTTCAGGGCCGTGTGGATTCCTCCGGCCTTGGCCAGCTTGATGTTGAAAAAGTCGCAGCATCCCATGGAGGCCAGCTTGAACGCATCGTGATGGTCGAAAAGCGACTCGTCAGCCATGATCGCGATGGAGGTGTTCTGCCGGATACGCCGCATGTTCTCGTAATCCCAGTAAGCCACGGGCTGTTCGCAGTATTCGATTCCCATGGGCTCCAGGGATTTGAGCACGGCGACAGCGGTGGTGTAATCCCATCCTTGGTTGGCATCGATGCGGATGGGAAGGTCACTGCCTATGGCCTCGCGGATTTTCCGGATTCTCTGGATATC
>JABAOH010001613.1_pt3 | contig 33760 bp, 36 predicted proteins | sample 7062181 | NCBI WGS metagenome assembly JABAOH01 (sample SAMN14538630, study PRJNA623070) | marine sediment metagenome | biome: marine biome [ENVO:00000428]; feature: marine pelagic biome [ENVO:01000023]; material: deep marine sediment [ENVO:00002113]; isolation source: pool of 5 deep marine... | reverse complement strand
CGTTCTGGATGAAAACGACTATAAACAGATAAGATATTACGTGCAGCACTTCTACCAGAAGAAAAACGCACTAAGTAAAAAAAGCTCATTTCTATCAAGAATATTCTCCGGCGGCAAACGAAGCAGTAACAGCCGGCAAATAGTTGCGGTGACGGAGATTACTTCCGGTGCGGCTTACCAGAGATACGAAGATAAAGAGCTTGTCGCAGAGGCACAATTGCCGTGGGGTTTTCTGCCGGTGGTGCATATCCAAAACATTGCTCAGCCATACTACTATGAGGGGCTAAGCGACGTCGAGCCATTGATACCACTGCAGGACGAGCTGAATACCAGATTGAGTGACAGGGCAAGCAGGATTACGTTCCAGTCGTTTAAGATGTATCTGGGCAAAGGGATAGAGGGCTTTGAGGATAAGCCCATTTCGCCCGGCAGGATGTGGTACACCGACAATCCGGAGGCGACTATCGAAGAGTTCGGTGGAGATGCGGCGACGCCAAGTGAGGGTCTGCACATCGCTGAAATCAGAGAGGCTCTGGACAAGGCCAGTGGGGTAACACCGATTGTAGCCGGGGTTCTAAAGGATAAGCTCGGCAACCTTACAAGCGCGGTGGCCCTTCGACTAATGCTTATGGGGATGCTCTCAAAGAACGAACGTAAGAAATTTACTTACAACGAGGGGCTTAAAAGAATCTGCAGGATGGTTCTGGCGATACTCGATACGGCCAATATCTATAAGACTTCCGAGGCGGACAGAGAGGTCGATATCGTTTTTCCCAGCCCACTGCCTGAAAACGTGATGGAGAAATTAAAAGAAGCCCAGATTAAAAAAGAGTTAGGTGTTCCGACTGAGCAAGTGCTCAGAGAATTAGGTTATGAGGCCAAGAGAGAAAGTTAACATTTTGAACGGTGAATTCCCGCTTGTAAGGGAATGACATATCCGGAGGTTTTATGAGTCCGATTGAGACACAAGAGGTTTTGTCAGAAGAGGGTTCCCGCCTTGCGGGGTCCCAAGACATAACAGGAGCAAGTGACAATGACAATATGAAACTTGTTCCGGTGACTGAGTCAATCCGCTATCGAAAGAGAGCACAGAGTGCCGAGAAAAAGGTTGAAGCTTTGACGGAGCAACTGACAGAGGCAAAATCGCAATTAACAACGATGTCCGAGCAATTGAGTAACATTCAGGCCGAGCAGAAACTGACTCGCAAATTAGCTGCTGCGGGAACAGTTGATATGGAAACGGCTGTATTGCTTGCCAAAGCTAAAATGGAAGGTCAAACGGAAGCGGATTTGGACAGCGTAATTGAGCAGTTGAAAAATGAAAAGCAATATCTGTTCGCCCCTCTGCTTTCTTGCGAAAGCAAGAAGGGGGGTGGAACTGTGAGAACAAAAAAGACCGCAGGAGTTAAGGAGCGAATGACAAACAACCAAACAGTCCTCGAAAGGGCAGCTAAGAAGGCGGCAACTACAGGTAATCGAACAGATTTGCAGGAATATTTGAAACTGCGAAGGAATTTTATGTAATGTTGGTGAGAAGTTAATTAGTGAGTGGTGAGTAGTCAAGCAACCAATTAATTAATTGAAGGAGAAGAACAAATGGCTTTTACAGGAAAAGCGACATATTCAGCGGGTACGACTTTGCCGGAACTGGCTGAGGATGTATCGGATTTGATAGGGATAATTTCGCCTTATGAGACACCTTTGCTCGATGCTCTTGGTGACCCGATGAGGGAGGCAACGAGCACACATCATGAGTGGCTCGAAGATGCACTTTTGCCAAATAAGGATTCTATCAACGACAGCACCTATACCGACCCGAGTACCGATACCGACTTTGTAGTTGATAACGGCGACAGGTTCCGCGTGGGAGACCAGATTCAGGTAGAAGGCAGCGAGGAACTGATGCTGGTAACCGGAATCAACAGCAATACGCTGACGGTGGTTCGCGGCTACGCGGGAACTACCGCGGAAGACCTGGCCGACAATCAGGTGATAAACATTCTCGGAAATGCCGCTCTTGAAGGGGCGGACAAGCCCGGTGCAAGATTTACCAATCGCAGCAGGTGCGGCAACTATACGCAGATATTTACCGCTACGGTGGAAGTGAGCGGGACGGATATGGCCGCGAGCCAGCTGGGTCTGGCCGACGAGATGGATTACCAGAAGCAGGAACGGCTGCGGGAGCTGCTTCGCGATCTGGAAAATACGGTCGTCAACGGCGGTGAGCCGTCGAGTAATCCCGAAGGAAGCGGTTCGGTGAGACGGTCGATGAAAGGGATTATTCAGCACCTATCAACCAATGTCTTCCATACAGGCGACAGTGGCTTTCCAACAGGCACCGGTCTTGACGAGGACAAGATTAATTACGTTCTCAGGCAAATCTGGGCCAACAGCAACGGCAACGTGGACCTTATTGTGGTCGGTGGTTTTCAGAAGCGAAAGATAAATGCTTTTTCGGCCGACAGCCGAACCTACGGGGCCAATGATACTACCTTCACCGATATGATTAGCATTTATGAGAGTGATTTCGGTGTCTGCAGAATTGTTACCACACGATGGATGCCGCAGGATGCAGCGCTGCTGCTGGATTCGTCACGTATTAATGTGCTGCCATTAGCGGGGCGGAACTTTCATTTCAAGCCGCTGGCCAGCGGTGGTGATTATGAGTGTGGTGAGCTGATTGGCGAATATACCGTGGAGCTCAAAAACGAAGCGGCACACGGTCTTATTCGTGACCTAAGTACCAGCTAAACTACGGGGGTGCAGCAGGCGCATCATAATACGTCAGGGCGAAGGTGCTCAAAGGGCAAACGCTCTTTGAGCACCTGAAAGGCCTTTTTGACCGGAAGGAGCAAAAGGAAATGGTCAGTTTCTCAAACGATGCGGATATTTTAAAATATGAGCCGATACTGTTCGGAGAATTGCATCTACCACAGCAGGTACTAGCGACAGGTACAGGCGGGACACTTAGCGGAACGACGTTTACAGCGAGTGGTGCAGATTTTGTAAGTGCGCAGGTCTCGTCGGGTGGCGTTATTTATCTGCGTTCTGCGGATGGGACGCTGGATGGAGTGTATGAGATAGTTTCGGTGGATTCGGCGACACAGCTTGCTGTTTCGGTAATCAGGTCGGATTCAGCGATGGCTGCCATAGCACCGCCAGCGGCTACTGAAATATTCTATCGCATCAGCACGTTCGGACCACAGGCTAATGAAGCTGGTTTTCAATTGACTGAATACTTCAGCATCAGCCCGGGTAATCCTGCAAGTGACATAGATGTAGAGGATGTTCTGGATACGAATGTTTTGAAGAGGACGTCGGTTTTTGCAGTCATCTCAACTGTGTATGCGATGTTAGCCAGTAAAGCCAAAGACGAGAATTTCTGGAAGAAAAGCCTGCATTATCAGAAGCTTTTTGCCAAGGCGAGGGAACGGTGCCGGCTCAGCATCGATATCGGCTCTGATGGATTGGCTGATGTTACCAAAGTTGGGGCATCTGGAAAGTTAGTGCGGGATTAGTCTGCAAAGAGAAGACAGATGAGTGTTACTTTAGATGGACAAAATTTGTTTGACGAGCAGCAGTTAGAAATTGAGCAGGACAGTCTTAACCGAGGCTCGATAGAGATAGCGGTGGCCGGACTTGATGGTGTGCTCAGTATTGATATGGGTGGGCGTGCCAGGAAAATGAGACAAAGAGGCACACTGCGGGCACAAAGCCGAACGCAGATAAACGCAATGATAAACGCAATATCAGCGTATATGGACGGCAAAACACACACACTGGTAAACAATGAGGGCGAAACATTTGATAACCTTCGCATGGATTCCTTCAACGTAAACAGAAAGCAGGCAGGTGGAGTCTGTATGGTTGTCGATTATGAAATCGTTTATACACAGTTAGTTTGATAGCGTATAGCATAGAGCGGATAGGAAAGGTAAAAGCAGCGATGGGACTTATCAGCACCGGGATAGAAAAGGTCAGAGCGTTTGAATTACCCGCTGGTATTTGGGCAGATGGCAAGTTTGCCGAGACCCCACGAGTAGCACTGGTGAAGTGGTCCACCAAAGCGAATTCGAGCGATATGTTCTATCAGGTTTATGTAAACGGCCAATATGCAGGAGCAACGATTGACGGTCGGCAAAGACAAATGATTGTTCCGATACCCACCTCTTTGGAATCAGCGATTCGGATCGAGGTCTTTGCCGTTGAGGCCGAGCAGGCGAGTAATAATTTTAGCAATGAACTTGTCAACCCACCGACAACCAGTGAACGTGTAAGAATAAGTCTGTTGCGGAGTCAGAACCTGCCAAGTGATGCAACCGCTGAAATTTACTTCGATAACGGGACAGGAGAGATTGATTACAATCAGCCGCTGAATTATTCACCAATAAGGATTTGGCCCACCTGGCAGGACAAGGCCGGCTTCGGGATGGGCGGATTCGGCGTTTGTGACTTCGGTTATGAGTCGGCAGCAGTGGTTGGATTCGGGAAGGGCAGTTTCGCACATGGTCAGTTCGGGCTTGATGCCGATACAATTGAGTGGGTAAGCCCGCCGTTACAGGCCGGTGTTTATAAGTTTGGTGTTAAGGTCATCGACGGGAGAGGAAATGAAAGCAATGCCAGCGAAACCGATCCAATCACAGTAATACCGGCGGCAAGACCTGTCGAGCGATTAAGCATTTCTTCCTTCGACAAACAGACAAATCAACTAGTGCTTAAGATAGAGGACAGCGTTTAGCGTACAGTGAAAAGTAATTGATTCCTGCTTCCGCAGGAATGACAACCTTGTGCAGGCAACGACATAAGGAGAATATTATGGCTGAAGTGTATCCATCCGACAATGAATTACTGAACATACAATCTGACGGTGAGACCGGTGTTGAGTATATAGCAACCGGTACGGCGCCTTACTATCTGGAGTTTCGAAAATTGCTGTATCGGCTGTTGTTAGCTACAAGGCGTGCAAACGACTTGCGAGTCTATGATGAAGGTGGGCTGGACATTGGCGTAAAAGCAGGCAAGTTCTGGTTAGATACGGAGCTGATAAGCTATGCTGGTTCGTCGGGTAATACTTTAGCGGACGACAAGCAAAATATTTACGTCTATCTGAATTCGTCGGCTTCTCTTGTAATCAACGAATACAGCAGTTTTCCTGATATGGTAGCTACGCCGCATATTCGGTTAGCGATAGTAAGTACCTCGGGTGGGGACATCGACTCGATAACTGATTGCCGAACAGGTCATAACGCTTTGGTGCCATACGGAGCCGGTGGTGTGAAAAAGACCATCGAGGCACATACCAGTGATGACACACTTACGACAGCGGAATCCGGCAGTGTTCACAGTAACCTTGGTGCCACCGGGACAGTTACACTTACGCTGCCCGCTTCGGCACCTGCGGGGACGATATTTAGCTTTGCAGTTCAGGCCGCTTATGAGCTGCGTATAGACCCCGGTACAGCGACAATCCGAGACGATAGCGGCCAGACAGCGGACAAATATAAATCAGCTAATGCGGTCGGAGAATGCCTTAGCCTCGTAGCTGATTCCAATGGCGATTGGTCAACCATTGCAAAGAATGGAACCTGGACAGAGGAGGCGTAAATATGCTTATTTCCACAACCAAACCCCCAGCCGGCTCTGTCGGATTAAAAGAAGTCAATAAAGATTTTTGTGCTGCTTCAATCGGAGCACAAGGAGTATATCCGAGAAGGCATTTTGTTCCGAAACTCATCGAACCTCTTGATGATACCTCACAATGGGATACTGGTATACGCGTAACTAAAGCTGCGGATACTACTAATTACATTTGCTCACAGGCAAGTACACCACAGTCAATGAAGTGTACAAAGCAATCTGGTGGTACATCATCTTTTACAACCAAAACGATTACCGAGATTGATTTGGCCAATACTCTGGTATACGCACGCTTCTATGTGCACGAAGGTAGTGGTGCTTCATCTTGGGACAAAATTTCAGTGATTTCTCTTATTGTTGGTGACAGTACCTTTTCAAATTACCAGATGATGAAGCTCGTGGAAGGCGATTATGTGACGGGACCTGGTTGGCATAAGAGAATCATCGCTCCAAAGATGGGTAGTATGGATGCTGGAACTTATTCAGCCTGCTGGGAACATGTTACGAAGCTTCGCGTTCGGATTGATTCGTCAGGAAGCGATGATACGCCGGCAGTGACCTGGGACAAAATAATGTTCATTCCTCATTTGACTCAACCCCAATATGTTATCGCTCTGGATGATGGTTTCGATGACGATTATAAATTTGCAGCTTATTTGAGTGCGAAAGGGATTAGAGGAACATTCTTTATCATTCCTTCGAAAATTGGAGCGAGTGGTTACTTGACATTAGAACAGCTTCATCAGATACATAATGCTGGTCATCTGGTAGCCAATCATAGCTGGAGCCATAAATATTTGAAGACGGATAATCTCACAGCGACGGAACTTATCGAAGAGATTACAAGAGCAACGGACTGGATGTGTGCTAACGGTTTTGCAGATGGGGCGAGGATGTTTGCTCTGCCGGGCGGAACTACTAACTGGGAGGATGGCTTTAATCATATTTATAGAGAAAGATGGTTTGACCAGTTGCGACTTTCAACAACTTGCCACGATGTTGGCTTCTTTGACCCAACAATACAATGGACTAATTCAATTGATGACACAACAACTGCAGAATCCCAAGTCAATAAAGTAATAAATGCAGGTACGATTGTGATCACAGCATGGCATTCTGCAAACGAAGGAACATCATATACGTGGGCCAACTGGAAAACGCATATTGACAATGTGGCAGCAAAACGAGATGCAGGAAATCTCGATGTAGTAACTATGGCAGACTTGTTGGGTATAGGAGTCTAAGATGGCGAACGAAATACATGTAGATTACACGTCTGGCAATACGCTTTATGCCGTTGTTCGTAACACTGCGGGAGAAGTCTGGTACGCTGGAGGACAAGTCTTTGAGTCTTGGGGGACAGGCAGCCATGCTGCGGACGATTATGACATATCCCTTACAGACAAGAGCGGCAACAGGTATGTGGGCAGTTTTGATAGTAATATCCCTACAGGCAGATATTCAATTCAGATATTCTCACAGGCCGATGTTAATCCTGCTGATAGTGACAACCTTGTGGGAGGTGGCGAAATTGTATGGTCCGGGGTAGGCGAAGTGACCAGTGACAAATTGCTTGCCAACAAAGCTGTCCAAAACAAATCAACTGGAGAAATCAAATACTACGACAATGACGGGCAAACGGTCCTTTTAACTCATACTCCTACCGATGCTGCAGCGACTATCACAAGGACACCAAGCTGATAAAAATAGTGAATATCAAGGAGATACAAAATGGGTAGTTTTGCAGATTATTGGGAAAACGAGATTTTGGACCATCTTTTTGGCAAGGGATTGTATAACGCCACTTTGGGAACTGGTGGAACTTACCCCGATGTTACAATTTATGTGGGGCTATCGACTGCAGAACCTCTCGATGACAGTTCGGGATTAGCCGAGCCAAGCGGCAATGCTTATGCGCGAGTTTCGACTACTGGTGCTGACTGGAACACTGCATCCGGTGGGGCACTCGATAACGCCAATGATATTACTTTTCCAGAGGCTACCGGTAGCTGGGGGACGATCACTCACTTTGCCTTATTTGACGCAGCAACGGGTGGTAATATGTTGGCCTATGGGGCGTTAAGTACACCCAAGACTATCGGCAGTGGAGATACGGCTAAATTTTCCGCGGGCGATTTAGATGTATCGTTAGATTAAGGAGGTTAATTAATGGCGACTATAAGCAAGAATTGGGCTTCTCAGAGTCAAATAATAGGCACCGGCGACGGTTACGTAACCCTGTCCGGAACTACAGAGTCTTTTTCTTCGGATGTCGACTTGGAAACAAACGGCTACGAGGGAGCTCACATCATTATCGAAATCAACTACGATGCTACTCCGACTGATGAGGTTAAAATTAAACTATACGGCTCTCTCGATGGTACTAACTACGATGATACGCCCATCTGGGAAATGCAGGGAGATAAAAGCGTTGACCCACAGCAGCTAAGCTTCATTGTCAAAGACCTTGCACACTTCAGAATTGGCGTTCAACAGACCGGTTCAACAAACAGCCACGATGTCCGTGCCTATGTCCAACCGTGGAACTATATATCCTCATAGAACAGATGGAGACAACGATAGTAAATGCCACAGCTTAAACCCACAAGAGGAATTTGCTTAAATAGAAGCCATCCCATCAGTAGAGGTCTTGTCGGCCTCTGGCTATTCAATGAAGGCTCAGGCAATAAAGTCTCTGATTTGAGTGGTAACCAGGCGAGATTTTTTGGTAATTTTGCAGGTAATACGGCCTGGAAACCAGGTAAGTCTGGCCCATCCTGTTATTTTGATGGAACAGACGATATGATTAAATTGCAACTATGGGATGGCGGTCCAAAAGTTACTTTATTTGCTCGTGTGAGATTTGAAGAAACAATAGGTGTTTATTATGAGCAAATATGTGCTGCTGACAACTATTCTGATGCTTTAAGAACTTTTCAATTCAGACGAAATATTGAAGGTAAGTTACAGTTTATAGTATTTGTTAATAACACTGCATATACAATTACAGGTAATACTATACTGACGACAGGGGAATGGTGGGATGTCGCAGTAGTAAATAATGGAACAAATTGCCATATTTACGTTAATGGTGTTGAAGATGCTACGCCTGTTGCAACAGGGAATATGGATACGGACGCCGCTGCTTGGGCAATAGGTGCTCGACCAGATTATGTTAATTGGACTGTTATTAGTGAGCCTTTGCAAGGTCGAATCGAATTTCTAATGAGATGGGACATGGACTTATCTGCTCCTGGAATTGCCTTACTCTACCAAGAGCCGTTTTGTATGTTTGAGGAAGCGATGAGGCCGAAGTCAATAGGTGGCCAAATCGTCCATCTTGCGGGTAGTTCCGTCGCTTTGTCGTCCTTAAGCGCAACAGCAAAAGCAATGCGAAAAGTCGGTGGAAATGTAGTAAGTACTACCGATGTCACGGCAATTTTAAATTTATTTTGCAGCTTACTATACATAGAAAGTAATTGGAAAAGAGAAGCGCTTTTTAATGGAATGACTGCTAATGCTTTTAAGCTTGGTACGACCTTAAGCCTGGGTTGGTTCTGGGTTCGTGTTGCCGGCTGCTCTGTGCTCTACCGCGGTTCCACTATGGGAGAAATAGANNACCGAGCTACATTTCACACAACAGCGGTTCGACATACTTTTATGTTGTTCGTAGGTTTAACGATTGTGGCTATCAGGAATGCACCTTAGCTGCTTCGGTGAAGGTTTCAATAGAATCAACCGGTGAGTTGGCGAAGCCGCAACCAAACAAAGTTTTCGATTTAGGAGCCGAGCTCGTAGATGGCAACAAAATAAAGCTTGTTTGGTACTATTGCCCCCTCGAACAAAAGTCGCAGCCGATGTATTTCAATGTTTATTATGATGGTCGGACAGGACAAATTAATTATGAAAACCCTCTTGCCATAATTGGTTATAAGGGACGAAAGTTTTACAGCTACCAATGTGGCGCACTCGAAGCAGGCAGGTACTTGTTTGCTATAAGGACCGAAGACGCCAGCGGCATAGAAAATAGTTCTTTAGCACGGCTGAGAATCCAATTCGATCCCACAAATCCGGAAGCGATTGACATTTTAAGTGCCGAAGGAGTCTGACAACCTGACAGAAAAACGGTTTTGGTGCATACGAAACTCCCAGTGAAACTGGGAGCTAAATATAAGATACAAAATACGATATACAAAACTATGTCTAACAGAATCGACTTTTTCCAATCAGCACAAACACGACTGGCACTTCCGGCCGCTTCTATTTCAATTTTGGTCGATGGGACATTGTGTCCAGCGCTGGAACCGGTAGAGATTATTCACGGCGGTTGGCCGGAATTTAGCTGGGCCAGATTGGCTTATAATCCTGCTGCGTACCCAGATTCCGGCTTGACAGCTGCCGAAGAGATCGAGACCTTATTTGCTATGGGAAAGACTGTTTGCATCCGGCAATATTTTAACGGTATCCCGCCGGGTGCAGCAGCTTTTAGTTTTCCAATCTTTCACGGTCAAATAGAGAATATAGAAACACGGCTGACAGCAAATGGCGAAAAGGTGGAAGTAGTAGCGAGAGATTCCAGCGCAAATTTAAAGCGTATCACAGTTTATGGCCAGCGTCTGGCAGAGGCAAACAATTCCAGTTTGTTTTTGGCTGGTCTTGATACAACATTTAATCCGGATGGTAAGGCCAATGCCAATCCAGAACCGATAAAAGTTAATGGCAAGAGCTACACAAGCTTTTGCGCTGAACCATCGCAAGGCAAACTCTGGAGCTATGCAGAAGTAATTGATTATCTGCTTTGTGAATATTTGACGGCCAGTCAACTACAAACGCCGAGCATAGGTCAATTGAGGATGCTGACCGAGAACCAAGTAGTTCGCGACCTTGATGTCACAGGATTAAATCTGATAGAGGCCCTGTACCGATGCTGTGAGAGGATCGGCTTGAGGTTCAAGTTTGTCCCTCGGCTTGTGCAGACCGGGCCAAGCCAGGCAATTGTGTTCTATAAGGATGGCGCAGGCAGGGTCGTTGAGGTGAATTGTCAGCAAACCGGTGAACAGTTCAGCATATCAAAGACAAATATCACAGCTTTGCACAGCAAGAAAAATCTTTGGCCAATAACACACAAGTATATTGGTCAAGGCGACTTCAAAATTATAGAAGCGACCTTTGAGTTGGTGAAGGCCTGGGATGACAGCCTTGAGGATATCAACTATGATAAATTCTCGCCTTCGACCAATCCTGATTTCTATCAGGTAAAAGATGTATATCGCAAATGGTGTCTCAACGAGGCAGGTGATTACAGTGGCGCTCCTTACAATCAAGGTGAAGCGTTTGACTTTTATAAAATTTTAGGCAGCAGTGATTTCGCTCGTCACCGCAGGCGCTTTTGGCCAACTTTGACCACCGACAAACAGGGAAAGTCATTAGGTTATTTTCTGCAGGTATCGTTCGATGATGGCTTGCACTGGTGGCAATACCTTCATGCTTTTAATATTCTGCTCAATGAGTGTGGAGTGTGGCTCAGCAGTGACCAGCTCGATGTTGATACGTGGGTGGCGGCGCTGAAAGGAGTGTTGAAATTCAGGATAACCGCCTCGGTAATCAGTGATGAGAGATTAACTTGTATAGTTTCCGATGGACCTGTTAATTCAACAGCCCCGGTAGTTGAGCATATTATTACACTGCCCCGTCAGTTCAAGTATCGCAAGGTTTCCAGCCAGAGTATCTTTGCAAATTCATCCGATGATTCGCTCGGCCGTCCTGATGAGGTCGATGATAAANNTAAGGCAGCGGTTTCGTCTGAGACCATCGAGACCGTCGATATACAAACGCCATTTCTTGCATTTGATTTCAGGGTCGGTGACAGAGTCAGCACAAGTCCCGAAAGCAGGGACCTGCTGGCCTGTAGAAACGATAACCGAAGCATAAGCTGGATAGAACGAGTCCGGATGGATTTTGAAAAGCAGTGTACCAATTTGAAAATCGTTCGACAAAGGAGCTGAGAATTATGGCCGGAGCAACAAATATCGTAGATGGTCAACAGATGCTGGAAAGACTTGCCCGTAAAGGCTCCGAGCAGACCAAGGAAGTATCAATTGTAACTTCGCCAGGGGCCAGAACGGCGGCATGGGCCGTCAAGGTCAAAAGTAATTCTTCATACAATGTCTATAACGTTGTTACAGTAGTAATTAGCGATGCCGGCTCGCTGCCGGTTGAAATAGGTGGGCAGACCCAAGCGGTCAATTTAGCTGAATCGTTCCAGCAACAGGGAACGCTGGCGGCGGGGACATACGCGGCAATGTTCAGAGTCGGCGACAAGAACGTTTTCCACGTTAAGCCGTAAATCGATGCCGGATACTCATCAAGAAACGAGGCAAGTGATGGCTGAGGCAAATTCCAAATCGTGGCAGTTTAATCGGCAGATAAATGTTTCTGTGCTGGTTCAGTTGGTGTTATTAGCCTCTCTGATTGTGGGCAGTTGGGTCAATTTGCAAAGACAGCTTGATTTGCTCCGGCGTGATGTGAGCATGCTGTTGCAATGCCAAAAGAATTTTGAGCAAAAGCTCGAATCTCTCTGGAGCAAAAGCATTTCATACGAATACCGTCTTCGAGCAATTGAGAAACAAATATCTAAAGCTAACATAGCTAACAAGACTTTTTGAGCTTAGTAAGCAAAATTAGAATATATCACTTATCCTTTTATAGCAAAACAAGAACAATATATCTTGAAGGATATTACCTATGAACAGAACTTTGCAGAATCTGGTGTTACAAGAGTTACGCCCGGACGGAATATGGCAATTGACTGATAACGTTACATCAGTGCTGAGATATCAGATATCCCATCTACCAAAAGGCAAAGTTTCAGAAGATGAAACACGATATCCCCAGAGTCCAGCAGCCATGAGAGCATTTTTGATTAAATTTTTCACTAGGCATTATCTTAAAACACAAAACAGTCTTGTCAAGTATATGACCTCTCAAGATTTTTTTGACATTATTAGATCCGGACACTTAAGGATTCTTGATATAGGTTCAGGACCAGCAGTAGCTTCTTTAGCAATTACGAATATGCTTGCTTGCCTTCTCGAACATCTTGAAGACATAGGAAGGTGGTCAAAAGGCAAAAAAGTAAAGGTAGACTATATACTGAACGATACTTCTGGCATTTGTATCGGGACAACCAAACGTATGTTGACTGACTATTTTCACATTAGTAAAAGATATAATAGAGGGATCCTTCATGGTCGAGTAATCAGTATCCAAAAAGCCTTCCCTGATAATTTAAATCATCTTCGGCGAATAAAGTTTAATTTGGGCACATATGACATAGCAACCTTATCTTATGTTTTATCGCCTCTAAATGAAGAAAAGGGGTTTAGTGCCCTCGTTCGAGGATTGTTTAATATAGAAAAACTTTGTAGCTATAATGGAAGAATTCTGATTCTACAAGACAGGTTCCGAGCAGCACTCATACATCGAATTAGCAGGGCGATAGGTATATCGAACCACAAAGAAGAGTCGGTACAACAGGTTTATCCAAAGAGGAATACGAGTGGAATTTATGCTTACTCGTATTATTGCTGTTTGTATACCCCAACAAAGAAAATGATGCTTAGGCAAAGTTCCGTTGCATGATTTTTACCATACAACGCAGTTGCATTTTTTAGGTACGCACCGATCCTTTAAAATGTTCCAAACATCGGATGTTTCTCTGCAAAGGCTGACAGAAACATCCTTGTCAAAGCTGCGAATGGTATCAATAAGAAAATTATAAAATTCGATGCGTTGTTTTGGCTCATAACGGAGCTTGCCATCCGAAGCTCCTCTAATAAAGTGATGATCGAAGAGCTTTCGAGCACGGTTGCCATACGCATCTGTAGCCAGGCGAAAATGACCGGGCAAAAGTCTTAACAAGCCAAGCGTTATGTTTTCAGGCCTGATTATAGTTAATGTTTCCCGGATTAAATCGGCATATCCATTTTGCCAGTCAGGGTAGATGATACCAGGGTCGATACGAATCCGGATTCTATAGCCGTGGTCCTGGCATTGTTTGGCTGCTTTGATACGCTCATCAAGGTCGGCTGTGCCTAACTCATATTGATGGATTATCTGCCGGTCATTGAGACTCCAAGAGACAACCGTGTGACTATTGGATTCAACAGCTAACAGGTTATCAATATTGCTGCTTTTAGTCAGCAGCATCAAAAAACCATTGGGAAACTCAGAGAAAAATGGAACTAAGATTTTTGTCAGGCCGGTGACGTGATCAAGTGCGAGACTGTCGAGCATCTCTCCCATATTAAAGCTGGCCTTACCACGGGAATTGGCTAAGATCTTTCGAATTTGCCTGAACATTGTGTCGTAATTAATATTGATTTTGATGAAAGGAGAGTATTGACGATAGACAAATGCCAGATAGCAATATGTGCAGTAGTACGGACAGCCATTCGAGATAGGGACCACCTTGTAGTAAGGACAGCAACGGACATTCGGGCCAAGCCTACCATCGAAATGCCCAACAAAAGACGAGGTTTGACCTATCATCAAAGTCCTTTTCCCGGCCAGCAATGTTTGAGCTGGTGACATATCTGGGGAAGGGGGTTTTCTCTGTCGCCTTATTACCTGGACTTTAGCCGATGGAAACAATTCCAAAATACGCTGGGCCTCAGTGTTCTGGGCCACTTTTTGCCACAATAATATAGTCTTGGGCCTGAATGTTCTTGCTGTGTCCATAGATAAATTCTGTATGCCGAGCTTATAATTCTTTTCCATCTTATGGAGCAGTATTATACCGAAAAAACATAAACTTCATCCAAAATTAAGGAGAGAAATGATGAAAAAGACAGGAAAGTGCAAGAGAGCAAAAGTGCAAAGAAGCACAAAACTTTTTGGTTGTTTACTTATATGCTTTTTATTTCCTGGCTGCGACAGTTTGCGTTTTGCGCCATCTGAGACACAAAAGCAGAACGCCTGGCTGCATAACCGCACAGCAATAATGGCAGCCGAAACTGCAAAAGTGGAAGATGCCTCAGAAAAACTGCAGGCGTTGACGCAACTAAGCAAAGTGCAGAGCCGGGCGTTTAGTTCTTATTATGGTCTGCCGAAAGAATTTCCGCAGGCCGAGACCGCTGAAGATGTTCTTGCCGAATCGAACTGGCAGCTTGCCCGCACTGCTTTGCAGCAAGGAGCCGAACGGCCGGATGCCTGGGAAGTTGCCGACTCCATGCTGGAACTGGGTATCGGGATTTGTGCCTTGCTTGGTGGAGTTTATGGGACAAGAGCTGTTGGATTCTTAAGAAAGGCTAAGACAAAATCGAAAGCCCTGCAGGAGATTATAGCTGGCAACGAACTTTATAAAAAGCACAACGAGTCTTCTGCTTCTGCATTCAAACAAGCCCACCAGAACCAATCACACCAAACCCGCCAAATCGTCGCCAAGATGAAAGCCAATGCCTAATGACTAATCGGGTAGTTTAAGAAATTCTTCCCCTTCGGCTGATTCAGGGCTAAAAGTTAGAATTCCTTACGAACACTCTCAACATAAAAGTACGATTGTGGATAAGAAACGACGGACTTCCGAATCGATGCGGATAAGTGAGGTTTTGCTTGTTGTAATACGGGATATCGAAAAGAGAATGCAGCGGCAACATCAAGTAGAAATTGGCATTGATATAGCCGATTCTACTATTAAAAGTAAGATAGAACAGTTTACTTTTCAAAATAACGGTAAAAATCCTTACGGTGCCCGACTCTTACAACAAGAACAAGGACTCGTCTTTCTTTAACTGTGTAAGCTATGCGGAAATTACCCGAACGGATCTTGAAGAACTCAGGTTTGCTTTTTATTGCGTCGCCCTTGCTGTGAGGGTTTTCGGCCAAAGAGGAGATTTTGTTCATTATTTGCCGTTGATTCTTTTTAGTCTGTTTCCTTATAAAATCAGCGGCTGTATCTGCAATCTTAATCTTGTAAATCTTCCCTGATTTAGCCATCTGCCATTACTGGTTATAATCCAAGCTCTTTTTTGAGACTGCCGAAGCTAATAAACTTGCCTTTTTTCAATGACTCTTTAGCAAGCTCCAAATCCATCTGGTCCTCAAGCTGTTCTAACAATCTCATATCATCAATCGGTACAACAGCAAATAGTGGTTTGTTATTGCGTTCGACACAAATCCGTTCTCCTGCATAAGCAACTTTATTAGCATAATCCGATATATCCGAACGAAATTCACTTACTTTTACAACTGTCATTGCACTGCCCTTTTTAAATACATTTTGTACATTTATATATTTTCGTATAAATTGTACAAAATGTTCAAATAAAAGTCAATGTTTTTTGCAGAAAAAACCTTAAGAATGTTATTTTTTTATGAAAAAAGCCATTTTTGCATTATAAGGAAGGATTCCAAAGCCAGAAAACCACTTAAACCGCTCGTTTATAACGCTACCAATCGATCGTATTAGGTTCGGATAAAAATCCTCTGGGCCGGGGCGGCTAGGTATTTTTTAGATCACGACCACCATGGTCTCTTTCTCAGTGTCCTCACGTCGGGCGTGCTTTGGTAGCCTTGCCGGTGTATGCCTTCGGTTTAACAACAATTGTATCGCCATCCTCAGCTTTGCCGACTGCAGCATTGATAGTTTTCAAAGGAGAGCGCCGCGTTCCAGGATTAAGTTCATCTCCATCAGGAGAAACGTAAAAGACCTTACCTTTCTTGTGTAATTCATCTTCTAAAGAAACCTGCCCTATTGAGGAGACATCTCCTTTTATCGGCTCTGCTTTCTTGCGCCCATAAAATTTAATCCCTATTATCGCACTTATGAAGGCGACTAAAACGATGGCTGCTACAGATATGTTCAGCTTCTTTTTGATTCGCATAACACAACTCCAAAATCTGAACACCATTACTGGATAAGCTCCAATAACAATTTGTGCAACTGTTATCTACGGCATATCAGAAAGTACCTCTGCAACGAATGATGATACATTAATGCAACGGCAAATTCAATAAGAAAAACAATCACCGCCAATATGCACATCAGGCTGAACGTTTGAAGTTGACGAAGATGAGTTATTCTGCTATGCTGCGCTTGTAATAAGAATCGAATCTTTCAAAGAGACAGCCTTATGAATTTCAAGATATCTCTGGCTCAGTGGTCTTTTCACAGAAGGCTTTTCGGCCAACAGAAGCCGAATTTGGACAATCTCGACTTTGCAAAAGAGGCCCACAGTTTTGGCATCAAGGCAATCGAGTACGTTAACATATTCTTCAAGGACAAGGCCAACGATACCAGATACCTGGCTGAGATGAAAAAACGTGCAGAAGACCTCGGCGTCAAATCGCTGCTGATTATGTGCGACGATGAAGGTGCTCTCGGCGACCCGGACCGACGCGGCCGTACCCAGGCCGTCCGCAACCATCATAAATGGGTCAGAGCTGCTAAATACTTAGGCTGCCATTCCATCCGGGTCAACTCCTACTCGAAAGGCTCATACGACGAACAGCTTAAATTGGCCGCCGACGGATTACGACGCCTCAGCGAGTATGCCGCCAACCACGATCTCAACGTAATTGTCGAAAACCACGGCGGATTATCGTCCAATGGTCAATGGCTCACCGGCGTCATCAAAAAAGTTGACCTGCCCAATTGTGGTACTCTGCCCGACTTCGGCAATTTTCCGCCGCAAGCCGATATTTACAACTCCGTAGAAATGATGATGCCCTACGCCAAGGCGGTCAGCGCCAAGAGCTATGACTTCAACGACACCGGCAATGAGACAAAGATTGACTACTACCGAATGATGAAGATCGTCCTTGATGCCGGCTATCACGGCTATGTCGGCATTGAGTACGAAGGCGAAAGGCTCAGCGAAAACGAAGGTACCTTAGCCACCAAACGGCTGCTGGAAAAGATTCAAAAGCAGCTTATGATTGTTTGAAACGAGTATCGAGTATGATTGTCGGCGTATTAACAGCTCATTTATCTATGCAAGGCGTAACTTCACTAAAGGGAAAAAGAAGTATCATTAAAAGCCTGATTGGCCGATTGAAAAGCAGGTTCAATATCTCAATTTCCGAGGTTGACCATCAGGACAGCAAGACCAGTGCTGTCATTGGTATATCAATTGTCAGCAACGACACTCACTTTATAGACCAGCAGTTTGATGCCATTATTAATTTTATGCACAACGACGGCCGATTCTATCTCAGCCAAATCCAACGGGAAACATTCTCATAACTCAAGTATCGAGTTTCAATTTAAAGAATCTTATCTACAATAAACCTTGCGCCAAGAAATATATCCACCGCCATTGCCGCATAAAGGACAACCTGTCGCAACTGTCGCATTCGCAATTTCGCACGTATCATAAAGAAAATAATCGCAGCCACAATCGCTCCGAGCACATACATTTTCCCGGCTTCGGTAAAGAGTTTTGCGTACCCTGCCCCCATTCCTAAAAATGTCTGAAAATATTTTGTTGCCAGCAGTAATATAACAATAGCAAGAGCGCACATAATCACCACGGCAGCCAGAATCCATCCGCGGTCGGCAAATCCGGCCGAGGCAAGTCCCTGCATACCTTCGCCAATGAGCACTGAACAGCACAACATAGGTATGGAGAACCAGATAATCGGGCTGACCTCAAAGAAAGACTCGCAAAAGGCTAAAGTCATCCCGGTAGCAAAAATTACTATTACGCCAAACCGCCGAGCAACCAGCAGCATAGAAAAACCCACAATTAACGCCGCCACTGGAACGTGATAAAAGCCGATTAGAGTTGTGTTTTGCTGAGCAGGGATAAGCGGAGCTAACAAACCGAAAAAATTAGCAAGATGCAATCTGGCTTGTGTTGAAACCGGGAATAACCGGTAGTGAGCGGATACAAGAAAGAAAAGCACTATTGCTAGAAACGGAAAAACCGCAAGTGGAATCCTTAACCATCGCCATTTGTTTTTGGGACCAAATGCAGCAGGACAAAATAGCCATGGTATAGCCGCTGCCAAAAGGCCTGCCGTAGGGTGAAATTTCACTAACCCAAGTGTAAATGGTCCAAAGCCGTAAATAGCTCCCGCAAAAAACGATTCACCAAATCCAGCCACCCACCGCCTGCTGAGCACGTAACAACCCAGAGAAGCCAGAGGAGCATTCACAACCAAAAGGTATTGCCATCTATCGAAGTATTTGAAATACGGCTGATACAGATACCCGGCAAAGGCAGCATACATTATCGCTGCTGCGGTAAACTTGGCATATTTCGTATTTCGCATTTCCTGCTTTGTGACACGTGACCCGTAAACCGGGTCAAGAACGACGACTTATTTAAGGACCACTTTGCCGGTGCCGGTAGTGATCCTGCCTATCTTATAGACCCGCTCACCGAACTTTGTTAATTTTTTAGCTATTGAATTAGCGAAGTCTTCAGCCACTATCAGCACAAACCCTATCCCCATATTGAATACTCTGAACATTTCCTCTTCTTCGACCGGTCCTGCCTTCTGCAAAAACGTAAATATCTTATGTTTCGGCCAGCTCGATTTTTTTATAGCCGCATTGCAGTCTTTCGGCAGCACTCTCGGAATATTTCCCACCAGACCGCCGCCGGTAATATGTGCCATTCCATGCACTACTCGTTTGACTTTGTATTGCGACAGTAATTTTATTATCGACCTAACATAAATTTGCGTCGGCTCCAGCAGCACATCACCCAGCACAGCACCGTCGAGTTCACTCAGACAATCGTTCATTTTGAGCTTCGCTTTTTTGAAACAGATATTGCGAACCAGCGTATAGCCGTTACTGTGCAGTCCGTTTGAAGCAAGACCCAGAATCACATCACCTTTTCTTATTATTTGGCCTGTAATTATTTTTTTCCGCTCGACAACACCGACGGCAAACCCGGCCATATCGAAATCGCCCACCGAATAGGTATCCGGCATTTCAGCTGTCTCTCCGCCTATCAGTGCGCAGTTGGCTTCTCGACAGCCTGCCGCAACGCCTTTGACAAGCTCAGTTACTATTTTCGGCTCCAGCTTGTGAACTGCTAGATAGTCAAGAAAGAACAATGGCTCGGCGCCCTGCACGAGCATATCATTAACGTTCATCGCAACCAGGTCGATGCCTACGGTATCGAACTTCTTTATCTTACCGGCTAATTGCACTTTACTGCCCACGCCGTCTGTACAGGCCACAAGGACAGGATTTTTGTAATTTCTTTTGAACAGTCTTTCGTCATAGTCGAGTCGAAACATCCCTGCAAATGCATTATGCAGTTGAATAACTCGCGGCCCGAATGTGCTCGCAACCGCCGAGCGGATTTGCTGAACCATCTCATCTCCGGCGTCGATACTAACACCGGACTCTTTGTAGCTAATATATTTTCCCATCTTTCGCGGCTTGTAGTTTTGTTAAAATCCGAAACTCGAATATCTACTGTTCTTCTTCTCCGAACATACGCATCTGGTAGCATTCCATAGAGAACTTGTTGACCGCTATATCTACGGGTATTTTGTACTTCCCGCTCCAGCACGCGGTACAGTAGTGGTCTTGTGGTAATGCTGCGCACTGAAGCATTCCTTCCAGCGACATATAACCTACGCTGTCAACCTCAAGGAACTCTTTAATTTGTTCCAAATCGCGATTATTTGCCAGCAGCTCTTCTTTGGTTGGAAAATCAATGCCGTAAAAACAGGGAAACCTGATTGGCGGACAGCTCACTCGCATGTGAATTTGTTCAGCGCCGGCCTGGCGTAATGTTCGAATCTTGCCCCTCGTGGTTGTGCCGCGAACGATTGAGTCGTCAACTATCACGATGCGCTTGCCAGCCACTACTTCTTTTACAACAGCTAATTTGAGTTTCACCTCTAATTCTCTTAATTTCTGCTCCGGCGAAATAAATGTTCTGCCTATGTAATGGCTCCTGACCAGTCCCATATCGAAAGGTATTTTGCTCTGCTCGGCGTATCCCACCGCCGCCGATGTCCCCGAGTCCGGCACCGGTATTACCACGTCCGCATCGACAGGGTGCTCTTTTGCGAGTTGCCTTCCGAGTTTTTTTCTGAACTCGTGCACATTTTCACCGAAAAAGGTGCTGTTTTGTTTGGCGAAGTAGATGTGCTCAAAGATACAGTGAGCCGGTGTAACAGTGCCCGGCGTAACGAAAAATCTGCTGTGCAGACCTCCTTTATCCAATCGAACGATTTCGCCGGGCTCAACTTCACGAATGAACTCTGCGTTGATGGCATCAAAGGCGCACGCCTCACTGGCAACTACGTAAGCACCTTTTTCGGTTTGGCCTATACACAAAGGCCTGATGCCGTAAGGGTCACGGGCCGCTTCAATGCGGTCGGCAAACAAAAACAGCAGACTATATGCCCCCTGAAGATGGTTCAGTACATGTGCCAATGGGTCAGGATTGCTCACGTGGGTAGGCTTGGCAAGCAAATGAGTAATTATCTCAGTATCACTTGTAGAATTAAATATACTGCCGTGTGCCTCATATTCGTCACGCAGAAGCGTTGCGTTTATAAGATTGCCGTTATGTGCCACTGCCACCTGCCCGCGGGAGTACTCGGCCAAAAGCGGCTGACAATTTATAGCCCTGCTGGCACCTGTCGTCGAATACCGAACATGGCCGATTGCTATCGGATTAGACAATCTTTTTAAAACCTCTCTGCCGGAACGGAAAACCCTCCTGACCATACCCATACCTGTATAGCACTGGATTACTTCTCCGTCACTGGAGGCAATTCCCGCCGACTCCTGGCCGCGATGCTGAAGACTGTGTAAGCCGAAATAGGTCTTATGAACGGCTTCGGCGTCACCAAAAATGCCAAAAAGACCACAGTTCTCTTTTTTTTCTGAAATCATAAAGGGATTGTCAATTGTTAAACGTTAATTGTCAATTGAAAACCATCAAATGGATTCCTTTTTCTAATTCGCTCAGACAAAAATCCCCGCTTTTTGTACAGTATTACTCACTGTAGAATTTCTAACCGGCTTTGGGATACATAAATTCAGGTACTCGGCGGACTTTGCCCTCGGCGTTGACGCAGGCCAGCACGCTCGAAGCCTCAGCTAAGATTATCCCATTACTACTGCGTGTAAGCTTATAGTGATGCTCAACCTTACTGGCCGTAACCGCTGAGCAATGCGTTTCCAATTGCAGCTTCTCATCATACATTGCAGGCCGGCGATATTTTATACACAGCTCCGCTACAACAAACAACACCCCCGCTTCTTCAAGGTCTTTGTATGCCAGTCCATTAGCCCGTAAAAGTTCCGTGCGCCCCATTTCAAACCAAACCGGATAGACGCTGTGGTGAACCACTCCTCCCTTATCGGTTTCGGCGTATCGCGGCACGATGGTTATCGTATGGCTTTGAATAGTTAATCGTTCCGGAAAATCCATCTTACACCCAACAATGCTGCAAATATCACAAAGCGCTCTCCTATTGCCCAATTCAGAAATTCATCCAGTGTTTCTCTATCTCTTCCAGTGTTTTGCCTTTGGTCTCGGGCACGAACCGCCGGACAAAAGTAACCAGAACAACACAAAAAATACCATATAACCAAAACGGGAAAGCATGATGAAACTTCTCAAGCAGCCAGTTATTTTCATCCATCATGGGAAACGTCTGAGACACAACGTAGTTTGCCACCCACAGACACACCGTGGCAATGGCCATTGCCCGCCCGCGAATCCGCGTCGGGAATATCTCCGATAGAATCACCCAGGTTACAGGCCCCACAGAAAGGGCAAAGCAGGCAATATAACCAAGGATGAATAACAGGACCCACAAATCTGTTTTTTGACAGTATGCCGCCAGGCCCATGCCTAACAGTGAAAGCCCCATCCCCACCGAACCAATCATCATTAACGGCTTTCGCCCTAACCTGTCCACCGTCCAGATGGCAACAATCGTAAAGGTCAGGTTTACCGCGCCTACCACAACTGTTTGAAGAAGAGCGGCATTGGTTTCGGACCCCATCTTTTTGAAAATTTCAGTTCCAAAATAAAGAAAAACATTGATACCCGTAACCTGCTGCAAAACAGCCAATACAATACCAATGACTAATACAATCTTCATACCCGGCTGTAAAAGCTGTCTGAGCGAGCCGCTTTCGTGAGCTATCGCATCCTTGATTTCCAGCAGCTCAGTTTCAGCATATTCAGCTCCATCAACACGGGTAAGAATCTCCAAAGCCTCGTCACTACGGTTTTGTTTGGTCAGCCAGCGAGGACTCTCCGGCACAAAAAACAGCAGCATTAACAAAAGTAAAGCCGGCAGTGCCTCCGAGCCGAACATCCAACGCCAGCCGGACTCCTGGTTCCACATCTGGTCACCCTGAAGGGCGATAAAATAATTCACAAAATAGACAACCAGAAAACCGGTTACTATAGCAAACTGATTGACCGAGACCATCCGCCCGCGAATCCTCGCAGGCGTAATCTCCGCGATATACATCGGCGAGGACATCGACGCCGCCCCCACACCCAGGCCGCCGATTATCCGGTAAATAATGAAAGTAGTAATACTTTTCGGCAGGGCGGTTCCAATTGCCGAGATTAGGAACAAAATTGCAGAAAGAATAAGCACCTTTTTCCGACCAAGCCAATCGCTGAGCACGCCGGCAACAGCCGCCCCGATGGCACATCCAAGAAGCGCACAACCTGTCGCCCAGCCCTCCCAGTTTGCATCAAGAGTAAAGTGAGCTTTTAAGGGTCCTATCGCTCCATTAATCACCCCTGTATCATAGCCGAACAAAAGCCCTCCCAAAGCAGCTACCATACATACAAGCATCACATACACAATGCTGCCTTTTCCTTCTGCAAGCGTTCCATACATAATATCCCTCATTTAATAACATAAACCAATTCGTCATTCCGAGCGCAGCCGAGGAATCTGTTTAATAATTGTCATTCTGAGCGGAACATAGTGAAGCGAAGAATCTCATTCTCACTCTCAGGCCAGATGCTTCGCTTTGCTCAGCATGACGAGCAAACCCTTCATTCTGAGGCGAAAGAAAGCTTGCCCTGAGCGTAGCCGAAGGGCCGAAGAATCTCTTCCGGCACATATCTATCTAATTCGATTATTCTCCACAATTCTCCAGAGCGTATTTCAGGGCCCAGTCGATAAACGTTGCGTGATTATTATTTTTATATGTCCCATCCGGATTTTTGCATCGCCCCTGGGTTTCTTTTATCTTCTGGACAATCGGGCGTGCTTTATTCCCGATTAACTGTATCTCACGAGCAGCATACAGGACCGTTTCTTCCCGCCAATCTTGCAGGCCTTCAGCCAGCACGCCCAAGGCATTTTCGCATAGACCCAGTTTGCACAGTACCCCGGCTGCCGCAAATCGAACATTTGGGCTCGAATCTTCCAGCCGCTCGGTGAGTGCTTCGACAACAGGCGGCGCACCGGAACCGATGACACTTAGAGCTATGACCGCCCAATAGCGGACCGCACTGTCAGAATCACTTAACAACCCGATTAGCTTCGGAATATTATCTGGTTCTCTACCAACCAAATCGGCCGCAGCGAGAATACGCCGTTGAGGATATTCACTAATTTGTCGTGCCATCTCATAAGGCGTCGAACCTTCGGCGCGAATATGCATTTCAGCTTCCGACAACAATCCTACATCTCTCGTCTCGAACATCCATTGAAGGTGCACTTTACGCAGTCTCCCAAGAATCCTCCTAAGCGAAGCCGAATCTGCCAGATTGTTCACTTCATGCGGGTCAGCCGATGTGTCATAAAGCTCCTCAATCGGCTTGGTTGGCGCCCAGTGTAATTTTTGTATATTCGACAGCTTTTCCTCTGCAACCGCTCTGCGCAGCTCCTTCATAATCTCAGCCCTGTCCGGATATTCGCTTGGCTGTATATATGGCAAATGCGGCATATAATTGCGAATATACTTGTAGCGTTTATCCCGCACGCAGCGCGACATCTCATAAACCTCGTCAACCCGGCTGGCCGCCCCAAAGACGTACTCCCGCGGCGGCCCCGCCCAGGTGCCAAGAAACGCACGTCCCTGCATATAACCCGGTATCGACAATCCAGCCAAGCTCAACACAGTCGGTGCAAAATCAACAAAACTAACCAACCTGTCGGTCCTCCTGCCTGCCCTGAGCGGAGAAAGGTGCTGATAACGTTCAGGAAAACGAATGATTAACGGGACATTAAGGCCGGAATCATAAAGTGTTCTTTTGAATCGAGGAATACCCATGCCGTGGTCTGAAAAAAAGAATACTATTGTATTATCCGCCAAACCGTCGGCTTCAAGCTGGCCGAGTAAATCACCGACCTGCTTGTCCATATAAGTAATCAGGTTGTAGTAACGGGCCCAGATTTTCCGCACAAACGGAGTATCGGGATAGTATGGTGGAAGAGGAATTTTCTTGCCGTCATGACGTTCTTCGGGCTTGAGCTTCGAGCTGTACTTATCAAAAAACTCCTCATCGGAACCGTTAATTTGCCCCTGGTGTGTGGAGGTGAAATTAAACACGCTGAAAAACGGCTGACCCGGCTTACGTTTGCGCCAATGGGCCGTTTGACTCGACTCATCCCAGACATTTACATCGATGAAGTTATAATCCTTTTTGTAATTGTTGGAACAGTAGTATCCGGCTGACCGCAGATATTCCGGAAAACACTTGATCCGTTCGGGCAATTTTACCTCAGAACGCAGATGCTGGGTCCCCAGAGAAGTCGCATATACTCCTGTTATCAAACATGAACGCGAAGGCGCACATACAGGAGCGGTTGCAAATGCCTTCGTATATACCACGCTTTCCCTGGCTAACTTGTCCAGATTCGGCGTCTTCGCGTAATTGTCACCATAGCAACCTAAGTAAGGATTGATGTCCTCGCACGTAATCCAAAGGATATTGGGTTTGTCGCCAGGCGCTCTATATGCTGTTCGTCTTACAGCAGTAGCACACCCTGAAACAGCAAAGCCCGATGCGCATAATCCTATTGCTTTAAGAAAACTCCGGCGAGTTCGCCGGACGTCTGTTTGGGTTCCCACGAAGCGGGGTCCCTCCCCGTGTCTTTCGGGAAAATCGCGACGTATGCTCTTGTTCGTGTCCATTTTTTAGTCCTCCAAAGTTACAATGACAAATTCATAACTATTTTTTGCCCGCTGGCACCACCTTGAAGTCTCGCAGACTGCGAACCACATTATCATCTGCCATAACCAATTCTGCAACCAGCTGATATTCTCCTGTCCTTTCTGGAACCCTTTGCTCAAACGACAAAATCTCTCGACCAAGACCGCTGACAGCACAACTTTTCGACTGTTCGGTAACAATCCGCCCACCACGCATAACGAGAAAACGAACGGCCCCTTTCCACTTATGATGCAGGTCATTTATCACAAAGACCCTAAACTGGCGCTTTGTCCCGCCGACAAGCTCCTCGTCCCAGAAATCAATCATCAATCCCAAAGGAGAAAAAGCATCACGGACATACTGCTCGAAATAAGGCTCAAACGTGAGTTTTTCCAGGTTGATGAAATGGTCGCTCGTCGCTCCGCCTTCCGGCCGGGGCTTGTCACCTGCTCGCGAATACCCTAATCCGCAGAAATGAAGCACACCGGCACATTCACGATGGCAACGCCAGAACTCAGTAAGAGCAGCTAAATAGCGGGCATAAAGCAGCCGCCGCTCGGCTACAGTCGAATCAAGGCCAAGCAGTTTTTCATAAACACTTCCGGTCAAACAGGTAGTGCTTCCGTCACGATTGAGCCATAACCAGGCGTACTCATTAATAATAATGGGCAGATTATAGTTTTCCTGTTCCTTTCTGACCGGGGGTCGGCCGGAAATCTTCGCCATATCCGATAGGGCAAATTTATTGTCATCCGCCCAATACTCGTTCCATAACTTGGAAAATAAATAAGGATGGGCCTCAACACAATCATCATCGGACTGGGGCTCAGCCCAGCCGTTCTCCCACGGACGATTGGACAAATCCAAATGCCGAACCGCACTGAGGGCTTTGCCTGTCTCTTCGGTAACGCTCTCATTCTGTGCATCCCAGATAAGAACGCAGGGATGATTCCATCGCTCGCGCATCCACTCGGTATATTCCGGAATTATCTTTTCACTTTTCGGATTTTCCGGTGCTTTACTAAGCAGCCAGATGGGAAACTCATCCTGAATCAAAAAGCCCTCTTCGTCGGCGATGTCATACCAAAGCTCCGGCGGAAAACCGATGCAGTAACGAATCGAATTCCAGTGCATACTCTTGAATTTGCGATGAAGCCGGCGCACCCATTCTGCCCGCCAGGGCTTGTCACCCCGCTCGGCGTCCTCAAAAAATCGATATGCACAAACATTAGTCCCTCGCATAAAATAGGGCTTGCCGTTTAGGACAGCCCGGCCACTTTCCTTATCAAATCGAAACGACCGCATCCCAAAGCGAGTCTTTACTGTGTCCGTGTCGATACTCAACTCCACCTCATACAGGAACGGCTCCTCCGGCGACCAGAGTTTATAATCACCCATAGGAAGCTCTAAATCGAAAGGAAATTCAAGAGCATCTTTGACTCTCGTCAGTGTAGATTCAGTAAAACAATGAGTTCTTTGACTTTTCAATTCGCGCACTCTAATATCAATTTCGACCTTGCCTATAAGTGTCGGATTTTGGATGAGCGAATTTATGCGAACGGTATTATCTTCAAGCTGCGGAACGACCTGGACATTAGAAATATAAGGCGCACCGGTTAGAATCAGCTCCACCGAATCGTATATACCGGGGATATAGAGGTATTTTTCGAAGTCCCAGCCGCCCGGCATACCTTCCGGCAAACATTCACGGTCGGCACCAACACGTACAATTAGTTCGTTTTGTTCGCCTGAACCTTTAAGAAATTTCTTCACATCCAGCAGAGCCGGCGTAAAGCAAGGCAGATGCTCACCCGCCAGTCTGCCGTTGAGAAATACTTTCGTACCGTACTTTGCCTTGTTAATCTTTAATATCGCCACATCTGGAATCCTGCCTTCGATAATGAATGTGCGCCTATACCAGAATGCCTGACGCTTTTCGCTTTTTTTGCCGACTTCGTCAAAAGCAGGCTTTGCCATATCGACAAGTCCCGGAACCGGCACCTTGTGCTCGAAACTGTCCGGCATTAAATCCATTGAGCCTTGTGCTATCTCCCAGTTGCCATCTAAATTGATGATGTGCCTGTCACCCGTACTTTTTATAGAGGTTTTCCTTTCGCCGAGACAACCACCCCAGATAAATAATAATATCACAAAAAGAATTATCCACCATCGCCTAAGCATTTTTAGATTCCTTTCTCTGATATTCTATTGCGTTTACTTTTTTATATTTCTGCCCAACGCCTTAAACATCGCCAATACGTTTTCAACCGGCGTATTGCATTGAATATTGTGAACGGTGCTGAATATAAAACCTCTCTTTGCGTTGAATATCTTAACTCTCTCAGTAACCTGTCGTCGTACCTGCTCGGACTTCCCAAACGGCAAGACTTGTTGCGTATCCACACCCCCACCCCAGAAAATTATCCTGCCGCCATATTTATCAACTAAATTTTGTGGGTCCATACCCTCGGCTGAGGTCTGAATGGGATTTATAATATCAAAGCCTGCTTCTATAAATCCCTCAATCAATGGCTCACAGCCTCCGCAGCAGTGTTTCATTGTTTTCCACTTGGTATGGGTATGAATCCAGTCATTAAGCTGCCAGCTAAACGGCATATAAAGCTCCCTGTAGGTATCCGGGCCGCAGAACAATGTATTTTGTGCCGCCAGGTCCGTCCCATCCAGCCAAACAGCATGCACTCTGTCACCCACAGCCTGGTAAATCCGCTCAAGATTCTGAATCGCGATTTCCGTCTGACAGGCAAAAACCTCTTTAACATACTCTCTTCGTGTAACCGTACTGATGTACCACTCTTCGATATCACGAATTCCCTTTGGATGTTTCAGAAAAGCCGCCGGCACCAGCGCTATATCACCAAAGGCCGTTCCCGGAAATCCCGCCGTAATCGCCAGGTCGGTATTGTCATAAAGCTCGCGCGCCCGCTGCTCATAAATCTTCAAATCTTCTTCGCCGACCAGTGCAAAGTCCTCCAGATTATCAGCCGGGTCGAGCCTGGCCTCGTCAATCGGCCCCTGGCGAATAATGTCATCAAAATAAAATCCTCCTTTGGGCATCCGCCCCGACGGCGGCACTGTTTTATCACCTTGTGGATACTGCAGAATATCACCGTTAGCTTCCGGCTCTATATTGAACTTGTCCGGCACCAACACATCCGTACCGTCAAAGGTCCTCCACGGTTTCCAGTCCGTATTCGCAAAGCCAAAATGGTTCTTCGGCCCTGACAGGTTAACTGTGTCAATCCTTAACATCTCCCGCAAGTCAGCCGCAACCTCACCAAGCATTTGATAAGGTTCGACAACCTTCACCGGAGTTCCCGGTTTATCCAGACCGAGCGCCTGGCGAAGATGGGCTATAACACTAACGTGAGCTCCTGTCCCGAGCGTACCGCCTAAATCAACAGGAACACAGTCCACAGGTTCGTAATTAAGCGACTTGAGCACCCGTTCTCTACCGGTTGTGACTGTCTTGTTGTCAGAATTATTACTCATAAAGAATCTCCCATAGCTGACAATTTCTGATTGTTCAACTATCAACCGACAATTTCTTGCCGACCTGCCGAGACGTGGCTCCGGCACGACTGGTATTCTATCACTTTCTCAGCACTATTACAAAAAATTAGGCACATAAGCCGACATTAAAAATTCAAATCCCAGGGTCCTATGAAAAAAGATTGACACCCGGCAATAAGCAGGGTAGATAAAATACAGGTGCCGGGTATCAACGAAAGGACAAACTAAATGTGGCTGTTAATCCTTCTTCTTCTCTCCGTCGTTTTCATCATCATTGCAACAACCAGGCTTAAACTGCACCCGTTTCTTGCTCTACTAATCGCCGCTTTTGGATATGGCATCTTTTGTGGAAGAATGCCGCTCGAGCAGGTAGTCGAGTCGGTAAACGCAGGCTTCGGGGGCATTATCGGCGATATCGGAATCGTAATCTTAGCCGGTGCGGTCATCGGCACATTTCTGGAAAAATCCGGCGGCGCGTATAAGCTGGCCGAGAGCACGCTCAAATTAGTTGGCAGTAAAAATGTGCCTCTGGCTATGGGAATAATCGGGTATATTGTGAGCATACCTGTGTTTTGCGACTCGGCCTTTGTCATCCTTTGCCCGCTGGCCAAGGCGCTGTCCCGCAAAGTCAAGATATCCCTGGCGGCAAGTGCAGTGGCGCTGAGTCTCGGTCTCTACGCCACCCACACCATGGTCCCGCCGACACCCGGGCCCGTCGCTGCGGCGGGCCTGCTGGAGGCCGACCTCGGCCTGGTAATCCTCTGGGGAGCGATGGTAAGCATTATCGCCCTCGCAGCCGGCTGGCTGTTTGCTATAAAATTTGCAGCTAAAATCTACATCAGCCCCGACTCGGAAACACCGGAACCGGATTCACAAGAGCTCACCGACCAGGCTCCCTCGGCCCTCAGGTCGGTCGTTCCCATCTTTCTGCCGATAGTTTTAATTGTGGCCAGGTCAATCGGCGAGTTCCCAACCCATCCATTCGGCCAGGGGAACGTCGCTGCGCTTATCAGCTTTGCCGGACAGCCAGTTGTGGCGCTGCTGGTGGGTGTTTTCTTTGCTTTCCTGTTGCCGAAAAAACTTACTAAAGATATGCTCTCAGCTTCCGGCTGGGTCGGCCAGGCGGTCGTCGCCGCCGCAACTATAATTATCATTACCGGCTGCGGCGGCGCCTTTGGAAAGGTGCTGCAGAACTCCGGAATCTCCGAAGCCGTGGGTGAATACCTCGGCAAAGGTGCGAACCTCAGTATTTGGCTCCCCTTTATCATCGCCGCAGCGCTCAAAACAGCACAGGGCTCCTCAACCGTTGCTATCATCACTACAGCCGGCATTGTGGCGCCGCTTCTCGAAACACTCGGCCTCGAAACACCGACAGCAAGAGCGCTCGTAGTGGTAGCAATCGGCGCCGGCTCTATGGTGGTCAGTCATGCAAATGACAGCTATTTCTGGGTGGTTACTGGCCTATCCAAAATGAGCGTCAAGCAGGGCTATAAGCTGCAAACACTCGGCACACTCACCGAAGGCGCCGCCGCAGCCACCACATTGTGGATCATCAGCCTGATTGTTCTCTAAAGAACAAATACTTTTTGAAAGAAAAAGTTTTATGAAAGTCGTCATCGCAATGGATTCGTTTAAGGGGACTCTTAAGGCTTATGAAGCCTGTGAAATAATTGCACAGGCTATCTCCGAATCCGCACCTGATGTTCAGCTTGTAATAAAACCAATGGCCGACGGCGGTGAGGGCACTGCAAGGGCAATGATTAAAGCAGCCAACGGTCGCTGGGTTCCGCAAACGGTAATGGGTCCTTTGCCGGATATGCAGGTTGAAGCGGGCTTTGCCTGGTTCGACGATGACAGAACGGCTCTTGTTGAGATGGCCTCGGCCAGTGGGCTTGAACTGCTTTCGACCGAACAGATGAATCCGCTTAACACAACCACCTATGGGACCGGCCAGCTTATAAAAGCTGCACTAAAATATGGTGCACGCAAAATCCTCTTGGCCGTAGGCGGCAGCGCAACTGTAGATGGCGGCCTCGGAGCAGCAACGGCTTTAGGCTGGAAGTTCCTCGACCACCAGGACAATCCTGTCCACCTCGGCGGCGCGGACCTTGAGAAAATCACAAAAATAGTCAGAACTGAAAACCTCAGCCTTGTGCCGGTAGAGGTCCTCTGTGACGTTGACAATCCACTGTGTGGCGAGCATGGCGCAGCCAAAGTTTACGCCCCCCAAAAAGGCGCAACACCCCAAATGGTAGAGCAGTTGGAAAAAGGACTCGCACACTTGGCCGACATAGTTCGTAAGCAGCTGCAGTGCGATATCGATGTCCCCGGCGCAGGCGCAGCCGGCGGATTAGCCGCCGGCGCCATAGTCTTTATGGATGCCACTGTCGTATCCGGCATAGAAACGGTGATGGCCCGGAGTAACATCCGCGCTGAGCTTGAATCCGCCGATTGGGTCATTACCGGCGAAGGATCCTTCGACCAGCAGTCACTCTATGGAAAAGTAGTATCCGGCATCTTAAAAATGGCCTCTCAATCACATACTCGCGTGGCTGTGCTCGCAGGTCAGGTTAATATACCACCAGAGGAGTATGAAAAAATCGGAATCGCCACTGCTATATCATGCAGAGATGAAAATATGTCCCTCGATTACGCACTTAAAAACAGCCGTGAATTGCTCTTCTTAGCCGCAAAACGTTTCGCAAAGCAATATCTGTCTCAATAGGGACGGTTCGCGAACCGTCTCTGCAAAATAGTAATAGGCATCATGCCGCTTCCGGCTTTACACGACAGGAGGTATGAAATATATGAGATTCAAAGGCCTGGATTCATATGAAGAAGATAATTGTAAACATTCGAAAATTATAGGTTTTTACGAACAATACCTCTCAGGAAATGGTATAATACAAGACGATATGATATTAAAGATTTTGTTTCTTTAATGTAACGAGGATTCGAAAACTGAAATGTCAACTTTTGGAGGAAATTGTCAATGAGCCTTAAAAATCCCAAGAATTTGCTGATTATCGGAGCCGTTATAGTTGCCCTGTTGGCAGGGACGGTCCTGCTTGCCAATTATGCGAACATTTTACCTGCCCTGTCTGGTTCACAGGCTAAAACCTGTCCGGCCTCAGGCGGCACATCGTGCCCCATGGCCAAGGCCGTCTTTGCTGAAAACGCTGAAGCAACGTGTGCTCAAAAGGCCGCCGCCGGATTCGATGCAGAGGCCTGCCCCCTTGGACGCACCGAGCCATGTTGTGCCGGAGATGCAACAGAAAGTCTCTGTGGAAAGACCTGCCCGGCCAACTGCACCAAGCCATGCTGTGCCGGAGAACCTACACCTGGTTGTTGCCCAAAGACCTGTCCGCCGGATTGTACCAAGCCCTGCTGCGCCGGAGAAGCTGCAGCGAGTTGTTGCCCAAAAACAAGTAATGTGACTGAATAGAGACCTGTTATTGCACGCGATAACAGATTATCCATAAACAACGTGAAATTGTTGCCCCCGATGGGGCAAAGGGTTTATTTCAAACCAAGGCCGGCTCATGGTGACCGGCCTTTTTTCTGCGCTTACAACACCAAAGAGGGTATAATCAAAAAATCTGCAAAATCTAATTTTTTAGCGCCCATTTTGAGCGCAAAAGGCAATCTATAATAATGGAAGCTGGTTCAGCGAAAAGATTGTCCGGGGCTCTGGAGAAAGAAAAATCAGTGGCTCAAAAGCCGGATACAGTATTAGTAAAGGCAGCTATCAACGGCGATGCAGAGAGCTTTACCGAATTGTGCCGGTGCTACTATCCGGCTATGGTTGCAATTGCACATTCGGTACTTGGTGACAGGCACTTGGCTGAGGACGCTGCTCAGCAGGCATTTGCGAAGGCCGCCCTCAAGCTGCCGCAGTTAAAGAAAGAGAGCCGATTTGCCGGCTGGCTCGCTGCTATTTGCAGAAACCTCGCAAAAGATATGGCCCGAAGGACAGAGAACCTTCACACCACTGATGACCTTTCGATGATAGCAGCCAAATCGCGCGAAGATGATACTACCGAGACTGTAAGGGAAGCTGTAAGCAAACTTTCGGCCTCCTCAAGAGAGCTGATTTTTCTGCGATACTATGATGGTATGTCTTACGAGCAGATATCTTCGGTATTGGGTATCTCCGAGCAGGCTATAAGCGGAAGACTGCGAAGGGCAAAGAAAAAGATGGCCGATTATTTACGGCGTAGTGGTTTTGGTGAGGTTTGATTATGGACAAGGAAAAAAATGAGAAACATTTGGATGAGCTAATATCCCGCGCTATCAACACGGAAAAGCCGCAGTTTGACGCCGAGAAATGGAAGCAAAAATACCCAGACGAATATCAAACACTCATCTCCCGGCCATCCAAAAAGGCTTCAACCCACCAGCCCAATATATGGAGAATAACTTTAAGAAATCCGCTTACAAAACTTGCCGCAGCGGCTGTGATAATCCTG
>JABAOH010016946.1_pt1 | contig 33795 bp, 22 predicted proteins | sample 7062181 | NCBI WGS metagenome assembly JABAOH01 (sample SAMN14538630, study PRJNA623070) | marine sediment metagenome | biome: marine biome [ENVO:00000428]; feature: marine pelagic biome [ENVO:01000023]; material: deep marine sediment [ENVO:00002113]; isolation source: pool of 5 deep marine... | reverse complement strand
CGTACCAAGCGTATTTCACCGATGAGGGGGGAACCCCGCTCAGTGTGGCCGAGGTGAGGGAGCACCTGAGACAAGACGTCCCACTGCACGTGAACCACGACGCGGACTACAACGGGCAGCCGGTCAACGCCGACGACTACCTCCACTACCTGTCAAGGAACCTGTATCGCTTCTCGTGCTCGCTGCACTCGAGCTTCGGGAACTACTGGATGTTCCATCTCCCCGACGGAGTCACCAGGACGTATTTCCACCTGGACCCGAAACACCAAGCACAGGACGGGCTCGGAGGAGACGCCAGCGTGAACTACTTCACCAGCAATCCGGACTACTTCTGGAAGACGCCCTAGCCGCGATTCGCACAAAGGCTTCACCCATGACCGCTGGAGGAGCAACGCGGCAGCAACCCGGGCGGAGCCCGCTGCCGGCGCTCGCACTGGTCTACTTGGCGTGGATTCTCATCACCGCAGTCACGCCGTATCTCGGTCACCTCATCCGGGCCTGTACGCATGTTGGAGGAGTATCCGTCAGTCCGTGGGGAGGGGGGGTGGCGGGTCATAGTGAGGCCGAGCTGATTGCGGATATCACAAATCTGCTCTAGGGGGAAGTACTGCCGACCTTGTCCCCTAACCCCTCAAGCGCATCACGGCATAAGTGGTAACCCGGTAAAGACATTTCATCCTCCGGCTTCTCTTGGGCCATCTTCCGACCAAATCCGACACCACTTCTACCCTTTTCTGGCAGCGCGACTGGGATCGGCACCGGCTGGATCCCAGGCCAAGTCCGCCGGCATCGTTGATGCGATCCGTCAACCCGAGCAGTCGACTCTGATCTACGGGAATTCAGACAAATTTCATCGGCTCTTAATGGCCAGCTTCTTAGATGAGCACATCAATCGTAATTGATCACAGGTGGCCCCTCTCGGCCCCGCCGGCGCTCTGACGCCCCGTAGGACGCCCGCCCGACGACGAGACGAGGGTCACCGGCCGGAAACTAGCGAGACCTCTTAGTCCGCACCTGGCATCGCGTTGAGACGCCTCACGCTCATCGCGATGGGCGCCCTCGCGCTCTTGGACTACCGAGACGCTACGGATCATCTGCAAGTCGGGACGCGGCCACGGGGTAGGGCGCGTGATGAACTCGCATCCACGCTTCACGATGGCCACGCCGTAGACTGCCGCCATCTTGCACGACAACCTGACGACGAGACCTCTTGAGCCACCCTGATTCGGACGACTGGTTCTGTAGCTCCGGGAGGTGAAACAACGCACCTATGCAGCCTCAGACCGGCGGTTGGGGTGGTCGCCTTGGCCGTATCAGCCTGTGCTACTGACGTGCGGTACACCGCGGTAAGCGCCGGGTAGCACACCTGCGCCGTTGCGGAGGCGCGCTCCGCGACGGCACGACGAACAAGAACAGTCCCATCCCAATGCGGGTGGCACAGCCGTGACACGGGTCACCGGGGGAACTGCACTGATCGTTTCTCGGCTAGAGAAACTTGCTTCTGCAAGAACGTCTGGAGTCCACGTTCGGCTGGGAGGTGATTGGGTGTTCTCCGAGGCCTACAACAGTGAGTGGTTGATCGAACGGCACGGCCATCGGACGACGCTCGAGCCCCGTCAACCGCTCACGGGCAGGGCGGCCGAATTACGCCACCCACCCGTTCAACAAGACAGGACCCGTATCGGGAGCCAACAATGAGGCCAACAGAAAAAGCAACATTGCATTTCGATTTCAGTCACCTTGGTCATCTGCCCGAAGATCAAGAATTCACCCTCCACACCGCAGGTAAACGAACCCTGCTGGAGAGCCACAACGACGAGACACTCTTGCTCTGCGCCGAGCAGAACACAGTCTTGGCGGCGATTCCGGAACAGCGTCGCCGCGAGAAATTCACCCATTTTGCCGAGGAGGTCGAATTTCCTGCCGACGCCATCAGCATGCACTGGGTGGGTTATCCATCGCGAAATCCCGATGCGGTGATGGACGAAATCGCTGTCGTTTTCCACCATGTTCCCAGCGAGGACGTGAGGCGCGCGGTGCGAGCGATGAGGCGGGACTCGGCTCTTGATGGATCTTCGCTGTTACTTGGCTACGGTCTGGAAGAGACTCTCGATGAACAATACGATGAGGAATACCATGAAGACTACCATGTGGATGGCTCGCGCTTTGTCAACTACATAAAAACGGCCTTGTTCATCGTGATGCAGCACCCGGAGATCGGCACGGCCGTGGGCAGCCTGCATGAGAGAATTCAAAGACAGATCGTGCTGAGACAACCCTCCTTTACGCAGTTGTGGCAATACTTGTCCACCCACCCGGCCGAAGCCGATGATCCTTGGTATGAAAACACTTACGTGAAAGACCTAGATGGCAACGTCATGGAGCCGGTTTCGGGCCTCACAGACAAAGACGGCAAGCCGGTGGTGTGGCCCACAAGAACAATCGATGGTAAGGAGCGCAGCGTCATCCCGCAACATAATCTATCCGAGGGACTGGCCCAAGCGGCCAAGCCCGTGGTGCAGGCTGTGTTGAAGGAACTGAAGCAACAGCCTTGGCTCAAAGGCCAACACTGGACCACGCAGCACGGAGTGACCGTAGATGAACGGACGAAGGTGTCGCCCAGTTCGTCGCCTGTATTCATGTCCTCGCTTTCTGGGGGGGAAGCAGCAGCCGCGAAAGCGGATTGGACGATCGTAAACAGGACGTCCCATTACGGATTGGATTTCCATCAAGAGTCTGTCCGCTACAGTCCACGTTCCGGGAAGCTGGGCCTGAAGGTCAAGAACTGGCCGAATCGCTGGCTCGGGGCCTACGTGCAATTCTTTGATGCTGAGGGCAAGTCGGTCAGTGGCAAGGAGCGTCTAGGGATTATCGCGCCGGGGTTTACCTACTTCGGCGCTCCCGTGTGGAGCGCTCCCCACGAGATCTCCTTCCGCGTGCCCGACAACGCCAGCGGCGCGAACATCTTGATCGGCGGCCTCGGGAATGGCAATTGGGACATGGACGTCGACAAGGAGGGAATAGCTCTCACCTGTGTCGTTTCCTATGGGGTCCCCTCGTTCTTGCTCGCCCTCACCGTCGGGAACGCGGGGATGGGCTCGTTGTTGAAGGAGTTGTTCAAAGACGAGCCACTGGCCATGTCTGTGGTCACGGTGGCCATCTCGCTCGGATTGATCGAGAAGTTTGGACCAAAGGTAGTGCTGATGAATGCCGCAAAGCTGATTGGAGGACTGTTGTTTTCTCCTGCTGTCGGAAAACTGGCAGCCACCGTCACCGGTTATGCGACATCCCAGGAACTCGTGCAGGCGGTTCCATTCGTCGGGTGGGCACTGAAGGCATACAGTATCGCCTCGGCCATTGCGGACATGACCGCTACCAGCGTCGAGGTGGGGTTGTCGCCCGCCACCTACACTCTTGAAGCCAAACGGTCGATGTCGTTGCGGGTGGTGGTCAATCCCGATCCCACACACGGGACGTCAACGCAGAAGCCCATTTGGCCCAAGGTCAGCGACCACTACGTGATCACGGTGCAGTACCAGGGCGGCACCACGCTGAAGAAGACGGGCGTCATGCCTGACGAAGAGGATGCGCCGATAGACGTAGTGTTTTCCAAGGAGACGAACGATGCCCTCCCGTCGGCGCCACAGCAGAAGTTTCAGATTCTCGCCGACATCTATTCGAAAACCGATTGGCTGTGTGGCAAGTGGACCAGCGGCTGGATTCAGGCCGTTCCCACCGAAGGCAATATGCGGACCGAAGAAGGCGCGATCATCGAGCAGCTCGTACCTTTGATCCCAACCACGCGGTACGAACACGCTCAGAAGTTGAAATACGACGGCCCATCGAAGACCTATGTCTGGGAGAAGACCCACTCCGCACCATCAGCGACGGTGAAGCATCTGGATCTGCACAAGCAAAACGTGCGCAAGCTCATAGACATCACGATCAACAACCAAGCCTACAAGCTCGGCTACGCCTATCACGCCAGGAACCAGAATCTGCCGCTAGATGACGGTGCAGAAAACCAGTCCAGCTTTATGTATCTCTTCCAGAGCATCTCCACGCTGGCCAACCCCGGCGCCGGCATGAAAGCGCCGACGCGCGGTTTTTCCATGCAGCCGTACATCGCCTACGATCAGTTCGGCCCGGCGGGGCTGTTCGAGCTCGCGCCGGCCAAGGATTACATGAGCAGCCTCGACAAGAAGGGCCCCGTGCCAGCTGATATGAAAGAGATCTTCACCGAGAGAGGCTTCCCCTTGCCCGCTGACGCCGTGGTGAGCGTAGTGACGAAAACTGCCGCGTGGCGAATCGGATCGCCCAAGAGGCCGCTATATGACCTGCGCCGGCAGGTCGACGTGATCAAGGTCTTCAACGCTCCGGTGCCCGAGTTCAGTCCCCATAATTTCTATCTCGACACCAGAACCTACAAGACCGATAAGGCCCATCACTTACGCATGATCGATCTGCACGACGACAGCGGTTCCACTTTCGACTACGACTCGGGCAAGAGTTGGGGCGCCTTCGAGATATCCAATCTCGATGCCATTGCCGTTCATCCTAACGGCTACGTGATCGGGATCAGTTATAACCACCATAAAATGCTCATCCTGGAGCTGCCCGATGCGCCGATGGACGACAAAGACGCGCCGCGGGCGCTGCCGTTTTGCGGCGAAGGCGTACGCGAAGGCCTGATGCGCGGTCCCGTCGGAATGACGATCACCGCGGACGGTCGGATCCTCGTGCTGGAGCGCACCAACGCCCGCATTCAGGCGTTCGATACACAGGCCAACCCTGTGCGATGCTTCGCGGCTGAGCTTGTTTTCGACTTCGACACCAGTTGCGAGAGGGACCTGAACGACGCCACCAGCTCGGTCGCGTTGCTGCAGGCCTTGCAAAAAAACGTGCCGGTGATGAATCCCGACCCGGGTGCCGACGACAAACGCTACTTGCTGACGCCGGTGTTCAGCCTGTTACCCGAATTCGCCCACGTGCTCAACGCGGGCAGCGTCACCGAGGATCTGCGGGACCGGTTCGAAGCGCATGGCCTCAAGCTGGGGGAAGACGTGGGTATCCTGGCGACGGCGCAAGACATCTGGCTGATCGATGACAGGAGTACGGGCGTGACATACGACATTCGCTACAATGGAGAAGGTTTTGGTGAGGTCGACATCTATCGTGGCTTTACACCTTCGATCACCGTCAAGGCACCCAGCGCCGAGTGGATCATCCGCGACAGAACCAATACGCTCTCCTTCGATGTCAAGAAACAGCCCGCCCCTGAAGACTCGTCGGAGATGACATTGCATTTCCAGCGCCTGAGTTCGCTGATGCGGCTCAAACACAAACCGCTGGAAGACATTGTGTATCTCGATGTAGGCGCCGAAACCAAGGGCTTCATCTACGTGCTTTCCTACGTCGTACCGGGGCACAAGCCATCGGACTACCGGCTCGATATCTACAATCCCGACGGAACACCGGTCACTCCCGACGTAGATACTCATAACGGTCAAGTGAACGCCGCCCGGATGACTGTGGATCAGTGGAGAACGCTCTTTACCCTCAACTACCAGCAGATGGAAGGTCCGGCCGGTCGGCCTGAACCGACGGTCAGCCAGTGGATCCCCAGCACGCCTTAAGAGAGCCACGACACGGGCATCGGCGTGCCGATAACCACTGAGTTTGAGCTAGAAAGAGTATAGCCATGACGAACACACATGCCTCTGAGCGAACGACGGGCCGGGATGTGGCAACCGCGCCACGAGGAACGTTTCCGATCACAGAGGAGGATCTTGAGACATTCAAGACCCTCCTCACGATACAACAGGATATCGGAGCGGACCCGGTGACCAAGGCCGGCTTGACCGATTTCATGGTTCAACTGGATAAACTGTCGCTCGAGCAGTATGCAAGGACGAAGAGCAAGGTCGTGAAAGGATGGATTGACCTGCTCTTCAGCGCTCTCATTAAGACACCAACTTGCTACGCCAAGCCCCCCGTTCATGTTCCCGGCCTCTATATCGCCCATCATTACGGGATGTGGGTGTCCCGTCACCATGACGTCGGGCCGATCAGAAATGCTGATTGTAGGTATGGTCTATTTAGGCATGGGATAGGAGGAGGGTCAGGAACCAAGTACAAGTGGGACCCGCCGGCACAGCCTCCCGCATGGAAGAAGGCGCTCAATGCTGTGCTCGAATCGTGGGACGATCCTGCAAAATTACCGGCCAGTCTCTTTAGTCTTCACAAGCTCGACTGGCAAGAAGATGTTCGGCGTATAGGGGAGTTGTTCGACCCCAAGAAGTGGACAGATGCCGCAAAGCTGAAGGCACACGCAGTCTCCTTGTGGGAGGCGCAATCACAATTCGTGAAGAACCTGCTGACTGAGGCCTCACTTCAAGCCGACGACTGCGTCAGCCTCTTGTCCATATTGTCTGTTCTCGCAAACTCACCCAGCGACGATCACAGGCATTCCGCCTTCCAGATAGCCAATCTCAACACCGACTCCCCCGAGTACCCCAACGACATCTTCATCAATCAGTTGGTGTACTACGTGCTCATGGAGTGGATCGATCCTCGAGGCGGCTATCAGTGGACGCATGAGCAGATCAAGAACGAGATGCAGAAGCTAATACTAGCGGTGCCGCACCATGATCCGGCGTCGGAGTTGATGCGCAACACGTTCGAGGTGCAGGCGGCAGTGCTCAAGGCGTCACCATCGTACCCGATGTTCGACCCCTACAATGCGTCGACGAATTTTGCAGAGCGCAAGACGGACACGCTGTTCGCCCTCGTCGAGGCCGGGAAGACGCTGAATCATTGACGCTGCCGTTATGTCCAATATCAGATCAGGGGACATTGTGACAACCCACTGGCAAACAGGCGGCTCGGCATGACTATCACAAATGCTGCCGACTACACGCTGACGCCCGATGACCGAATCGTCATTGACAAGTTCATTCGTGCTATCGACGCTACACGTAAAGAGTACGTAAACTGCCACGAAGTGATTCCTTTGCTCGACGATTTGCTACAATCGTATCATGTGATTCACAACGCTCGGTTGAGGTGCTGGGTCGACCAAATGCTCAACCAATTCGCCACTACAGACGTCTCGAACGCGAAGCTCAGAAAAAACCGGCGACTCGAAATCTCTTTCCCTGAAGCGTGGATCGTCTTTCACTACTACCAATACTGCAGCAAACCACAACATAATCCCTTCCAATACCAGGATAGTTACAAGAACTATCGGTATCCTGCTGTCAGTGCGGCAACGGAATGGGAATTCAAGTCCAAGGGTGGGGTCCACTCCAACATACATGGTAGTTATCGCCACTATGAGTTGTTTTCACCATTTGCCGATGAATTTCGTCCATCTTGGCACTGTGATAATCCTCTCCCCAAAGAATTCCAGCGTGCGATCAACGTGGTGCTGGACAAATGGAGTACCACTTACAAAGGGTTTCCTGCTAATACGAGCTGGTCGTGTATGGGCCGCGGGGACGTTTGCATAAGACCCGCAATCGCCTTTCAATCGTATTTTGGGAAAGAGGGGAGCGCACAACGTCACCTAATAACCCACACAATCGGCATAGATTTCAATAGGATATATTGGTTTGAGTCAGAAGTTCTCCAGAAGTACTGCGATTTCAAGAAAATAAGAACAGCCTCTGTGCCGATGTGGGGTGCGCTGTGTAAAGCCATATTCGAATCAGAGGTGCTTGATCCGGCGGTCTACCACCTTCTTCTGCACCTGCTCATCGCACTGAGTAGCGGCGATGCCGAGTCGCGGGCCTTCGTCCGAAAAGTCGTGTATATAGACGCCGATTCCCCGGCACATCCCAACGACGTCTTCATCAACCAGCTGGTCTATCTGCTGCTCTTGGACCGGGTCGATCCGGCGGGCTATGCGTGGACCAATGACAAACTCCAAGGGGAATTGAAGGAGTTGACCAAGGCGATTCACGGCGATGCGCCGGCGGCAACTGCCATCAGAACCGGCCTGGCGCAACACTTGACGATTCTGCAAGCCGATAGCGCTTACCCGATGCAGGACCCCTACAGCCCCAGCATCGGCTTCACCCAACGTAAGACGGACGCGCTCGCTGCGCTGGACAGAGCGCGTGGTAGGCTAGCGGAGGGAATCGAATGATGGAACAGCAAACTGTCCCAGAGCTCACAGCGAGCGGCCAGCCGCCTTTCAATTGGGAAGGTTGTGACCTGAGTGGAAAGAACTTGCAGGGCAAAGATCTAACCAATGCAAACCTAAAGAACACGAATCTGACTGGGACGATTTTCAAAGGCGTCACCAGCATGGAGGCGGCCGACCTGAGCGGCGCCACTATGGGCGACGGCACCGACTTTTCAGGGTGCGACCTGTCGAATACGATCTTCGGGCCGAACCCCAACTTCGGCTCCAACCCGGATCACCCGACGAAATTCCTCGCGGCGACGATCCCTTACCAGACCCTCGGGACTTCCTGGAACTATCTGGACCTGACGGACGCCACCATTCCCGGCCTGCCCCAGGATTTGAGTCGGCTGGAGGTGAGGGAGTCGTGCCTGACTGGCATTGACCTGTCAGGGAAAACGCTCAAGAACGCACACTTCTGTCACGCGATCCTGCAAAACGCTGACTTCAGCGATGGCATCCTCAACCACATCGTCTTCGGCGGCCAAACGGATCTGACCGGCGCAACATTCCGCAACGCCCGGCTCCCCTACAGTGTGTTCGACAAAGCGACGCTGACAAGAACGGATTTCACCGAAGCTGAGATGTACCACACTTCGTTCTTACAGACGCGCATGGACGGCGCCAAGTTCGACAACACGAACGTGACGACCTGTTCCTTCAGCGAGCCGCCCCGGTTTTCCAGTGATCCATCGAATTTGACATCTTTCAAGGGGGCCACGCTCAACTACAGTACGATCAGAAAACGGTGGTTCTGTCTGGATCTTACCGATGCGACGTTGGTCGGGCTAAATCCGCGTGTCGACTTGACCTACCTGGACGCCCGGTATGCCACCATCTCCGGCATGGATTTGAGGAATTACACTCTGAACAAGTCCAATTTTACCGGGGCCACGTTGAACGGGACCCAGTTCAATGGCGCCAAGATGGAATATGCTCAGTTGCGCGGCGTACAGGGAACGCAAACCAGCTTCCACCGCGCCACACTCCTGCACGCCAACTTCAGTCCGGACGGGCACAAGCGGACCTCGCTCCGCGGCGCCGTCTTCAACGAGGCTACACTGAACCATGCGGATTTCAGCGAGGCCGATCTCAGCCCAGTGGACCTAAGAGATGAGACTACCGCGTCTCAATTCGTTAGCGCGAAGATGAGCGACATGGACCTCAGCGAGGCCGACCTCACCGGGGCGCAACTTACGGGCGGCGTCCTGCTTCACAACACCAACCTATCCAACAGCACGCTCAAGAATGCCGACCTGTCCGGCGCCCACCTCGGCATGCTCAGTGAGCTCTTCCGTGTGGCAAAAGCCTCCAACGACTATCCATTGTTGCTGCGAGCCTTGCAAGGGAGCAACGCCGCCGACGTCTGCAGCATCTTCGCGAACTATCAACACCGGATCGCCGCCGGCAAGACGACCGTCAAGACCACGGTAGCGGAGCGATCCTGGAGGGTGAGCGACAAATCCACGCAAACCACCTACATGGTGCTCAACTGGACAGCCAGTGACGGGGCGACCTTCCTCATCATTGCGGCTCCGACGCATGCCGCCACCCTGACCGGGGCGTATATGCCGCATGCCAAGCTGACCAACGCAAATCTATACGGCGTCAAGGCTTCCCATCTCCAACTCTACGACAACGCCAACCTGGAAGGGGCGATACTGGATGAGATCAATCTCTCGGAGGCGAACCTCGGGAGCATCAGCCTGAAGGGCGCGATGCTGTATGGGGCAACTATGAGCGATGCCTGTCTCATCAACGCCCAACTCAGTGCGGCAGTCTTTGATGGGCGGGTCACGCTGGAATACGCGGACCTGCAAGGGGCCGACTTCACCGACACGCAACTCAACAACGTGAACCTGTCCAACGCCTCTGTCTCCATCAGGCTCGGCGCGGCCGAGGCAGGCGTCTATCTCTTCGGCGTGGGCGCGAGGGAACGGCGCCACCAAGATGCGTTGGACGAAATGAATGCGGCCGCCAGCGGGCAGATCGACTTGACTCCAGACCAACCAAACGACCTGCAGAAGTACGTCCGGGACCTCAACAACGGCGACTTGCACGCGTTGCGACGGGTGTTCGAGCGGAATGGCGTGACCTTTTCTCAGGACGTGACGATCACCACGATCGACCGCGACGCCGTCTGGCAGATTGGCCCGGCGGAAGGGAAGGGGGGCCAGTACACCGTGTGGAAAGGCCACGACGATTTGGGCGAGTATGCTCTGTTCGCTCGGCCGAGCTTGCCGATACTGCGGCGGGTGTTTCACGACAAGCGCCAGATCGGGCTTCGCAGGCAGGCGACGGTGTCTTGGGATGAGAAATTGCCTGGATGGCGCATCGATAACGATAGCATGAACGAGGATAACCCGCAGCTGGGCTACATGACGTACGTGGTACTCCAGGAACAAGACGCTTCGTTGTCGTTCTATGGCACTAGCTTGCGGATCGAGCGTCTGGGAGACGACGACCGCAAGGAAATTCGCATCGTGACGTACGACCCGACGATATTGTGCAAGACAGGTGGGGATAAGCAACAGGAATGCAACGAGGATGGAACGGGCAGTTTCTTCGGACCGGACACAATCTGTCCCAACACGCACAAATTCAGCACAAACCGCGGCAACAATAGGCCGTGGACGCATATGCTCCGCGCGCCGCAATTGCCGAAGCCACCCGAATGTGTGCCAAGTCCGTTTAAACCATGTCCACCGCCCCGTAAACGTGCTGCCAAGTGAGGTGAGCGGGCGGACGAACCAGAATCGAGGAATTGGTCGAGGTCACACGCCCGGCCCCGTCACCGCGAGCCCGGTGCACTTCACCTGGATCCCGGCTGACTTCCTGGTCGAGATGAAGGTGCGCGCCATGACCCATCTGCCGATCTGGTTGCCGCCCCGCGACGACTACCCGACGCCGGCCCCATTCGAGCCCGGCGCGAAGGGCTTCCATCAGATCAGTGGCCGGCGCGCCATCGAAGCACGGCTCACCTTCCGTCCGCTGGCCGAGACCGCGCGCGCCATCATCGACGAGTTTCTTGCCAGAGGCGAGACATGGGAGGCCAGGCCTGGTTGCTGTCGGCATTCCGTGCGCCGCGACACGAGCCCGTGGCCCCGAGGTCGTCCGAGGAGCTGAGGCGCCGGGTCCCCGCGGCTACCCTTGGGTGATCTCCCGGATCTTCACGTTGCGGAACCAGAACACGCTGCCGTGGTCCTGGATCACGATGTGGCCGGTTGCAGCGGTGCCGTAGTCCGGGTACTCCCCCCACTTCGATGCGTTCTTGAGGCTCTCCCACTCGTCGTTCCAACGCTCGAACTCCAGAACCTTGACCCCGTTCAGCCAGTGCTCCACCCGGTTGCCGTTCACGACGATGCGGCTGGTATTCCACTCCCCCACCGGCCGCAGCGGCTTGTCCTCGGCAGCCGCACGCATGTCGTAGTCGGCGGCGGTCTTGTTTACATCCCTCAGCTCACTCCCGAAGCCGACATCGTCCACTAGCTGGTACTCGGGACCCGTCTGCCACGCGGCATCATACTTCTCGTCTTCGATCACCCCATACATGATGCCGCTGTTGCCGCCCTCCGTGATCTTCCAGTCGATGCTGAACTCGAAGTTGGTGTACTCTACGTCCGAGACCAGATCGGTGCGCAGGTCGCTGCCATAGTTGCCCTCGGTACCCAACGACTTGATCGCGCAGTCCTCGATCGTCCACGACTCGAGGGCACCGCCGTTGTAGCCGTGCCAGCCAGCCAGGCTCTCACCGTCGAACAACAGCGTCCAGCCCTCCGCCTGCTCCGTGTCGCTCAGCGCGTTCGCGCCCGAGCAGGGATCGGCCTCGCCCCGCGCACAGGCGAGGGCCGCCACCAGCGTTCCCGACACCAGCCAACACAGGATTCTAGCGTTCATGACTCATCTCCATTTCGCGTGTTGTCCCGCTTTGCTCAGTGTGCTCCATCCTCCGACCGGCGATACACACGCACGTAGTCCACGTACAGCCGCTGCGGTGCCATGTCGTCCGGCGGCAGGTACGGGTTGTCGAACCAGCCGCCCACCGCGAGGTTCAGGATGATGAAGAACGTGTGTCCCTCGTCGAACGGCCAGTAGGCGGGATCCTCACCCGGTGTCTTGCTGACCGCCAAGAACGGGACGCTGTCGACTTCCCAGCGGATTTGCCCCGGTTCCCACTCGACCGCGAACACGTGCCACTCGTCGTGGAAGCTGCCGGAGGAGAGTTGGTATTCTCCCGACGTGATCCGGTTGGCAGACGCATCGGGGCCACGATGCAGAGCGCCGGACGTCCACTGCGGGAGCCTCCCTTTTCCTTCCATGATGTCGATTTCACCACAACGCGGCCACCCGACGTCGTCGATATTGCCACCGAGCAACCAGAATGCGGGCCACATGCCTACTTCTCCCGGCTGCCGGATCCTTGCTTCGAAGCGGCCATAGTGGAACTCCCGCTTGCCCTTCGTAATGAGCCGTGCGGAGGTGTGCTTCCGGTGCTCGAAATCCTCGCGGCGCGCTTCGATGATCAGTGCACCGTCTTCCAGCCAGGCGTTGGCACCGGTGTCGGCGTCTACCCGGTCGGTATAGTACTGCAGCTCCTCGTTGTACGGATCCGGCATGACCTCCGGTGTCCACGTTCCCTGGTCGATCACGCTGCCGTCAAACTCGTCGGCCCAGGCCAGCGTCCAACTTGGCGCCGGTCGGTCCTGATCTGCGGGCTGCTCGATGATCTCGCCCGTGCCGCACGCGCCCAGAAGAGCGGCGGCCACGGCAAACACAATACGTCGGGCGTTCATGACTAAACTCCGTTTGGCGTGCTGCAGCGCTGCCGTTTTCGAGCGCCTCTGAGAAACATCCTTTCACGTTATTGGTAATCCACCGCGAGCTGCTCCCTAACCCGTTCGAGCAGTGCTTTTGTCGCACGGATGCCGTCAGCCTCACTCAGCGCGGTGCCTTCATACTCGATGCCAACGTAGCCACGGTATCCAGCATCCAGCACGATCTTCATCATCCTCAAGTAGTCCGTGTTGACTTCGTTTCCTTCGGCATCAAACTCATGAGACTTGGCACTGACAGCCCTTGCATAGGGCATCAATTCCTCGACACCCAGGTAGCGATCGTACCACTCTTCCGGTTCGTCTTGCGGCGACTCGGTGAAGATCTCTGGTTTGACACGGAAGTTGCCGAAGTCCGGCAACGTGCCGACACGCGGATGGTCGGCCAATTCCATCACCCCTGCCAGCCACTTGCCGTTGCTCGAGTAGCCGCCGTGATTCTCAACCAGAACGTTGATCCCGTGCCCCTCACTGAATTCCGCAAGGCGGCGCAACCCATCGGCTGCCAGTTCTTGCTGCTCTTCGAAGCCACCGCTGCTCAGCGCGTTGACGCGAATCGAGTGGCACCCGAGGTATGCTGCTGCTTCAACCCATTTCTGGTGGTTCTCGACCGTTTCGATGCGCGCCTGCTCGTCGGGGTCCCCCAGCGCCCCCTCAAAGTCGCACATGATCAACAGACTCTGAACGCCTTCACCGTCTGCCCGGCTTTTCAGCTCGGCCAGGTAACCAAGATCCTCTGCTTTGTCGTAAAAGCACGTGTTCACATACTCAACAGCTTCAATGCCGAATTCCCGACGGGCAATCGTCGCAAATTCGAGAGGATCCAGGTCCCCCGCCATAACCGAGTCGTAGTCCTCTCTTAGCGCTCTTCCCCATTCAAAAACGCCCAGCCGGGTAAGAGAGTCTCCGTAAAACCCGCGGTGCAAGGACCACTGCGCCAGGGAGATCTTGAACAGTTGGGCCTGCGCCGGGGTCTCACCACAGGCCGTGAACCCAAAAGACGACAGGCCTATCCCTGCCGTCAAGCCCGCCGCTGCTTTCAAGAAGTCGCGTCGTTTCATTTGCTGATTCATGATTGCTTCCTATGTACATGCTTCTCTAGCGGTGCTTACGGAGCATCGACGACCGACGGTAGAGAGCTCTGCGATTTCGATTTCGCCCTCACAGATGGCGGCGGGACGCATGGAGCGAAACGGCGGCCGCAATCTCACGTAGGTGCCGCTCGGCACCCAGAGCAGCAGCAGCCCGCCGCAAACGTTCCCGACACCAGCCAACACGGAGGTCGAGCGTTCATGACTCATCACCGCTTCGCGCTGAAGCGATCGTAAAGTGCCCTCACCAAGTATGTGCCGTGTGATCGGAGTCGTCCACCGGCTGGCGTGAGGGTTCCGAACCAGCCGACTAACCCGACTCCGGACCTGACGCCGAGGCGACTTGTGCCGCGATCCACAGCGCATCCGTTACGGACAACCGTGGCTCGCGCGCAGCGGTGTTTTGGGGAAGCCGGCTCAAGTTGACAATACCCCTTGAATCTCTTCCCGGGTCGGTGCCGAGGGCTGCGCCCCCAGCTTGGTGACCGCAAGCGCGGCTGCCGCGTTGGCGAATCGCACTGCCTCGGTAAGCGGGCTACCCTCGGCCAGTGCAACCGCCAGGGCGCCGTTGAACACGTCACCGGCTGCGGTGGTGTCCACAGCCTCCACCTCGAAGCCGGGAACCAGCTCTGCGTGATCCGAGTCGAAGACGAACGCCCCACGAGATCCCAGGGTTATCAAGATCGCCGCGACACCGAGGGCGTTCAGCCTCTCCGCCGCGGCTAGAGCCGCGTCGTCGTTCGAGACCTCGATGCCCGTAAGCAGCTCGGCCTCAGTCTCGTTCGGCGTCAGTACCGACACGCGTCGCAGGATCTCCTCTCCGAGGCGTTGGGCCGGCGCCGGATTCAGAACGACCCGCACACCGTGCTTGACCGCCAGGTTCACCGCCGCCTGCACCGTGTCCAGCGGAGTCTCCAGTTGCGTCACTAGAACATCGGCGGACGTTATCGCGTCGCGCGCCGACAACACGTCCTCTGGTGTCAGCCGTGCGTTGGCGCCGGATGCCACCGCGATGCTGTTCTCGCCACGCTCGTCGACGAAGATCAACGCCACACCAGACGGCGCATCAGAGTCCTTAAGGACGTGGCCGGCGTCGATGCCGTCCGCGACGAACCCCTCCACTGCCTGCCGGCCGAACACGTCATCGCCCACCCGCGCGACAAGTGTCACCTTTCCCCCGGCCCGCGCCGCCGCCACCGCCTGGTTCGCACCCTTGCCACCCGCAGCGGTGGAGAACTCGCCCCCGATCACCGTCTCGCCCGGCTTCGGAATCCGATCGACCTTGACGATCATGTCGGTGTTGGAGCTGCCCACTACAACGATTCCACTACCCATGCTTAGAACCCCTGGATTATGGCAGTCTTTTGTCAGGTGCCGGCGTAGACTATCAGACCGAGGCCGACGATGTAGAACACGAACATGAGCGCCAGCAACCTGCCGGTACCCTCGGGTGCATCCTTGAATTCCTTCCAGATGAAGACGCCCCACAAGGCGGCGATCATGGTCGCCCCCTGGCCCAGACCGTACGAGATCGAGGGACCGGCCCTCCCGGAAGCGATGATGCTGAACGACATGCCGACGTTCCAGATGATCCCGCCCAAGATGCCCACCATGTGGAGCCTGGCGTTGCCCTTGGTCAAGTAGTCGCGGTACGGTACCGGGTCGCCGACGAACGGCTTCTTCATCACGATGGAGTTCCACACGAAGTTGCTGAGCAGGAGGCCCACCGAGAAGAAGAACACCGCCGTGTACGGGGTGAGCCGTCCCGCTTCCGGATTCGCGAAATCGGTTGCCATGGACGCCACGACGAACCGGAAGAAGAACCCCATCAGCACGCCCGCCGCAATCGAGATCAGGATTCCCTTGGCGGTGGTTTGCTTGTCGGTGGGGAGCCGCCGGTAGGCGAACGCGTCGAGAAGAATCGCGATCACCACTGCTACCACACCCGCAAACAGCAGCACCGGGTCGCCTGCGGGCAGCTTCACGTAGTTGATGATCACGCCGAGCACCAGGGCCAGACCCACCCCGATGGGAAACGCCACCGCCATGCCGGCGATGTCGATCGCGGCTACCAGCAATATGTTCGATAGGTTGAAGACGATACCGCCCAGCAGTGCAGACCAGACCGCGCTACCGCTGGCTTGGCCGAGGTCTGCCAGGAACGGCCTGCCGCCGGCACCGAAGCTGCCCAGCGTTAGCGCGAACACCAGCGACAGCAACAGCACACCGATCGCGTAGTCCCAGTAGAACAACTGGAAGCGCCACTCTTTGCTGGCCAGCTTCTGCGTGTTGGCCCACGACCCCCAGCACAACATCGTGATGAAACACATGACAACCGCGAACGGATAGGACTCGACGATAAACACTGCTCACCTCCCTCCCAGCCACCGGTCGGTCTAGGGTCCCTGTTGTCTCACCCCGTGACTACCCCGCCCTACCTGAACACCACCAGATACGACAGTGCGATGTCGGTCCCGTTGGATTCTTCCCCGCCGATCCCTCGGTACGGCTCACCCTTCACCACTATCCGCACCCGGTGTTCAGCGTCCTCGAGCCCGAAGACGTGCCACACCGACTCGCCATACTTGTCCCCTGCTTCATCGGAATAGACGTCGACGGTGCGGTGCAGCTCACCGTCGAGGTAGATCTCGGCGGTGCCGCCTGACGCCAGATAGGTGCCGCCGAGGATCGCGCCGGTGCCCTCGAATCCAATCGAGGCCTCGGCTCCGTTGGCACCAGTTCGTCGCGCCCCCCAACGCCCGGGTTCCCAGTCACCTATGAAAGCCCAGCGCGGGTCGTCGACAGAGACCCGCTCCACCGGGTCACCGTAGTCGTCCCACAGCTCGAGCTGAACCGGCACTGGCGTCTGGATCGGGATGATGATGCTGTCGCCCTCGACGCGGCCTCCGTGGCGCTCGACCAGTGCGATAGCCCGGTTCATGGTGCTGCTGACGATCGTCTTGAAGGTGTAATCGGTGTAGGAAAACTTCTCGTCGGCGATCGCGTCGATACCGCTCTTGAACTCGTCGGGAATGCCGCTGTAGCCCAGGACCACTCCGAGGATCCCGGCAGCGCTGGCCGGGTTGCAGTCGGAGTCCTGGCCGGCGCGCGTTGCGATGGCCATCGTGTCGTAGAAGTCGCCGTTGCCGTACAGCAGACCGAGTGCCACGTAAGCGCCGTTGATCTTGGCGTCGATGTTGAAGGGGTGCAGTGCGCCGGCGGGACACGGTTCACGAGCATTCCACTTCTCGTCGATCAAATGCCACACCGCGGTCCAGTCGTCAGGGTGTTGTTGCGACCACGCGAGTACGTCGCTGATCAGCCGGGCGTACGGGCTCTGCGGCGGCAACGTCGCCAGGCCCGCCTCGACTACCCTGCGGGGATCGCTCTCGAAGAAAGCCGCTGAATACATGCCGCTCACGAACACGCCACCGAGGATGCCGTCGCCGTGGTTCATGACCCGGCCGGCACGAAGGCAGATATCGTTGGATGCCTGGGGCATTCCCGGAGCCATGAGACCGATGAAATCGGCCTCGATCTGGAAGTCGATATCGTTGGCGTGCGAGTTGTATTCCGGTGTGCCACTGAGCGTTGCCGGCACGCCCCGTCTCAGGGCTCGGCGCGCGGCCAGGTTGGCATGCCACAGGCGATACTCGGCGTCCCGGAACATGGCCCCGAAGTCGTCGGTCGTGGCGTCGAGGCCTTTCTCGTCCAGCACGGCCGCAAAAGTCATATCCACGTACAGGTCGTCCTGGTTGAGGGTGCTGGCCACCATCTCCGGTCGCCATTCGGGCAGCTCCTCCTCGGGGATGATCTCGCCCATGTAGCGGAACTCGGTGGGCTCGCCGAAGCTGACTCCGATCATCTGGCCGGCCCAGCCTCCGCGGATCTTGTCTTCCAACACGGACAAGCGCTCGGTTTGGTACGTCGCGCTGTCCTGTGCACAGGCCGCCATGCCAACTACCACGGGGACAACGAGCGTGGCGGGTGAAAGGCGCGATGTCATATGCCCCTCCTGTCTTTGCCGGGCGATCGTTCGTCTACTTCGTCAGCACGAGAAAGATGTCGCTCATCGTGGGAACCGCTAGAAGGATCGAGCGGTGGACAGCCCCGCCGCGGAGAGGCATACTTGGCAGGCCGCAGAGGAATTCCTAGTTCGCCCTGGTCGCGAGGAGACCAGCCACGAACGGCAATATGACAATTCTTCTCTCTCTGGCTGGCGGTTTGTTGGCCGTTGCAGCGGTCTACTTCGCGTTCAAAGATCCGCTGCTCGTCGTCATGAAATCCGACCACACCGAAGCCAACCTGCTGGCTGGCCTTGCCTCGCTTGCATTCTCCGTTGGTGCCGGCCTTTGTTTCGTGGCCACCGCCATCGCCCTCCCGTGCAAGCGGCTTCCAACCCATTGATACGCGAAGGATAGATACTCGCGGAGCCTGACATGAGCACACGCAGAGTTCTCTTCATGTTGGCCTTGGGATCAATGATGATAAGCGCCTGTTCAACACATTCGGAATCGCCCGCCAGGGGCAAGATCAGAATCCTGCTGGACACCGATGCCAACAATGAACTGGATGATCAACACGCCATCGCCTACATGCTTCTCAATGGCGGGGTCTTCCAGGTCGAGGGCATCACTGTCAACCGCACCACCAGTGGCGGCGGCATCGACGCACATGCCAGAGAGGCGGAACGTATCGTAAGACTCTGTACGCTTTTCCCACAACTACAGGTACACAAAGGTGCATCAGGTTCATTCGAAGAGATCCAGGATCATATCGATGCCCCGCATTTCGATGGGGTTGATGCCGTACGGCATATCATCGCCCGGGCCAACGTCCCTTCTGACCGCAAACTGGTGCTGGTACCGGTCGGCAAATTGACCAACATCGCTCTGGCACTAAAGAAGGATCCCGGGATCGCCGAGCGGGTGCGCATCGTCTGGCTGGGCTCGAACTATCCGAAACCCGGCGAATACAACCAGATAAACGATGAGCCTGCGCTGAACTACATTCTCAACAGCAAGGTCGATTTTGAGATTGCGCTGGTTCGTTATGGTGAACCGTCCGGGACGGACGCCGTACGGGTTACACCCGAAGAAATCCGCCAGAACATGCCGGGGAAAGGACCTTCGGCGACAGTCCCGGTGACCGGCAGGCATGGAGGTACCTTTACGAACTTTGGCGACTATTCGGTGGACCTGTTTGACCATATCGATCTGCACGGCGACCCGCCTTCACGGGCCCTGTTTGACATGGCGGCTGTTGCCATCGTTAAGAATCCTGCCTGGGCGACGCCGCGCAGCATCCCTGCTCCCATGTTGCAGGATGGCAAATGGACGGAACGTCCGGACAATGAACGTGAAATCATCCTGTGGGAGAATTTCGACCGCACCACCATCATAGCGGACTTCTTTGCCACGATGAAAGACTATACGTTGACGGACATCGCGCGTTGACGGCTGAGGACGACGGAAGGGGAGCCAATCTTGAGCCTGACAGGCTGATGATAGGCATCCCGTGATTCGCCCCCACAGGGATCGGTTGGCTTGAGGAGTACAGTTAGTCGGCACGGCGGGATTTGGGGCCACGGATGACGCGCGGATCACCGCGGGTAGAGACCACCGATGACGCACGCGGAACGCGCTTCAGGGATTCTCGGGAGAGCGAACTCCGGCGACGTTGCCCAATCGAACGGTCCGTATCTGCCAGGGAGAAAAGCTCAAGGGGTTTGACGCCGCATTCCCGGGCTCTCCCAGTAAATCAACCTCCTTCAAGTCCGCCGCCACGCCGGAAAGCATGATTTGCGCTTCTCCAGAGAGTCCCTTGTACTCATACATGCGCGCAAAGACATCGCCATTCTCCGGGTAGAATGCCGACAAGATCACGTTGTCCGAGTTGACCTGCAGAACTTTGTGCTCGCTCCCCAGAGAGCCCTCTCCGGCGGGGCCGACCCTGGTCACCATGGGGAACTGGTATTCCAGAGCCCGCTTGTGGATGTCGGCGTCCTGCCAGGCACCGGTAAAAGGATGAATGGCAAAGCGGTACTCGAAATCCCCATTCAATGGCCGGTCTCTCCACTGATAAGCCCCATAGTAGGCGAGCGCTATGGAGAAGCTCCCGCCTTCTTCCCTTGAAGAACCCATCTGACCCGTGTTGAAGAACGCAAGGCCGTTGTGACCGTCCGTCAATGCCGTCCAGTAGACTCCTTCAACATGCCGGTCCTGCGTTTCCGAGATGACGAAGGGCAGGTCGCGCACTCCGACCGCACCGCTACCCACGCGGGGATGCATCCGAAAGCGCAGTTTTTGCTCATGGATCCAGGCGTTCGGGTCATCCCAGCCCGGCTTGGGAGCGTCCGTACTGCCGATTCTCTCGCCGTTGATGCGGAACTTCACGCGGCAGTCGATGTCGGGCCTGTCTGCATAGAACTTCATCTCCACTTCATAGGGGATGGAACCGACAGAGCCCGTTCCCCGGGCGACGGCGACGCCGCCGGCACTTTCCAGGGCCCACGTATGGCTGCCTACTTGATGCTGGCCGTTGACTCTGGCCGCAAACAACCCGTCCGCTGCCACTACTCTGCCGCTGCTCCGTTCGGTGATGGAGCCTATCCGGCCCGAGGATGTGAGCTGCACTTCATAGAGGGGCGTGGTAATGAGAAGACTGGCATTGTCGGCAACGACCCGGGGCATGCCTGTCTCGTTCTGGTCGTCGCTGGCCACCATGGAGTACGCGTGAAGGCTCAAGCCCGGCAGGGTGGCGTAAAACCCCACGGTCGCGTTGCGTATGCTTCCGTCCGGGTGCCGCGAAACAGAGACCAGCGTGGCGGGAACTGTCTCGCCGCCTCTCCGGATGTCTATGGCATCGGCCTGGCCCCGGGACAAGGTGACATCGGCTTCAATCCATGAGGTCCGGGTCCATGACAGTGGGTTGAACACGGTAACCTGTCCCAGGCCCTCCGAGGCCATGCGTCCGGAAAGATCACGCATACAGGCGTCCGTGACCCGGGCCGAAGCGGCGCGCGAGGCCGGGATGAATTCGCGGGCGTCATCGAGCAGACCCACGATGGTGATATCATGGTGCTGCGCTGTGAGCAGCTGCTTCCAGGCTGTCTCGAGATCGGCCTCATGGCCGGAGACGCCCAACAGCAGTGCCGTTGCGGCCAGACGCTCGGCGATCAGAACCTCCACTTCGGCCGCCCGGATGCCGTCGAAGATCTCATTGCCGCAATAGCCCCACGGCATACGCGTGACGAAGTCGTTCGGCCCTGGCGTGAACTCCACGCTGGGTCGGGCAGGGAACTTGGACAGGAGATCTTCCATCAAGATCCACTGGAAGTCAGGATTGCCTTCCAACTGGCTGACCAGTTCCTCGCATTTCAGGTTTGTGTCGTCGAGGCGGGAGGCGACCTGCGGCTGGATATGGGAGAAGCTCTGACGCCATGCGGCCATCCCCCCTTCCAGCCCCGGGATTTCATCCATCTTGCAGGGCCAACGGGTCAGAATCCGGTTGTCTGTCGTCGTTTCCGCAAACGCCGCCCCTTCGCCGTCGTAGGTCGGGATGGTCGGGATGCGCGATCCGTCCATGCCGACCCACCATCCGAAAGGCGCGTCATAGGTGGGGTTGTAGCCGTACATCATGAAATGGGTCCGCATGATGGCGCCGGCAAAATGGCCGGTCTGGACCAGCAGCTGGGGAATCTGGCTGTGCATGGCGTGCTCGCTCATCGCGTAGATGGGCGGCGTTTGGCCGAAATGCTTGAGGTTCGTGCGAATCGCATAGGTCAGTTGCCGGACGTTCGACTCCTCATTGACGAAAGCCGACAACGGCTGTCCGTAGGTGGCTGAGCCCAGGCCGAAGCGCCCTCTGTAGTCCGAGAAGTACCCCTGGAGCTCCTGCAGCAGCTCGGGAGCATGCTCGGCAAAATGGTCATAGGCATGGACCTCGTTATCCAGTCCGATCTTGAAACTCGGATAGCGGTCCAGCCACGAGATGGCTTCGCGCAGCTTGTCGCGGAAGTGCTCGGCGGTCCACAGGATATGCCCACCGTGGTCGTAGGTGAGCATGTAAGTGGTCTGCGCCATTACCTGCACCGGCACCAACATCGACACGATTGAGATGATGATCTTGCTTCTTCGCATTGACGGCCTTCCTTTCATCCCAAGAGCGAAGCAAGCCTACATCTTTGCCGCCAAACCGAGATCGCCTGGACTGACGGCCCGGACTCCTCTGCCAGCTCCTCCAAGCTCCGGCCCGCGCGCACGAGCTCGACGATCCGACGTTTGAACTCCGATGGGTAGGTGTGTGAGGCTGCGCCCCGCACTCCCCCTTGCCCAAGAGATGGGGTGTCCACAACAGCGAGTCAACTCCAGTACACCCGTATGTAGATCCCGTTTTCAGCGGGGTGGACCCGCACAGCCGCATGAATCGATCTGCGCGGATCGCCGGCGGCGAGAACGGCGGGATCTGTTGCGCAGCACGCGAGCACGGGCGAAGCCCGCGTACCTATGTGGGAAGGCTAGAACGCGGAGAGAGCAGCGTTACGGTGGATTCTTTGGCGGCGATCTTGGCGCTCGTGCTTGAGCCTGGGGGAGTTCTTCAGGCGCTTAAGAGAGGTGGTGAGGCCGAGGACGCCGAGGCGCCGGGGACTGAGCCCAAACGGCAACACTTCGCCCTACCCCTTCGGCCTCATCAACCGCCGGGACGGTGGGTAGTCGCGGGGGGAGCTACTTGGTCAACAACTGCGTCACCCAGATGTCGCTCTCACGTGAGCTGATCGTGAAGAAGAATCGTCCGGCACCCGGTCCCCCCTCCTGGCGACCGGCCGGTCTGGAGGGGTCATCAAATCGCACCAGAAGTCTCGGGGACCCTCCTCTGACGGGAATAGACCAAATACCGTCATAACCGTCTGCATCAAATGCTCGATAGTACACCCCACTACCATCCGCGGACCATGCGACGCCGCCAAGGGGTCCGGGGGGGTGCTGGATCAAGCGCCGGGCGTCACCTCCCTCCGGCGGAATGACCCAGATGGCGCCACGCGACCTATGGGCAATGAGACGGCCATCTGGAGACCACCTTCCAAGACTCCCTCCTGCAGTTGTCAGCTGGCGCAGCTCCCCCCACTCAGACCTATCAGAGTCCCTTGACACCACGTAGAGTTCATAACGGCCCGTTCTGTCGGACCCAAACACAAGCCGGGTACCATCCGGCGACCAGCAGGGTAGCCGGTTCTGTGACGAATCGTCGGTCACCTGGGACACCGATCGTCCATCTGCAGACACGACATAGATGTCCCGTGTTCCGCTTCGCAGAGAGTGGAAAGCGATCTCTCTCCCGTCTGGCGACCAAGACGCATTGAAATCACCAGCGGGATGCGTTGTGAGCTGCTGGGGTTCCCCTCCGGCGACTGGCATCTTGTAAATGTCCTGATTGCCACCGCGGTTCGAGTCAAACGCGAGCCACTTGCCGTCTGGGGAAACCTCAACGTCCTCTATGAGCTGGTTTCCGCTGGTCACCGGTTGTGCTTCAGATACGGAGACAGGCGGTCCTTCCGGGATCGGAATCGACCAAATGTTGGCAGTATGAATGAACGACGAGTACGCCAATTGGGTGCCGTCGGCGGAGAGGCTGATCGTGTGAGCGTCAAGACCAGTGGTGAGGCGCACCGGTGGTCCAGCAGGCGTTCCGGAGCGACTGAGTCCAACCTGGTAAACGTCGCGGGTCCCGTCTTGGTCTGAGACAAAGAACAGACCCCTTCCGTCCGGCATCCATACCGGGCTGATGTTGAGGGACGTGTGGTCGGTGACCTGAACCGGCTCGCCACCTGCGGGTGACACAAGCCAAATCGAACTAGGTGCGATATTCCCGAAATCACGCGTGGCAAACACGAAACGTGGGTTGCCTGACACATACGCGAGCCACGATCCGTCCGGCGACCAACTCAACGAGTGAGGACGGAAAGGCTCAGCCAGCTTCCGAGGGTCGCCGCCGTCCACCGGGAGGATGTACAGCGCGGTCCCCTGCACGTAGGCAAGGCGTTGCCCGTCCGGCGACCAAGCTGGACTGGACGCGACCCCTCCTTGGGTCGGATCGACCAACAGTTGCGTGATGCCGCCCAGCGCTGGCACGACATAAATGGCCCCTCCCGACTGGAAAGCGATCCGTGACCCATCCGGTGACCACTGCGGCCACCGGTGATGACCAGGCAAGTCCTCGGTCAAGGGAATCGTACGCCCGCCCGCTATCTGTTGGACGAAGAGCTGCATCTGGTCTACGGACCCGACCGCGAACGCTATCATGTCGCCGTCCGGGGAAATCGCGGGGTCAACCTCCAATCCCGGCGCACGCGTCAGTTGTGTCGTGCGACCGATTGTGATCTCTCTGGTCCCACGCCGCGCGAAGAGCAAACCCACGGCCACGCCGACGAGGACAACCACAGCGGCCATCGCTAGGACGCTGGTTCTCCTTCCAAGTCTCGAAACCGCTGCGACCGGTGTGGTGTCGGTTGGCGTGACACCTCCACTCGGCGTCGCCAGCGCCTCCAACTGCGGCAACAACTCCTCGGCACTCTGCCACCGGTCGGCGGGCTTCTTCTCCAGACACTTCATCACCAACTGGGCTAACGCGGGCGGCACTGCTCGTCGGTCTTTGGTCACGGGCTCCGGCACTTCGGTGACATGTGCCGAGAGCACCATCTGGGGCGTCGTGCCGGTGAAGGGTGGCCGTCCTGTGAGCAACTCGTAGGCGACAGCACCCACCGCGTAAATGTCCGCTCGATGATCAATATGGGGATCGGCCACCGCCTGCTCCGGTGCCATGTACGCAGGCGTGCCGAGTGCTACACCAGCCGTTGTGAGCTTCTCTCGCCCGGTCGCTTCGCTGACCGCCTTGGCGACGCCAAAGTCGGTCACAACGGCGTGGTGCTTCGTGAGCAGCACGTTGTCGGGCTTGATGTCGCGGTGCACTACCCCGTGGGCGTGGGCGTCGGTCAGTGCGTCTACCACGTCGCGCAGGATGCGGACGGCGTCCGTGATGGGCAGTTCCCCCTCGCGGGCGAGCTTGGCCCGCAGCGACTCACCCTCGATGTACGGCATTACGTAGTAGAGAAAGCCGTCGGCTTCCCCCGAGTCGTACAGCGGCACGATGTGGGGATGGGTGAGGTTCGCCGCGATCTCGATCTCGCGCAGAAACCGCTCGGGGCCGAGGGCAGCGGCCAAGTCGGGCCGAAGGACCTTGACCGCCACCTTGCGATGGTGCTTCAGGTCCTCGGCCAGGTAGACGGTCGCCATCCCACCGCTACCGAGTTCACGCTCGATGGCGTAGCGGTCGGCGAGCGCGGCTTTGAGGCGGTCGAAGTGTTCGTTCACGGCGCTGCGCTCGGGCTGGCAGCACCACTAAGATGGGGCGTGTAGGCTCAGGTGGCCAGGTCACTCTGTGGCCTCCCACTGAACGAAGCAGGACTACTAGACCGGCTTTGGCGCCATGGTCAGCCTGGGGCCGAGTATCAACCGACCAAGATCCCGGCGACACTGTGACCGCGTTCTACTTCCTCTTCTCTCTCGAAGGTCCCTTCGACGGCGACGGCGTGTTCGCCCATTACTTCATTGGAGATCAGTCTCTCAAACAACTGGTGTCCGTCACGGGCCTGTGGGGGTTGGTGTTTCTCGTCTCCTGGGCCGCGTCCGTCATAAATTGGGCGTGGGAACACGCCGCTCACTGGGAGAAGACCAAGCAGGGGTCGCTGATATTCGCTTCCGTCCTCGCGGGGATTCTGCTGCTTGGGGGGCTGAGGATTTCTCCGCTGCTGAATTCTGGCGACATCGAGACGGTGAGAATTGCCGCCGTGACAACCTCAATGGGCTCGAACTGGATGCAAATGCTGGACTCGGATTCCACCACATCATCGTTTGACGTAACGATCGCGGCGGTTGACAGCTTGGCTCGTCAAGCGGCGTCAGGTGGCGCAAACATCGTCGTCTTCCAGGAATCGACGATGCTCGTTGAGAAGATCGACGAAGAAAGGCTGTTCGCAGCATTGGGGAGCATTGCAGAGGACCATTCGGTCTATCTGAGCTTCACCTATGTTGTCTCGAACAATGACGCAAGAGCAGAAAACCGGCAGGTCTTTCTGAACGATGGCGGAGAGATCGAAGCAAACTACCAGAAGCGGTACTTGTTGGGTGCTGGACCTTTTGGAGAGACTGCTTACATCCAGAAAGGCCCTGGAGTCCTTCCTGTCGTGGAGACGCCCTATGGGAACATTGGATTCGGGATCTGTAGGGACATGAGTTTTGCCCCCTATGTCCGCCAACTGGGCCGAAAGAACGTGGACATCGTGTTCGATCCTTCGGACGATTTCCCTCGGAGTAAGGCACATGTCTCTCTGATGAGAGCCATTGAAAGTGGATTCTCATTCATTCGACCGACCCGTAATGGGGTGTCGTTTGCGGCTGACTTTCATGGAAACGTGGTAGCCTCGAAGGACTACTATGCAACCGCGAATGAGATCATGTATGCCGATGTGCCGACGAAGGGAAAGACAACGGTCTACGCCATTGTCGGCGATGCTTTCGGATGGCTCTGCGTTCTAGGGTTTGGAGCCTTCGTTGTCGTTTCAATAAGAAACCGAGCACGCCGTGATGATGAGATGTTGCAACCTACCGCATTCGGCTGATTGAAGATGCCCTACGGCGGTGACCGCAAGACAATGCAACCTGGCGGGCTGGCAAACAGTGGCCCGCCTCCTGCGGGCCGGACGCTGATGTCCTCGCCGCTAGCTTCGCCGGCCGTACTGTACATCGGTCAATGGTGTTCCCGATGGTCTGTTCCGACCGTGTGCTGATGAAAGACACCCGCGCGGTGCATCCGATTGTGTAGGGTGCGGTGTGCCGACTCGAGCACGAGGCGCATGCGCCTGTAAACCCGGTCGTCAGCCCGGGTACCTGTTGTGTCGATGTATGCTAACGCTCCTTCGATCTGTTCTAGAATCGTCACGGCATCCGCCGCGGCGAGAAACTCGGATCCTGCGACGGGAATCATCACCGGGGACGTGTGCGCGGTGATGACCTCGGGCCGGTCTTGATAGTGGCCGCGAACCAGCAACGCCAGCCAAGAGCTCTTGTTGATCCGGACCGACCAGCTCCCTGCGGCTTGTGCCGGATCGGCGCTCTGCTGCTCTCTGATCTCACCGTTCACGATGAGCTCGACCTTCGACATCGGAACGGTAACGCTGGCGAGGTTCCATTCGACGCTCACCGTACCACCCGTCGCTGACATCTCGATCGACGATCCGGGAGGCCGACCATCTACGGTGAAGTCAACGAGCGGTCCATAGGTGACAAACGTCTGTCCGCGCCGGACAGCTTCCTTCCAGGCATCATAGGTGAATGCCTCACCATCCCTCAGTCGCGCGTACGTGCGGACCGTCCCAACTGCTGTGGACGCACTCATCTTGTCAGTACCGCCAACGGCCGCGACGAAGTAACCACAGTTCAGGAAGCGGTACCAGTCGCACAGCGAGTACGGATTGATACCGGAGTACAGGTCGCCCCACGAGGTCATCTCGACCCCGTCGATTTCACCGAGCACAATTGAAGCAGCGTTCTCCAGTCGCGGCATGGGAAAGTGGGGCAGGACCACAACGCCGTTTTGCCGCTTGCACTGCCTCGCCCACTCCGTGAGAAGCACATCAACAGGATCGCCCAGCGCTGACTCGTCGGGGCCCCCGGTTGTCATCGGGACAATGATGTTCCCCTCGTATCCGAGCAGCGAAATGTGCCCCATCACATGCTGCCGGTTCTCGGTGCCTACACGAACCAGGTGCTCTCCATCACCGCCCATTTCGACAGATCCGTGTGTCTGCCTCCCGTCGAAATCGCCCACGTTGGTCATCAGCTCGCCCCACTGGCTGGCGAGCAGGTTGACCACGTTGACGCCCTCGCCGGAGCCCTCGATCAGCGCCGAGTTAGGCGACAAGAAATGCACGTGGGTGTCGGCCGAAACCCAGCCTCGGTCTCTCCACGGCAGGACCCGCTCGAGCTCGATCGTGAGTTCCTTCGTTCCCTGCCGGACCTCGAGCGTCTTCCTGAGCGGCCGTATCTCGAAGCCCTTCGACACCTCCACATACACCTTGCCGACCGGCAGGCGGATGGCTGTCTCCCCGGGGATGTAGGTGCAGATATGCCCACTCCAGTGCGGATAGTCCACACTGTAGTCCTCGAACCAGGCTCCGTTCGGAGTTCGATGCCGATCCAGCGGTGCGAGGTACTCACCCGCTTCTCCGTGCACGTGGAGTTTGGCCGGAACCGGCCGTCCGCCACCACGCTCCAACACGCGGATCTTCACGAGCTGAGTGGCTGGAGCCACAGCCCGCAGGGGCCCGGACCCAACAGCCGTGACAGGTATCTGTCTGCCGTTCGCCAGCCAGAACCGGGCTTCCGGGTGCGCCGTGTACTCCACCAGCACGTCCCGCGAGGACCTCTCCGGCGGCTGGTTGTTGTAGCTGTTGGCCCATGTCCTGTTCGGGTACAGCAGGACGGGCGACGCAGAGATGACCTGGCCAAGGTCGAGCCGGATGTCGTTCAGAAGGCCCTGCTCATCCAAGGTGGGATCGAACTCGGTACCTTCGGGAAGTCGGAGGATTGCTTTCCGCCGCGACAACCAGCGCAGCGGATTGGCAGAAACGTCACCCGCTGATACAGCCGACAGAAGGAGCCTACCGGACACGGGTTCGAGCCGGAAGCCGACTATGGCTTTTTCAGGGCTGGGGTTTTCCCATGCCCAGAGCCAGTTCACCCAGTACCCCGAGTCGGGCATCACCACCCGGGTCTGACTCTGACCCCACGCACGGGACTCCTGTTCGTGGTGAGGGCGCATGGGGAATGGCTTGTGATGTGCAACCGCCTCAACGCAATTCGCTCCCCAGGCGCGCTGGAACATACCGACCTCGTGCCGGCGGCGGATGCCTAGCCTGAGCTCGGACCCGTCCTCGAAGAGCGCCACATAGTCTGCGACATGCTCCCGGAGGCGCCCTTCACCGCGCCGAGGTGCGGGGTAGAAGCCCGAGGCGTCCGGTTCCAGGGGCACAACATCTGCCGTGTGCAAGAACACCCAGAATCGACGCGCCACTGGGTCGAACCTGACGCTCACCGGTGCGTCCTGAATTAGGCACACCGTGTTGCCCACCGAGAAGGGAATACCCCACGCAGTGATCTCTCCAACGGGTGCGCGCCCAGCGGCGTCCGCCATCCGTTCAGAGACCCCCCGGTCGCCGAGTTGGCGGAGGCCAACGTTGCCCCGGATCGGCACAGGTTCGAACAGCGGGGAACGCGGACCATCCTGGAAACGGCCGTACGGACTCTCTCGCACCTGAGTGCCACGTACAACTGCGGGTTGGGACTGATCGTTCCTCGACGATGCTGCTCCCAATGCGAGAGGCGATACGCCGAGGAGCTGCAGTACCTGACGCCGTGTGAGATTCTGGGTGCTCATGGTTCGCTCTGGATGGTTGGCTCCGCAAGCCGGGGTCTCGCCTCCAAGCATCGCGGAGGTTCGGGACGCATGACCTCGATAGCAACCTTGGGGTCGTGCTTGAGGTCCTCAGCGAGATACACTGTCGCCATGCTGCTACTGCTGAGTTCCCAGTCGACGGTGTAGCGGTGGCCAGGTCAGTCTCTGGGCGATCGAGTTGGTCCGTCATGAGAGACGGCCTCCGCTCAGTCACCGCAAAAGATGGGGCTCGGATCTGTGAGAGGCCAGCAGCGTCAGCCTGCGGGTTGGAGTGTCACCGTCAATGTAACGACACCCATCGACGCTAGTTCACTCCGGTTGACGCCCAGTGACGTCACAACTAGCCTCTGGAGCGAACGCTCTATGTCGTCCCCGATTTCCCAACTTAAACTCCGACAGTGAGGGTGCCGTACCGATCCGCAGGGTCGGAGCTGATCGGCGTCTCAGCTTCAACGCAACATCACCAGCCTGACAACGTATTGCTCATCGAAATCGCCGCGCCGCACGCCCCAGGCCGTGTCGCCGTGGACTACGAGCGGCCAGGTCCGCCAGGGGAAACGCACCTGGCCCAGGTAGGTACCGTCGGGCTCGAAAACGTCGTACACGGCAGGTTCGACCCATGAGATGAGTGGCGGTCCACCCAACTCCCTGGAGGTCATCTCGATCGCCTCGTCCTTCCGTGCCTCGACGTGGACACGCACCCAGATGCGACCTCGCTGGTCGGTCAGGAACGAGCCGAACGCGAGCTTGGAGTTGAGCACGTTGCTTATTTGGCCCGGATGGTCGTGCCTCTTGAGCCAGTCGGAGACCGCTCGCCACTCGGCAAGCTCGTTGGTGCTGAACGAAACGGGCTCGTACACCTTCTCGATTCGTACGGTCGGGCCCTCGGGCCGGCGCACCTCGAACGAATAGTGGTCGTTGACCCCGACGACCATATGGCCCAACGGGCTCACGGCATGCTCCTTCGACCGGTCCGTCGGCCCCAACGGCCTGGCCTGAGGCTCACCCTCGAGGGCCGGGACAGGGATCGTGTCGAGCGCGTTTCCTTCCGCATCGAGGCGCAGATATGCGACCTTGAGCGCTGCGGTCGGCAGTATCGGCTCGGTGACAATCGAGACGTAGGTGTGGTCTGCCGTGTCGACGGCGATTCCCTGGCGCGAGTAGATCCCGCCCGGCACCGACCACTGCGCGGCGAACCTGCCGTCCGCACCGTAGAGGTTGAGCCGCGCGTGACTGAGATCCGCCAACACGATAGTGCCGTCGCGACGGACCGTCAGGGCCCCGGTGAAAGCCGCCAGCTCGCGTTGCTGACCGGGCAACTGGTGGAGCTGAAAGAACATGTCCGTCCATGTACCGTACTCACCGGGGCCGCTGCCCTCGCGGCCTAGTGTGCGGATGTAGCGGCCCTTGGAGTCGAAGTATCGGAGCGCCGGCACCTGCCAGTCGAACACATAGATCCCGCCGCCCTGGTCCACCGCCATCGAGCCGATCCACGTGAACACCAACTCCTCCGGGCCGTCGAGTGCGCCTATGGATAGATCTTCGACCATCTCGACCGGTCCGCCCCAAACACTGCCCGAGACCGTGCGTACCACGACTGTATCGCCGACCGTATCGCGCTGCGCGAGCCATGACCCTACAGCGGGCACACGCTCGCCGCTGCAGGCTCCAATCGTGAGGACGGTCCAGAGCAGATGTCGATGTCCCTTCATCGTGCGTCTCCCATGAGGCACTCCAGCGCGTGGATTCGTACGAATCTTGCTGTCCGCCCTGCCCGACCACACTATTCACCGTCGCCCTCACTGAACATACATCAGCGCCGGTGACCTTCGTACCTCCGCAGCCGTAGTAGACGCCGAAGCCGGACGCCGCAGCGACCATAACGCGTGGGCGGCATTATCGTCATCAAGAAACATGTAATGACCAATGAGCGTCCCCGTCAACGCAAATGGTGTGCACCATTGCTTAGCAAAGAGGTGTATCATGAAAGACAAAGTTCTGCCATCCATCTTGTCTCTTGGTTTGTTGCTTGGCCCGGGATCGTCTGAAATCGTGGCACAAAACCAGTTCGAGGTGTTGGTGTACTCGCAGTATAGCACCTACCACAAAGAGACCATCCCCACTGCGATCAATGCCTTCAAGACCATGGCTTTGAAGCATCAGTTTGGCCTGACCTGGACGCAGGATGCCGGTGTATTTGCCAGCGAAGAGCTCAACGGTTTTGCGGCCGTGGTCTTCCTGGACGCGAACGGCAATGCGTTTACTGAAGAGCAAAGAGCAGGGCTCAAGCAGTACATCAACCAGGGCGGCGGATTCGTCGGCCTTCATGCAGCTTCAACGACAAACGAAGAGTGGGCGTGGTACGATCAGCTCGTTGGTCGCGTATTCACAGGACACCCGGTAATACAGACGGCTGTTCTACAGGTAGTCGATGCACAGTTCCCCGCCGCCAGACATCTTCCTTCCACGTGGATCTGGACCGATGAGTGGTACAACTTCGGCGAAGCAAAATCGGACAGTTTGCAGGTAGTACTCGAGGTCGACGAGTCGACCTATGATCCCAGGGCAGGATACGAAGGCTCAATAATGGGGGCGTACCATCCCATAACCTGGTACCAGGAATTCGACGGGGGGCGTTCGTTTTACCACGCACTCGGCCACAAGCCTGATGCGTATCAGGATCAGAGCAACCTGGATCTCATCTATGGAGGTGTCTATTGGGCAGCAACGGGACGGGGCACCTCCACCAAGTGAAATAGCAGTATTGCGGTGGGATACACCCGATGAACTGGAAGGCTAAGGGGAGGCCGGCCAATCGGTGCCGACCTCCCCCACTTCTGCTCTAATACATCAATCACTGCCACTCGCACATATCACCATAGAGGGTCGTCTGCTGCGCCGGCTCGACGCGTTGGTACGCTGCGGCACGTTTCCGAGTCGCAGTGGAGCGATCGAGCGTGCCGTCGAAGAGAAGCTCGAGCGGCTGGACCGCCGGAGCCTCGCTCGCGAGTGCACTAAGCTCGACCGAGGTGAGGAGCGGGCGTTGGCGGAGGAGGATGTCTCCTCCGGGTTCGAGGCATGGCCCGAATACTGAGGGGTGATGTCCGCTGGGCGAACCTGAACCCGGTACCCGGGCGCGAGCAGGCGGGCCGGCGACCGGTGCTCATCGTAAGTCACGACATCTTCAACGAGCGCTCCGGCACGGTCATCGCCATGGCCATCACGTCGCAGCCACAGGCCGCCGGGTTCCCGCTGACCCTCGAGCTGAGCGGTGCGGGCCTGCCACGGCAGTCCTGGCTCAAGATCAGCCAGATCCGGACGCTCGCGGTCGAGCGGGTGGGTCGAAAGCTCGGCCGGGTGAGACCGGAGGACCTTGCTCAGGCGGTCGAGGGTTTGAGCGAGATAATCGGGGAGTGACGCGCAATCCGTTCTCCGTGTTCCGTTGTCCGAGCAGATCCTGCGGCAGAGTGAGGGTGCCTAACGGGCAACGGCTGTGCGGGTATGGGGGAAGCGCCCGGGTAGGCGAGCGAGGTCCATGGAGACGGACCTCGAGCCAAATCGAGGTGGCCGAGCACCATGGATCGGGTGCTCGGCACCCATTCGCCGACACAGCCTGGACAGAATCGACTCAGGCCCTCGTAGCCAAGAAGGCTTCCACCTCGGCTGACGTTGGGGCATCCATGACGCCCTGCTCGCCGGATACCATCAGCGCGGCAACCGCGCACCCGTACCGCATTGCCCTCTCGTACGACCACTTCCGCCACACGCCGTAGAGAAAGCCGGCATTGAACGCATCACCGGCGCCCACCGAGATGTTGGCGTCTACCGTGAACCCCGGCACGTCCACCGGGCCCTCCTCCCCTCGCAGCGACGCCCCGTCTGCGCCCCGCTTGATCACCACGTGCCGCGCCCCGGCTTCCTGAAGCTCCCTCCCCCCGGCCTCGCAATCATGAGATCCGGTGAGGGCCTCGATCTCGTGAGCGTTGCCAATGAGGTAGTCGACGTCACACAGCAGCGCAGCGATCTCTGAGAGCGTAACGGGGTCACCGAGGGCGGGACCGATATCGAGAGCGGTGATTCCCCCGGCTCGATGGGTCGTGCGCAGCGCTTGGGCAAGCCCCCCGGCACGCATGCCGGACATGAGTGGGAAACTCGATGCCAGCAGCACTTCGCA